>Ga0164313_10003199_pt1 | contig 14619 bp, 13 predicted proteins | sample GuaBasSedimGuay4_FD_113735 | JGI IMG/M metagenome (GOLD analysis project Ga0164313, IMG submission 113735) | Subseafloor sediment microbial communities from Guaymas Basin, Gulf of California, Mexico - Guay4, Core 4569-4, 0-3 cm | ecosystem: Environmental > Aquatic > Marine > Hydrothermal vents... | reverse complement strand
TGGAAGACCACGCGCATACCGAAGGACTCGGCGATGATGCCGATCTGGTGCCCGATGTGGCCGTAGCCGATGATGCCGAGGGTCTTGCCGCGGACTTCGCGGGCGCCCTTGGCGGACTTGCGCCACTGGCCAACGTGCATCTCGCGGCTGCGGTCGGCGAGGCCGCGAGAGAGCATCACGATCTCCGAGAGCACCAGCTCGGCAACGGAGCGCGTATTGCTGAAAGGCGCGTTGAAGACCGCGACCCCGCGCTCGGTGGCCATGTCGAGATCGATCTGGTTGGTGCCGATGCAAAACGCACCGATGGCCATCAGATCGTCGGCCGCCTCGATGACCGCCGCCGTCATCTGCGTCTTGCTTCGAATGCCCACCGCGTGCACGCCTTTGAGGCGCGCAGCGAGCTCGGATTCGGTCAAAGCACCGTCCATGAGTTCCACCTCGATGCCGGCGGCGGCGAGGTTGATACGGGCCAGCTCGTGGATGCTCTCGAGGAGTAGAACGCGAAAGGTCATGGTGAAAGGGAAGTAGTCCAGCGGTTACGGGTGTCAATGGGGAAACGCCGTGAAGACGAGGTGAGGCGGGTCCGGGCTCGAGGTTGGGCCCGGCGGGCGGTGTTTTCGGGCAACTGAGCGGCGCCGGCGCCGGCGTCGGTCCCGCCATGCCGCGGCAAAGCGGCCGCCTATGAGGCCGCCCTGCCGGACCGCGTGACCCATACCTGCACCGGCTCGTCCGCGTCGAATTCGAACTCGGATTTGCACGCACGGTAGGTCTCGCCGGCGGTCGCAGCTGCGCGGCGACCGATACCGATGACCTCGACTTCGTCACCACTCTCCAATGCGCTCACTTCGGTGAAGGAGCCATCCGCAACGCGGGCTTCGATGCGACCGCGAACCGGCAGGAGGGCGGTTCCCCATTCGTCACCGACGCGGGCGAAGACCTCGTTCGTGGTGGCGTCGATCTGGATCCGACCCGCAACACGCACCGGCTCGTTGGCCATGTCGGGGAGCTCGGATGGGCTCATCTTCGTCAGAGCCAGCGCCGCTTTGCGAGCTGCCCGTACGGCACGACGGAACCCCCATCGACGGTTCAGCGAAGCCGTGACCATGGCGCCCATGGGAAGGGCAATCAGGGCCGCGGTGAAGAGGAAGATGATGACTAGGATGGGACCGGCAACTTGGCTCTTGGTGTATTCGACGGCCGGAATCCAGGCGAGGGCGGCCGCAGGAACGAGGACCCCGAGGATGTACATGGCGGGCGATCCGGACATGGACGAGGTACCAGACACGGAGCGGTAGGTGGGGATGGCAGCCGTGCGGTCGATCAGAGGTTGCTGGCACCGGGGACAGTCGTCGGCATACGGGAAGTATTGACGGCACTCGGCGCAGATGAATTGCGTCTTTTCGATCGGCGCCCGAGAGCCGGTCCGCTGAGGCGCGGAGCCCCCATAGCCTCGGGTCTCCCATCGCTTGGTCCCGTACTTCATCAGTGTGGTGTAAGTGCCCATGGCCCAGACAAATGCAGCAAGCGTGCCGCGGGAACGCGCGGCCGGAACGTAGGCAAAGAAGCTGCGAGCGCGCGGAGTTGGATCCGGTGGCGGCACATCTTGCAGGGGCAGAAAGCCCGCCTAGGCTCGAACCTCCGCGTGTATCGGTTCGGGTCCGCAACGGCATTGCGGCTCCATCCCGGAAGCCAATTTCGGAAGCTTAGCTCAGGTTCCCCAAAGAGGTTTCAGCACAGGTTCGTGCAGAACGCTGAAAATCGACAGGACGAAGCGCGGGGAGTTGCCGGATGAATGACCCGAGTGCGCCACCCAACGGGCCTGACGTCGACCCGATTTCCCTCGCCTTGAGCCACGCCCCAATCCGCGCCACCTTCCCGCCCTCCATGCCCTACCGCACTGCCTTCATCACCGGCGCCTCGAGCGGCATCGGACGCGCCCTCGCCCTCCGCCTCGCCAGAGACGGCGTGCACGTCGCCCTCTCGGCGCGACGCCGCGACGCTCTCGAAGACCTGGCCCGCGACATCGAGCGCCGCTGCGGCAAGGCCGACATCTACCCCCTCGACGTGAGCGACCCGGCCCGCGTCGAAGCGACGTTGCGGGGCGCCGATGACGACCTCGGGGGCATCGACCTGGTCGTCGCCAACGCCGGGGTCAGCGGCGGTCAGCGCTGGAGCGGCGAGCTCGACTACGAGGCCACCGCCGAGGTGATCTCGGTCAACGTTCAGGGGGCCGTCGCAACCCTCCTCGCGCTCATGGATCGCATGGTCGAACGACGACGCGGGCACCTGGTGGGCGTCTCCTCCCTGGCCCAGTACCGGGGCCTTCCGCGGAGCGCCACGTACAGCGCCTCGAAGGCCTTTCTGAGCACATTCCTCGAGGGACTCCGGGTTGATCTCCGACAAGCCGGCCTCGCGGTCACCGACGTGCGCCCCGGCTTCGTAGAAACCGCCATGACGGCGGGCAATACCCACCGCATGCCCTTCATGGTCCAGGCCCCGGACGCGGCGGAAATCATCGTCCGGGGCATCGAAAAGCGCAGCCCCGTCGTCGCGTTTCCCTGGCAACTGGCGACGGTGGTACGCTCTGCAGCCTTGCTGCCCCCGTCATTGTACGATCGCGCTGTAACCCGCGCGAAGGGCTGAAACGCCCGGCGACCTGAGAGTTCATGTCATACCACCCCCCGAAGCCTGACGAAAACGGCTCCCCCTCGCGTCGCCCCCCCGCCCCGGAGGTCACGTCCTCGCCCGACCCGGAGGACCTGCGCTTCATCAACGAGCTGTCCGCGGCGGGCCTCCTCGGCGACCTCGACGGCGACGAGCTCCAACGCTTGCTCGGGTCGAGGGCCGCCCAGTCCGAAGCGAGTCGGCACCTGGATATCCTGGCCACCTATTATGGCGGCGCCGGTGACCGCACCCGGGCCGATCGGCGCTGCGCCTCGGACCGCTTCTTCCTCCTGACGGACCAGGACGAGACCAGCGGCAAAGGCATCGCCGCCGCGCTAGCGACGCTCTCGCCGGAGGTCGACGAGATCTCCATGGAGCGAATCGGAAGCGACGACGGCCCCCTCATCCTGCGCTGCGGCGACCACGTGGCGGCCATCGTCGACGAGTACGAGGAGTCCCTCGACACCGACGAGATCGATCTCCGCGACCTCGATGACCGCGCGTCGGTCACCGCCCAGAGCATCGTTCAGGCGGTCAATACCCTCCTCGACCGCCACGGCGCAGACCGCCGCTTCGTGCCACTCCTCGGCGACATCTCGCGCGAGGCCTACGTAGCGGTCACCGAGGCCGGGGCCGTCGACCTCTGCCGCGCCGGATTCCTCGAGCTCGATACAAAAGAAGAGCTCTTCGAACACTGCGTGTTCGAAAACTAAGCCGCTTCAAATCCCCGCGTCCGGCTCGGCGACGAGCTCGACGGATCGCGGGGCGACGGTGCCGAGGATCCCTCGGCCTTGGCGGCTCGAGACCTGCCGGGGCCCGTGCAGGTACATGAGGGTCGTGCGCAGATCGAGTTGAATGGGCGCTGGGTCGCGGCGGTCTTCATCGCCGACGACGGGGATTTCATAACGCTCGAAGGTCATTCCGTCGGTGGACCCGCTCATCATCAGCAAGCGCGTCCCATCGGCGCGACGGGACTCGAAGTAGAGCCGTATGAGCTGGCGGCCGACACCAGTGTCGACGCGGATCGCTCCGGGCCCGCCGAGGGCCACCTCGGCCGGGTCGTCGTCATCGCGGGGGACGAACGCCCCGGGATCGAGGGGGTCGGCGAAGGTCGTGAAGGAGAGCCCGTCGGTCGAGGTCGCGCCGACGAGGTGCCCGCCGATTTCGTAGTAGAGCAGGAACGAATCACCGCCCGGTACCTGGACCACGGTCGGCCGCCGAGGCATCTCATCGCCCACCGTCGCCACGATGGGCCCGCCGCCAACCCGCACCAGGGTGCCCTCGACGCTGGGCGCCTCGGCGACGCCGATGCCCCCCGGCGACGCGTAATAGAGCCTGAGGCGGCCGTCCGAGAGCAAGACCGGCCAGGGGGAGAAGACCTCGCCCATCTCCCAGGCTTCAGTCGCGGCGAGGACCTCTACGCCGGGAAAGATGAAGCCTAGGTCTTCGCCCTCGCGGGAGGCGGCCCGACGAATGATCCGCGGCTCGTACCCCATCCAGTCCACGTCGCCCTCGGGCGTGGCCGGGTCTTCGTCCGGCGGCTCTTCGAGGAGCACCCCCAACCCATAGAAGAGTGGGCCATCAGGGAGCGCTGCCGCAGACTCGATGGCGACTTTGCGCGCCGCGAGGGCGAGACCGGCAGTGCCAGAGATCCCGGTCTCGGTATTGGTCAGGGCCCGGAACTCCCCGGTGCCACCGTGAGGCTGGTCTCCCGGCGGGTTGGGGTCCGGCGCGGTCGTGCCGCAGGCAGCCAAGAAGAAGACCAAGGAAACCACGGAGACCAAGGCGCCCCACGAGATTGCGGTCGTGAACGAGCGCGTCATTCGAACCCCACATTCACCGTAGCGCCCAGATTGAAGATGTCGCCGCCGGCCCGGTAGTCGCCAGTGGGGTCAGCCGGGGACTGCTTGACGTGGTCCCGGTCCGGGAGGTGCGACCACTGAAAATGCATGTCGACGTCGACCCACCCGGGGAGCAGCGGCCGGAACATGCCGAGGCGGGTCCCGAGGCCGAGGCTGAAGACGTGGCGGTCGGAGTCGATGAGGTTGGTGAACCCGGTCTGCGGCGGCGCCGGGCTATTTTCGTACACGTAGCCGAAGCGCCCCGACAGGGAGAAGGTCTCGCTGAACTTCTCGGTGTACTCGCCGCCGAAGCGCGGCACCCAGCGGTCCGAGAACTCGGCCGCGACCGGGACGCCGGGGGTGATCGAGTCGGGCACGCTGATGAGGTCTTCGAGGGACGGCGGCACGTCGATGGTGAGGATCACGGACGAAGCCCCGACGGCGCTCTGATAGGAACCCCAGTTCACCCAGGTCACCTCGGCGGAGAGCATGAGGCCCTCGAGGGGTTTGACCGTGGTCCCCATGGAGAGCTGCTGCGGGACGAAGGCGTTGATCGAGGCGGTCTCGATCAATACGTAGGCTGCGAAGGGGTCGACCCCCGGAGTGAGGAGGTCCACCGCGACCTCTCCGATGAGCTCGTTCGAGAGCGCGTACTCCCCGCGGTAGTTGAGCCCGAAGCTCAGCCAGTCGGTGGGGTCGGCCTGAACGCCAGCAGTCGGGAAACGAATCGTCCTGATGGCGAAATCCACCTCTTGAACGAGGTCGGTGTCCATCTCGAGGCCGAGGAGCCCAATCTCGCCACCGATGTGGATATCGTTTTCACTAAATGCCTGGAAGGAGATACCGCCTCCGATGCGCAGCCAGGGCACTGGCTCGACGGCCACGTTCGTCGAGAGCAGGGTGCGGTGCGGGCGGTTGTCGTAGAGTTCCCACCGGGGCTGGCGCCGGGGCAAAGAACGGCTGCGGCTCACGCGTCCGTCGGGCAGATGCCCCCCAAGACCGAAGGCGAAGTTGACCGGCCCGATGGAGCCGGGGACCGTGAGACCGAAGACTATCCCACTGATGTCGTCGACGTTGCTGTCGTTGCCGTCGACGAAGAGGTTTGGCATCGAATAAAAGTAGCCGGCCATGAGCTGGACGCCGTCGAAGCCGGCGATGCCCGCGGGGTTGTAGTAGTTGGCGCTCGGATCACTGACGTGGGCGGAGACGGCGCCGCCCATGGCAGTCGACCGGGAGCCGAGGCCAAAGCTGTCCATCGCCTGGGCACTGACGTCACTCGGAGTGGCGACCAAGGCGAAAGCCGCCGCGGTCGCCCAGAGAGCGATGCGCAGAGCAGAGGCCGTCGTGAGGTGAATACGCATCAGTATTCGAGCCCCATGACCCAGCCGCCGGCGAGTAGATTGCCGGTGGTCTCCAGCGGCGGCGCCCCGTCGGTCGCGCCGATGTCATGGGTGCGCGCCATGAGCACGTGGAGCTGACCAAACACGTCGAAGGTGAGCCGGGCCTCGTCGGTGAGGTCGAAAACCAAGCCCACGCCGAGGGTCGCGACGTGGCGGTGGTTGTCGAGGTACCGGAGGGCGACCTGGTCGCCATTGGGCATTCCCATCGAGTCGAGGGCAGGCACCATGCCCGCGGGGTTGGCCGGGGTCGGCTCGAAGGCATAGCCGAGGCGAAGCTCTCCGGCGAGGCCGCGGCGGTTCACGAACTCCCACTCGGCGGCGACCCGAGGCGACACGGTGACCGAGTAGTCCGGGTCCGGTGGATGGCTACTCGTCTCCGACACCTGGCGCTGGGGCCCCGGGTAGTTGTTCCAAAAGCGCGTCTGGACCTGGAGCACCAGCATCAGGGGGTCGATGGGTTTCCAGAACCCCTCGACGGCGAGGGCCGCGGGGTCGTAGTGCACCGAGCCCCCGACGAAGAACTCGGGGATCTCGATGGGCAGATCCTCGGCGACGATGGCGAGGTCCATCTTGCCGTCGAGCTCGAAGCGATAGGTCGCCCCGACGCCCCAGGTCTCCTGGTCGTAGGACGCGCCGAGGATCGGCGCGAAGGCGGTGACCAACTGGGTCTCGACGACCGAGCTGAAGGCGTTCGTCTCGTCGAGGCGCACGATGATGTCGCCGATGACGTCGGCGGCGACGCTCACCGAGACGCCGATGCGCAGGCCGTCGACCCAATCGTGGAAGTCCATGCCGAGGCCCACCTGAATAGCCGCAGCCTGGGAGCGCTCGAGGACGTTGAACTGGGGCGTCTCGACCAGGTGGATGGTGCCGTTGAGCAGCACCGACGAGGGCGTGAAGAAGCCGCCGCCGAGGACCAGGCGGTCTTCGAGCACATCGCCGAAGGGCAAAGGCAGGACGAAACCGATGGTCATCCCCCGGGACGCCTCGGCGGGGTAGCGCTCACCATCGAGGCTCAGCTGATAGGTCCCCGCCGAGAGCCCGACGTTGATGGACCGACGACGCGCCCGGGCAAAACCCGCGGGGTTGAGGAACGCCGCCTCGTAGTCGTCGGCGTAGGAGACGCCGGTGAACGCGAGGCCCGGGGACCGTGCGCCAAAGCCGAAGATGTCTTGGGGGGTCGCCCGGGCGACGGCCCCGTCACCGAGGATCGCGAAGGCGACGAGGGCGGCGAGCAGAATGGGTCCGTAGCGGCGCACGGAGGGGACCATACATGAGCGAGGCGCCCGCGGGGGAGGGAGTTTGAGGGCAGGCCGGTCAGCGCCGGGTGATCACTCGACGAGGCCGCGGTAGTGACGCACGTGGTCGCTGAAGAACGGGCCGAGGGAGGCGCGGGCAAGTGAATTGGCCAGGGGCACGCCCAGAGCGCTCAACTTGTGAGCCGAATGGAAAACGACCAGGGTCTCGTCCACGCCGTGACGGATGAACGACACGGAGCCGACGTCGGTCTCGGTCGAGAGGTTGTCCGAGTACATCACCCGCCAATAGACGGTCACCGCGTCATCGCCGTACACGATGTGCTCGACCTTGGTCATGTCCGCGTTGGCTGGCGTGTGGATGTCGATGGGCAGAGGACTGAGCACCATGCGCTCGACCTGACGCACGACGCGCCCCTCGGCATCGGTCTCGTGAACCTGCACCTCGCCGCCGAGGTAGTGGTCGAGCTCGACGCCCCAGCGGTCTGCAGGGACCCGGGCCAAAAAGTCCTCGAGGGAAACCGCGACGATGCCCTGCGTATGCTCGACGGCGAGGAGGTGGGGGCCGCCGTGCAACCCGTCATCGACACTCTGCTCGTAGGTGACGGAGTAGACATCGAGCACGTCGTCCCGGGTCAGACCGTCGAACTCGGCGGCGATGTCGAGGGGGAGGTCATCTTGAAACGCGTCGACGATGTCGATGATCTGCCAATCCGCGTCACCGGTCGGCTCCCAGTTGATGCCGTGGTCGCAGCAGAAGAGGAACCCGCACTGGTGTTCGTTCACGCCGCAGCCGCCGAACGAAAAGACGTCGGCCTTGCCCGCCGCGTCGATGCTCTCGCAGCTCATCGCGTCGAAGTCCTCGGCCTGGTAGCGGTCGATGATCTCGGGGGTGCAGGCGGCGTCGGCGGGGAGCTCCGGGTAGCAAGAGCGGATCGAAGCGGTCAGCTCCGCGCACTGCTCGTCGGCCGTGGGCTCAGCGGCAGCGCAGGCCCCCACGAGGGAGAGCACAACGACGGCGAAGAAGGGTATGACGCGGAACATGCGCGAAAGCGTAGCAGCTCGCCGGTGCTTTGCGTTGCGTTTGGCCAACCGTGAAGACGCAAAAACAGCGCCGCTACCTACAGGACACCTGCATCGGCACGCTGGCCGACATGGCCCGGAACTCGTGCTGGGCGATGAGTTTGTAGCGCCAGCCGCCGCTGATCCGCTGAGTGTGGGGATCACGAAACTGAAAGTGACCGGTCACGCGGAGCGGGACGTGCATGGTCACCTGGTGATTCCACGTGGAGCGCCCAGCCGCCGCGGCGGCCCGAGCGCAGGCGTCGTGGCCTCGCCGGAAGTCCTCGTCTTCCGGGGTGAGCTCCTGGTCCAACGCCCACCCACATCGGGCGGGCGTCTGCCCGCGCAACGCGGCCAGGGATCCGCTGCGATAATAGGTGCGGTATTCGAGGCGCGAGCAGGTGCGCCGGCAGGCGTTCGCCACGTCGATCATGCTCGCGTTGCAGTCGGAGTTCGGCGGCGGGTTCGGTGGCTGGCGTGCCTCGATGGTGTAGCGCCCCGGGTTCACCGCGACAGCGCGGCCGAAGCGGCTCTTTCGGACGGTGAAGCTAGGCCTCTCGACCATGCGCATGCTCGCCGGTGCCGCGTTTTCGATGTTGCAGCGCTGCGGGTACCCATCGACCGTTCCCGAATAGTTGGAGCAAGGGCCCGGGAACTCCCGAATGGTGCCCTGGGCAACCGCGGCGACCACGGCTTCGGTCGTGCCCCGGGTCGGCAGGAGCCAGGCCTGGAACCCGCCGATGTAGGTGCTCGGCTGGGACGGCCCGGGACCAGAGTGAAAGAGGCGCCCGAGTTTGCGCACCGGAAGGGAGAAGTCGATGGCGGCGATCCCGGCAGCATCGGTCCTGGTGATGGCGAGGAGCTCGCCGTTGGCGTTGAACTGAACTCGGCGACCAACGACGGGCGCCCCCCCTTGGGCGTGGGCGACGAACACCCGGATTCGCGTGGGGGACCCGACGGAGCCTTGGAAGTTCGAGAACTGCATGGACGGCGTCCCGGGGAAAGAGAGCCCACCGCGGTGAGCTGGCTGCGCGATGGTCAGGGTCCCGGAACCCGTCGCCGGGGCGAGGCTGCCCGCGCCCTCGTAGGTAGCCGTGATCGCATAGGTGAGGTCCGCCATGTTCGGGATGGCGAAGTCGCAGGAGACGCGCCCGTAGCCATCGGTCTCACCGGTGCAGAGGCCCTGTCCACCGACCGAGAGCCGAACCGTCGCGCCGGTCACCGGCCGACGCAGGGCGCTGCGCAGCACCGCGAAGACATTGACCGTCTGCCCCCGAGCCCAGTGAAGGTTCGCGACGCTGAGGACCGTATGGACCGTCAACGGCGCTCGGGTCCTGGTCGTCGGCGTGAGGTCTCGAGTGACCGGCCGCCGAATGACCTGGGCGCCAGTCCCGCTCGCCAGAAAGAGGCCGAGTACGATGCAGAACGCGAGGAGTGTCGGTGAGACGAGCCTTCGCATGTTCGCATCTCCTGGTTGCCAGGACTAGCCCCGCAGACCCAGGTACACCCGTCATCACTTAACGCCAGTCCGCACCATTGCGGGGAGCAGCACGCCCTGCCCCGTGCTAACCACGCCTCGATGCGAATCCGTTGCGTCATGGGCCCAGGCACCCTCGCGGTGGCGCTCCTTCTGATGGGAGGCGCCGGGGTCGCCCGCGCCCAGACCATCAATGAGCGCGAGGGGCCGTTGTCCTTTCAGAACCAGGTGCGTCCCGGCGACGATCCGGTCTGGAGCGGCCGGGGGGAGATGAGCCTGTGGACGGCGGTCTTCGTCAGCAAACCCGCCGGGGGCAACTTGGTCAGCCTCTCGCCGGTCGGCCGGGGCCACTACGACATCGCCGACGGCTGGGGTGGGCACTTCGTGATTCCCCTCAGCTACGTGGACGTCTCGGCACCGATGGACCCCGGCACGACGCTCATCCGATTCGCGAACCTCACCCTCGGGGCCCACAAACGCCTACGCCACGAGGCCACCTCTGGGACCGTCGCCTTCGACATCGCCCTGCCGACGGGTTGGGTGCCCAACGACGTCGACCCAGATCAACAGTCGGCGATGCGCCTCGCCTTCGCGACATCGGCGGCGACCCACGGCAACCGCCGGCTCTGGCTCTGGTCACCAGAGCGCCTCTCGTTGGTCCTTCGGGGGACCGTGAGCCACAGAGTAGCCGGGGCCTTCGATGTTTTCGGCGAGGCGGCAGTCGCCCCGATGATCCCCGTCGGCGACGAAGGCACGGATACACACCTCTTCGTCGAAGGGACCGTCGGCGGCGCGTGGGTAGTCCCGGAGCTCCTGCGCTTGGGCATCGGTCTGTCCGTCGCTTACCTGTCAAGCGGGATGCCCGCCGGGTCGGAGGACCCGGTGCAAACCTCCCTTCAGCTCTTCGGCCGCATCTGGCTCGACAACCTCTTCCTGGCCCTCGCCTTCACCATGAACCTCGACGAACCGGCGGGCTTCGCCTTCAGCGACGGCGGGGTCTGGGGTGTGCACTTCGGCGTCGGCAGTCGGTTCTGAGCTCAGCCAATCCGGCGCCGGCCTCGAGGGTGCGTCGCCTTCTCGTTGAGGAATTGCAAACGGCCGCCCACCCGTGAGGGAGAGCGGCCGCGGAATCCGTGGAGCGCGTCAGCCCGCGTCGACCGGGGCGCCGCCGTAGAGGGCGCCCGTGGCGCTGTCGAGCATGCCGCTATCGGCGGGGTCGCCAGCGTCCGCCCCGGAGTCCGCCGGAGGACCGCCGTAAAGCGCGACCATGCCCGAGTCGTCGGCGGCATCCGGCGAAGCGTCGCCCGGCGTGCCCGAGTCCGTCGCGGACCCGCTGTCGGTCACCGTGCCAGAGTCGGCCGGGGCCGAGTCGTCACCGCAACCGCTGACCGCCATGGCCCCGGCGACCGCCGCGCCAAAGGCGAACTTCGCTGCGCGACCGAGGCGCTTGGTGGGCAGGTTCGCAGCGCCGGCGCTCTGGTAGGCGAGGGGCAGCGCGTCACCGCAGAACGGGCAGAGGGACTCGGTCACCCGGACGTGTCGTTCGCAGGCAGGACAGGGAAGCAATCGCGGACTCATGAAGAAGCTCCTTGGTCGGTGGGGCCGCGGTATTCAGCGCGGCGTCATCGTCGAGAATCGTGAGGATACTCTCGAAAGCGTCCCGATGAAAAGTCACCCGTCCGGGAGGGCACCGTCGTCGGCGGACCCCGAGTCGGCCGTACCAGTGTCCGTGGCGGCGTCGGGGGCGGCGTCGGGGGCGGCGTCGGGGGCGGCATCGACGTCAGCGTCACCCGCCGTGCCCGTGTCCTCCATGCCGCTGTCGAGGGCCGGGGCGCCATAGGCCGACGTCGAGCAACCCGTCGCAGCAGACCCCGCGATGGCCGCTCCGAAGAGGAACGTCGCCGCCCGACCCAGGCGCCGCGGGGGAGATGAGACGGCGAGCTCGGCCCTCTCGACCGGCGCCACGGCGGGAAGCGCGCCATCGCAAAATGGGCAGACCGACTCGGTAACCCGGACGTGTCGTTCGCACCCAGGACAGGGAATCAATCGGAGACTCATGAAGAAGCTCCTTCGTTGGTCGATGCGGCACCGGCTGCCGCCGGATCGTCTTCGAGGATGAGATCGAACTCGCCGTGGTCGAAGGGCAGCCCCGGCGCCTCTTTCACGCGCACGACGCGCTCGCGCTTGCCGGCGCGCTGGTGTTCGAGAGCGCGGTGGTGGCAATAGGGGTTGTTGCCAGCCTTGTCGAAGAGCACCTGACTCGTCCAGGTGCACCCAGAACGGCATTCGTCGGCGTAGTAACAGTCGCGGCAGAAGCCCCAGAGGTCCTCGACGGTACGGTCGCGGGTGTAGCGAAGGGCTTCGCTGCGCTCCCAGATGTCTTTGAGGGAGTTGTCGCGGATGTTGCCGCCACCCCACTCGGTCGTCGTCAGGGACGGGCAACCCTTGATGGTGCCATCAGCTTCGATGCCGAGGGTGCCGCGGCCGGCACCGCAAGACGCCATGTGACCCCGGGGCATGGTGCCCTTGAGCGCCGCCTCGTAGGGCCCGAAGTAGCCGATGTTGTTGCCCGGCCAGAGGCGCACGCCCTTCTCGTCGCATCTCTCTTTGAGGTCGGCGAGCAACGGGAAGAGTTCGATGAGGTCGTAGGGCTGAAGCAAGACGTCGGGCTCGTCGGCGGCGCGGCCCATGGCGACGGTGAGCTGGATCTGCCAGCTGTGGCCGCCGTGCTCGGCGATGACGTCGAGGACATCGGGCAGCTCGGGCATGCTCAGGCGATTGATCTGCGTGTTGGTCGAGACCTTCACGCCGGCTTCGCGGAGGTTCTTCAGCGCGTCGATGGCCGACGCGTGGGAGCCGGCGACGCCGCGGAGGCGGTCGTGGGTCGCCTCGAGGCCATCGATCGAAATGCTCACGCTCGCCAGCCCCGCCTCGGCGCCGGCCCGGGCTCGCTCTTTGGTGAAGCCGCGACCGCCGCTGGTGATGAGCGGGATCATGCCGTGATCCTTGATGGCCCGAACGATCTCGACCCAGTCGTCCCGGAGGTACGCCTCGCCGCCGATCAGGCTCACCTCTTTGACCTCCATCTCGGCCATCTGGCGCACGAGGTCGAGGCACTCTTCGGTCGTCAGTTCGTCGGGCCGCGCCTTGCCGGCGCGGGAGCCGCAGTGACGGCAGGTGAGGTCGCAGGCGAGGGTGATCTCCCACACGGCGTAGATCGGCCGGTAGGCGCGGTCGATCGCCCGGACCTCGTCCGCCAGGGGCAGGTGGCGCCGAGCGGGGAGCGCTTCGGGGGCGATGGGCAGGCTCGTCCGAGGGCGCGCGTTGCCCATCATGGCATCGCGCTGCTCTTGGTCTAGGGGGTCGGGTCGTTCTTCAGTCACGGCGGTGCAGAGGGTAACCGAGAGCGAGGCACCCGGCACCCCCCGCGATTCACGACGAATGGCGTTGCGCCGCCACCACGGACGGCTACACCCTCTGTTCGATGGGGGAAAGGCCAATGGTGGAGCTGAACCCGGCGCGAACCCGCCTCGCGACGGTCATCTCCGAGGTGCAGTCGTGCACCCGATGCCCGACGATGGAAGGGCAACCCCGGGTGCTCTCGGCAGCCAACGGCGACGAGTCGGCGCGGTGCCTGGTCATCGCCGAAGCCCCCGGACCCCACGGCGCCGTATCGACCGGAGTGCCCCTCAAGGGCGACCGCACGGGGGACTCCTTCGACAAGCTGCTCGCCGTGAGCGGGATCGACAGGACAGAGCTCTTCATCTCCAACGCCGTGCTCTGCAGCCCGCGCACCGACGCGGGCAAGGGCAGGAAGCCCGCGAAGGCCGAAGTGAAGCGCTGCACCCACTTCGTCGCCGCCCTCATCGAGGCCCTCGACCCGGCCATCGTCGTACCCCTGGGGGCGACGGCGTTGTCGTCCCTCGGGGCGATCGAAGGCCACGACCTCACCCTCAAGTGGGACGTCGGCCACGTTCACCGGTGGAACGCGCGCTTCGTCGTTCCGCTCTTCCACCCGGGCGCACGATCGACCATTCAGCGCCCCTGGGCCGAGCAGATGAACGACTGGAAGCTGCTGCGCACGCTCCTCGACCCGAGCTGACCCGAGCTGCCAAAAAAAGGCCTGGGAGCGCTCAGTCTCCGAACGCTTTGGTCTCGAAGCGAGTCATCAAGAGCGCCCCAAAGCCCGCCAGGACGGCGACCACCGTCAGCAGCGAGCCCAGGGCCGGCACCAGCGACGCGAAGTAGAGCACCGCGACCCCCGCGCCGACTTGAAGGACGGGTTTGCCCTTCAGCTGCGTGACCGGGAGGGCGGCCCCGAGGACCGACGCGGTGGCGAGGAGGCCGACGTAGCCGCCGAGGACCGACATCACGGCGAGCACCACCGCCGCCGGAATGCCGAGCACCGTCACGAGGAGGACGAGGCAGGTAACCGCGGCCCCGAAGATGCCCATGAGGCCCGCGGCAACCGAGCGAAAGGGCGCTCGGACGAGGGTCCGGCGCAGGGCGTCGAGGCGCGCCGGGGCGAGGGTGAGCAGGAGCACGCCGAAGACGAAGAGCAGAGCGTGGCTCGCCGCGCCACGGAGCGCGCCCTCGAGCCACGCCCCGAAGCCCCTCGATTCTTCGTCTGCATCGATACGCACGTCGAAGTTGCCATCTTCGTCGATCGAGATGTCCGCGTCGTCGACGTTCACGCCGACCCGCCCGCCGCTGACGTATGCCCCGTCCTCGACCTCGATCTCGCCGCCCATGGTGACCATGCGACCGTGCACGGTCGCCCCGGAGTTCACCTCGATGTCGCCGCCCATGCTGACCATCTCGCCGTAGACGACGCCGCCGTCCTCGACTTCGATATCACCGCCCATGCTGGTGACGGTGCCCCAGACCGTGCCTTCGATGACGACGTCCCCGCCGGTCGA
>Ga0164313_10003198_pt1 | contig 14620 bp, 22 predicted proteins | sample GuaBasSedimGuay4_FD_113735 | JGI IMG/M metagenome (GOLD analysis project Ga0164313, IMG submission 113735) | Subseafloor sediment microbial communities from Guaymas Basin, Gulf of California, Mexico - Guay4, Core 4569-4, 0-3 cm | ecosystem: Environmental > Aquatic > Marine > Hydrothermal vents... | reverse complement strand
AGCATCTTATAAGAGTTTTCCGGCATTTTTAAGACATATCAACAGAAAACACGGGATATATTTCACTATCCTAAACTGGATGCGCAATGTATAGGGAGATGAATCAACAATGCAAGCACAACACATAAACAAGGGTTGCAAGGGTCATTACTGGACATGGTTTATGACTAGAAATGAAATGGCAGCAACAGAGGAAGATATAAAGGAATACGAACGATTATTATAGGGTAAATTACCCTTATCTTTTTGAAAGGAGTAACCGGAAACGATTGCTCCCAAAAAGAAGGACTCTTGAGCGCCAATCAGTCAAGAAATTGACTAATAAAGTATCTCAAGGATAAATAACACAAAAAACTTTGTGTATAACGGACGTGTAAAACCTGTTGGGTAATAGGGTGTTAAAAACCCTATTATTCATTATTATACACAAATAAGGAGAGAAACATTATGGCAACAGAAAACGTAAGTAAAAAAACAGTAACAGTATCTGAAGGACTGAAAAAGGGAACTGTGGCAACTGGAAAGATCGTTAGAGTGACGGATGGGCTTGCATCTGATTTCATGACTGAGGATCAGATCATCAGAAGGCAGGTAAACGCTGATGATCCTTTCACAGAGATTGAAATTATCGTTGAAGGTGCTATCATCACAAAAACGATGAAAGATTACACAAGGATCAATGCTGGTCTAGTGCCTGTGGCTTCTACAATGGGAAGAATTGCGTCTGTATGCGAATTGGCAGAAGATGCAGAGATACCTATGATTACAAAAGAAATTGAAACAAGAAACGGAAAACTTGTAGTATGGGATATCGCAATTTGAGAGGTTAATAACCTCTCTTTTAATTTATAGGTGATTAAAATGACAAAAATGATAAATAAAATGGTATTTAAAGATTGGGAACTACAACAGAGTGATTCTGGCAATTTTAGAGTGGTTATTAATTTAATAAAGGTTAGAAATCAGTTTGGTGGAAGTTGGAATATTGAAAAAACGTTTCGTGATCGTATACGAAACGTAGATGCATATTATAATGGTGGAGACGAACCTCATATTTCTACTGAATATGCATCTGCAAAAGAAACGTTACAGTATGTGAAGGATGTATTATATATAGTTAATCAATTGAATATATGGATTGATGATGAAAACTATATAAGAATGATGGATAAAGATATGTTGCATAAGAAACTTACACAAAAACTTTATCCTATTCCTGAAAAGGAGAGATAAAAATGTCATATCAAATAGTAAAGAAAGGTGGTTCTGTATGCATGGTTGATCGAAACAGGAATCAACCTGAAAGGTATATTGGAGCAATTGAACCTTACACTACAAAAGAACGATTGCATCAGATACAAGCGTTCAACAAGTCAATTCCAAATGATCAGCGTCCTATGAAGGTAATGGCACAGTTTGGGATGATTCCAGTTAAAAGCATCCACAAAACACAGGAGAAAACACCAAAAAGGAAAGAAGATAAATCCTTTTTCAAAACAAAAGTAAAAAAGATACAGAAACGAAGCAGTTATCCTGTGCCTAAATTACAGGAAGATACACCACATACACTGCGTATGATGGAAAAACATAGAGAAAAAAAGAAGGAGCGTCAAAAGACTATGAAAGCATATAAGATATCAGAATTAAAGAGAGTACAAGAGTTAGAAGCAGAGAATAAGACATTACATGGTGAGTTACAGGCTAATCAGCATAGGGTAAAGAAGGTAAAGAAATTCGATATTGAAGAACGAAGAGCATTACAAGCAGAGAATAGACAGATTATAAAGGAGATTGGAGTAAGAAAAAAGAAGATAAAGCAGATACTTGGTGCAGAGTATAGTAGTGGCAAACAAGTAGCAAAAGCAGCAAAAGAAGGGAAGGTGGTCATACTTGAGTAAATTTAAATTTACGGATGAACAGATGGAGATATTAAGAAACATACAGGATGTAGATGATCTTATAAAATTATTTAAAAGGATTATCTATATTTCTGGATGTTCATACACGGATTTATCTAATGATATACAAGATAAATTTGACATGATGATAGATGAAATGCTTTATTAGTGGTCAGTCATCTGACTATTTATTTATAAACACTTGGTCATTATGAAACGTAAAAATCCTTATTATCGAAACTGTAAATATTTAATAGAAATACAGGTTAATAGAGGATTAAAATCGTATGTAAAGCAGATATGTGGATTATTTGGCAACAATCTTAATGAAAAAGGGGTTAAAACAATGTGCTGTATCAATAACTCACCATATCAGGATAAAAATTGTAAATATTTCAAAAATAAAAGTGGACAGACAATATTGTTTGGAGATGAATTATGAAAAAACTACTTTATGTTGGTTGGTTATGCTCATTGGGTGCATTCGGATTGACTATATATATGAATAGTCATTATGTTATTAAAGAATTAAATCCAATTTTTGGGATTTTTCTTGGAAATACGTATTATTTGATTCTTTTTTATGCTTTGGTATGGTGTACTATTTTTATGCTATATGATCATTTTAAAAATACCTATATAGCACATTATATAGCGTATATGGTATTATTTATTTTTAGTTTTGATTTAGTTCACGATTTGGTACAGGTGGTATAAATGGCACAAGAATTAAAACAGCGTGTTGGAAATCTTATTGAGGAATATGTGGCACAACAATACAATCTTAAGAGAAATAAACGGCAGCATGCTTATGGGTTTTATGATTGTTATGATAATAAAACAATATATGAAATAAAAGCAGCTAAAAGTAATTCTTATCGTTTTATGATTTATTTAAATAATCATAATCGATTGTTTATGGCTAATGGAGTTTATATTTTTGTTGTATATGATCTTGAAGATAAAGATCATGATCTTCAGGTGATTACAGACATTAGTATAAAGCATGTTCAATTTATTGATAGTAAAAAAATTGATAATATTCTACAAAAACATAATGAGGAGTATTATTCAAATAAAAAACAAAAGATAATGAAACGAATACGGTTTAATGAGGTGTTATAATGGCTCGTAAAGTTTATTATGAGTTTAAAACGGATAAACGGGGGCGAAAGTATGCTAATCGTGTAGATGTAAAAACAGGAAAAAAACAAAGGATAGCATACAAACTTGCACAGAAAAGAGAGCGGGATTTGCAATATCGGGAGAGAAAACGGGAAGTTGAGAAATCTGGTATTTCATGGGATGAATATCAGCAAGTAAAGAAACAAATAAAACAGGAAAAGCATTATAAGGGTAAAGCACTGCATAAAGAAACAATAAGAGTAATAAAACAAATTTCTGAAGTAGAAGAGCCATTAAAAGTACGATCAAGAATCAGATTTCAGTGGAAATGGTGGGAAAAACCGTATTGTAATACACCACAATATGAGGCTTATGCGGATGCTGCGGATGGAGATCATTATGACCGCATGGTGGGGATGGCAGAAGCGTATTACAATGATGTCATGATGGCTGATAGGTGTGAAGGAATGCCTGTTGAGGGTGGATCATGTGTTGTATTATATGAGAAGCCAAAGAAGGGTCAAAAGATATATAATATCATAAAAATGCATGAATTAGGAGATGGATGCGTAAGAGGCATTGAGAGAGGAATGTAAATGTCTTTATATTCTGATGGCACAACATTGGAGGAATCTTATTTATGCTCTTTATGTGCGTTTAAAAATGACAAGATTGCTTGTAAAAGAGCATGGGAAATAAAAAAAAAGGATGTTTAGTAATGATAGAGAGGAATAGAAAAGAATAGAGAGGCATTGAAATGGTATATAGAGATATATCCAATATTGAAATTCCTCATTTCGTTTGGAAACGGGTTAAACCGATCAATCATGTCAATCCAAACGTTGCTTTCGATACAGAAACAGTGAAAGGTCGTTGTTTTCTAATATCGGATAGTGAAGGAGATTTCAGGGATATAAATGATCTATATACTTTATTATGTTATTTGAACCAAAAGAAATACCGAACTACTGTAAACTGGTTTTATAATTTGGAATATGACACAAATGCTATTTTAAAGTATTTAGATTTCAGAAAACGGCAGCAGATAGCATTTTTTAACTATGTAGATTATGAAGATTTTAGAATACGTATAATTCCAAAGAAGGAATTAAAAATCAGTAAAATAAAAAAAGATGGTAATTTACATCATACAACATTATTTTATGACCTTGCACAATTTTATGAAATGCAACCGCTTAAGAAATTAGCAAAGAGAACAGATTGGTCAAAGGTTGATGTTGAAGATATCCAGAACATCAATTTAGAAAAATACCAATCAGATATAGCATATCAAAAATTGATTCGAGATAGATGTATAATCGATTGTAAGATCACAAAACAACTTGCAGATCAGTTTACAGAAAATATAAATAAAATTGTTAAAATTAATAAATATAAGTCTAAAGCGTCTATCGCTCGAAGATATGTTTTAGAAAACATTTCTCATTCATTAAAACTTCCATCACCACGTATTTTACAAGCGGCATTAAATTCTTATCATGCGGGACATATAGAAGCATGTAAATTAGGCATTTTTAAAAATATTGTTAATTATGATATTAATTCTGCATATCCTTCTTTTACAGCAGAGTTATATGATACAACAGGTGTTTATCGACACAATTATGAATATGAATCAGATACGGCATATTCTTTTTATTTAGTGGAGTTAGAGTATGAGAATGATAATTTAAGCCCATTATGGACTTCTATAAGTAATAAAAACTATCATGTGAATGGCAATATCGAAACATGGATCACACAACCGGAGATAGATTTTTTTATTAATCATGGTTTTGATATCCAAATAAAAGAAGCACACCATATTTTAAAACATGAAGATCATGAGCAACCATTCAAAGATTTAATTCATAACCTTTATGAAAAAAGATTAGAAGCAAAGAAAAATGGCGATCCAATACAATTAACATATAAGATTATTCTAAACTCTATTTATGGAGTTACGATTAATGTTATTAATAAACAGGAAATAAGTGATGAAGAGACCGATGATTTTATTGTTAATGAAGATGGAAATCTTGTTTTCTACAAGAAGACATATAAAGCATCGAATATGTATAATCCTTTGTTTGCAACGTATATTACAGCACAAACAAGAGCAAAACTGTTTAATGATTTTTACAAGCATTTAGATAAACTTATTTCAATAAATACCGATGGTGTGTATCTTTTGGGGGGTAATGGGGTGAAAGTATCTAAGAAATTAGGAGATTATTCAAAGAAATCGATAGATAAGATAATGGTGCTTGGTTCTGGTAGATATTTTTCTTTTGTTGGTGATGAGGTTGATAATACCGAATCAAAGTTTCGATCAATCCCTAAATCACCATCAGAAATTTTTGAGATGATGAAAGAAGTGCATACAGATCATTTATCGATTGACAGGCAGAAACCGATAAAATTGAAAGAATCAGTAAAAATAAAGGATTATCGAGATCGGTTTAATGAATTTAGGAACATAACAAAGAATGTTTACTTTAAAATTGACAGACGGTACTGGTTTGATGAATTTAGTACTATAGATGATATTTTTTATAAAACGATTGAATCACGTCCGTTTTACATTTCTGAATTAGACCGATAAGTATATATAGTATAAGCACATAGATATGTGTGCAAGGGTAGTTTGTTTGTAGCATACTTTCCTTTGTATTCTCCTGTGTTTGTTGTGCCACGAACCCACCACCGCATACCTCAACAGATCCCAAATTCTTGCCTCTCTCTTTTTGATGGTGGGTTTCTTTTCTATAGAAACATTTATGTATAAGTACTTATAAGTGTATATTGGTGATATAATATGGAATATACACAAATAGCACAAATGGATGAAAAGGATAATGAAATCGTAAATATCCTTACACGTACCGGAATGGCTCGAAATACTGCAAAAGTGTTTGTAGCTATCAAAGAACTGAATAACCTTGATACAAAACAAATAATGCAGTTTACAGGCATAATGCAGCCACAAATTTCTGTTGCGGTTCGGCAGTTGATTAATATGGGATATGTAGAATCAAAAACTGAACAAACAGAAAACAGAGGCAGACCAATCAGTTATTTTTCATTACGAAAGACTATTGATGAAATTATCTCTGATATAGAGGAAACTGTGCAGAGAAAAATTGATAGTGAAACACAGAACATTGCAAGATTGCGTGAACTAACAGAAAACTATATATATGATGAATAATACAGTAAACAGTGTAAGTATACTGAATAATAGCACATTTATTAATGAATCGATGTTTAAGGTATTCAACATTACGTACATGAATGTTTCAGATATTCATAATATCGATTCTGTAATAAAATTTTACAGTGCTTGTTTTTCAGTATATCCATATATATTCATTCCAATAGCAATATTGGGTGTGATAATGGGAATAAAGGTGGTGAAAAAACTATGAACGAAATAAAAATTGAACAGAAACCAGCATCAACCCGTCTTCAGAGATTGAAGATGCGTGTGATGAAGCCTGTAATGGCAGTTACTGTTGCAGTTACAGCAATGGTGAGTTCTGCATCAGCAGATACAAATTTTACGGCTGTGACTGATGTCATCGATGGGATTGTGCCGGTCTTTGGCTCCTTGAAAGACCTGATCGTTGCTGCTGTGCCTGTAATCCTTACGATTGCAGTTGTAACGGCACTGATGGCTTTCATCAAGCGGATTTTTGGAATATCTTTCAAGTTGGGTTAAGGGAGATAAACATCTCCCTTTTTAATTTATTAAAGGTGGTGATATGAAATATGAAAGAAATTAAAAATATTGTTTTTGTACTGGTTATTCTAATTTTTATGGCTGGAATGGCTAATGCAGTAACAATAACTGGATTATCTGATGTTTCAACAACTGATAAAACACCTGCAATCAATTTTACTGTAACAGGAAATAATTCAAGTTATGAATGCAATTTATTGATTGATGGGGTTGCTTCTGGATCAGTAACGGCAACAAATGCTACAGAAACATCAATAACATGCAATCGAACGCTTGAAGTAGGATTATATACTTATAATATATCTGTATATAATAGTACAGAAATACCAGCAACAACATATTCAAGTGATTATACACTCGAAATAACAACCATGTTTTCTGGTGTTATTAATGTTGTTGATGGGATTGTGCCGGTCTTTAGTTCTTTAGCATACTTGATCGTTGCTGCTATGCCTTTAATAATGATCATAATTTTTGCAACAATTCTTGTAAGACTTATGAAATTATATATAGATATTGGAATAGAACAGTTTGGAAAACAATGAAACAAATATCAATTTTTCTATTTTTAATTTTTTCAATTTGTATAGTCAATGCTACACAAATAGATATTTATTATCCACATAACAATACTATTACTGATATTTATTATGCAACATCAGCAGGATATAATCATACAGAAAACAATAGTCTATCAGGAGATTTTTCAACAGTGATTTTACAAGATCAGATCGTTGCTGAAGATGTTTTTGAACATCCAAAAACAATATATAATAATTTATTATTGTTAATTTATGTTTTATTATTTGGTACAATCATAATTACAATCGCAAAGGTGGTTTCAAGATGAAACGGTTACTGGTTATTTTTCTTTTAATGTCTTCTTTGGCATCTGCAAGCGATTTTAACGTCACATGGACACCAGTAAAAGAAGATATAGTAAACAAAGAATACATTATTACCATCCAGAATCTCGATACTGATATGCGGACTGTGGATGTGCAATCATTTTTTGAAGATACTAATTTCGACACATCACAAGTACATGATGTGCAGTTAATAGAATGTGAAAGTAAAAAATTTGAATCAAAGGTATTAAAAAAGAATAAATTAGAAAAAGAGATTTCTCATGGTAAAATAACATTTCCTTCTGTTAAATCAATAGGAAAAAAGAATAATAAAGGTACTAAAACGTTTATTTTAAAATTTAAAACCCCACCGGACGGTAGTCACGGAAAAGTCGGGTTAAAAATTAATGGGAAAAAATATCATCCGTACTGGAATTCTACATGGTCTAATCGGAAAAAGATAATTTTAACAGGTAATACATCAGAACCATTGTTAGATCGTCAGTTATTATTAAATATAACGTACGAACCAGAAATGAATCCTGATTTTTCGGATGTACGTTTTTGCAATGAAACAGATCAGTTATCTGCATGGTTAGAATCAAAAATTAATGAATCTTATGCTCTTATCTGGATAAAATTCCCGCACATACCAGCGAATGGAGAAACAGAAGATTACTGGATGTATTATGGGAATTCCGTAGCAAGTGCGTATTGGGATGGCAATGCCACATTCGAGTTTTTTGATGACTTTGAAGATGGGGATATAAGTGATTGGGACGCTGGTGATTCTCTTGGAAAAAACAATGACATAATGCCTGTGTGTGAAAATGGATATATTAAATCTTCAAGTGATTCATCTGGCATGCATAAATCAATTTCATTGTTATTGAATACTTATATCATTAAATACAGAATATATTTTGATGGGAATCAAAATTATAATTATTTTTGGTCTGCATTAATATATACTTCTGGAAGTTCTGGACAGTATTATACCCATTTTTGCACACAAAGTGCTCCTGACCATGAAGGAATGAAAGTAATGAAAGATGATATGTGGCATGGAGAAATAGCACTTGACGATGATGAAATGTTTGATGGCAATACATGGCATGATGTAGAATTCATGCACATTAACAATGGTACATGGTATGGCACACATAATGGAAATGATATAGATTTCAATGATCTTAATAATGCTGATACTTCTTATAATACTTTTACATCAATTAATCTGTGTTTCCGGCTTGCTAATCAACGATGTGATATAGTATATATTCGCAAATACACATCTCCTGAACCCACGTATTCTTTTGGTGATACCGGATATTACGTTGATTCCATTTATTTTAATTCCAGTAATCCGTATTACAATTTAATCGATTATAAAGGTGATATTGCGGTAAATCATTCATATTATCTTTCTGATGATCTGGAATGGATAGCATCAGCATTGAATAATGATACTGGATTAGTAGTTACCAGTATGGGATCATCGGAAATTGATTTTATCACTTACGAAGGAATTTTAGATTGGTTACAGTTAGTTAATTTGGATAATTCAAAAATCTATACATTACAGAACAGTTCTGGAGATATAGAAGAACATCAAGCATCTGGAAATACTGTAAATTTCACAACAGATTTATCACCTGATGATTATGAAATTGAGATAACAGCAGTCCCAACTCCATCACCAACAGTCACACCTACTGGTGTGCAGCCAATTAATTATTCTGGTACAAAACTATCAGATGCGGATATAAAAACATTTTATTATCCATTTATGTATATTTTATTTATTGTAATAATTGTTGGAGGTTTTATGCATGTATTCGGGAATTAAAATATTAATAATTGCTATATTGTTTTCGGGACTGGCATCAGCTGGAGACGTCATTGTACAATCAAATACAACTAATGAAGCAACGATACCGGTTAATATCTTGGCTGGTGATCATGTTATTACACCACAAAACCACTATCATGATCAGTGGTTTTGTTTATACAATGATGGTGATACAGAGTATATGATTTATATATAAAATTATACTGGAAACTTTAAAATGCAATTTATTAACTGTAGTCATAAATATAATGATGCTTTTATTGGGTCAATAAGACCAAATCAGATGATTATGCTTAATAAAAACGCATCTTACCGCATTTATGCATCTTATAACACATATCGAGAGTTTACAGATGTGGAAACGGTTAAAAAACGATTTAATCAGTGGTGGCTTATTATCTTCGTTGGAATCATCATATTGATTGTGATTATCAAAGTATATAAGGTGATTACATGAAAAAAATATTATTCATTATTTTATTAATATGTACAATACAGATGTCTTCTGCTGCATCATATAGTTATTCTGATAATGGTACAGGTACATTCTCAACAATTAAAGAGAATATATATTATTATACTAATGGACATACTGTATATATGTACTGGACATTTTATGTTTCTGAACAATGTTCAAGTTGGGGGGGTTGTACATATCCTCGATATAGATATTTTTCTGGTGGAGTATGGTATTGGTGGTATGACGCATTAAACACAGGTGATTGCGGAAAAAAACATATAGAAAAATCACGATCTGGTAATCAAGATCAATCAAGTGCATGTTCATATTATCATTGCGATTATTATCCTGATTATTATTTAACTCTTGTTGTATCAGATACTTCTCTATCAGAATATACTCTGTCTGGTGATATGTTATGCGTTGATTCAGTACAATTATATCAGAAAAATAATAATGATGATTATCAATTAATTGATGAATCAACATCAGAACATTATAGTTTTAATATACGGGATCAACAAGAATACAAACTGGTTTTTGGTGATGATCATGAATATGAGTTTACATGTAATGGTAGTGATGTTGAATACAATTATGATGCATGTAACTATGGAATAATTAATTTATATGATAATTGTGCTAATTTATTAATAAATCCATTCATTGTTATTTATAATCTCAATGATAATATGAATATTGTATATTCAGGTCATGATAATCCTGTAACATTTTTGCCTTCTGATGTTGACGAAAACGATGAACTAGATGTCATCTGGTCAACATGGCAGGGAACATTCCAGAAACGGTGTTTTGCGCAGTTTGATCATCCAATTAACCTTTATGATCAATCAATTTACTGGAATCTCGGAATTCACGTATGGGATGAGAACGTAAATAGATGCCAAGATGCATTAGTAATTTATGATCAAGACTGTATTATTTCTGGATATCCAAAAAGAAACGGTTTTACGGATTCATTAGGATATATCGAATTTACGCAATGTGAAAACGATAATGGGAATTTAACAGTGGATAAATCAGGATATAAATCATTAAATGTTGAAGTAGTAAATACCTTTGATGTACAAACCAAAAATTATGGTGTAAATGTATTTTTAGAATTGGATAATTCATCAGATGAGACAGATTGGTCTATGGTCAATGATTCGTGGAATGATACAAATATGACAGAAATGCCAGAAGATATGGGTGAAGGAATCGAGTATACAATGTTGTTATACTTTCGCGATCCGGACGGATACAAAACAAATTGTGTTTTGAGCAATACTTCTTATGTGAGGTGTTTTTACGGAATTAAGTATCCAGCACCGGTTAATATGAAATTAGACTTTGAACGATCCATTAATGGATTGGGCTATACTACTTTATGCTCTTATCCGTATTCCATAGATAATAATTCATGCGGATATTGGGAAATAAACAATTCTTATTTCTCTGATCCCGATTATATTTACAGAGCACATATTTATGATCAAACAGACGAATATATTAGAAGACATGCGTATTTATGGGTTGTTGCTGCTCCTGAAGAGCAAAACTATACTGCTTTTGCCATATTTGATCCTGATGAACCCGTTATTGACTATAGAGAGTATATAAAAGGTAGAGTATTCGCTAATGCAACATCGGGATCATTACCCGATTTTTCACTAGAAATATATGATGAAAGTGATCTTATTGAGTATTTCAATTACACACAATCAGATTTCGACAGTTACGGTTTCGCATACTGGTTGTTAGGATACAATTATACACTACACCATAACTATACATTACTGTTGAAAAACGATGATGGAGATATTGTATCTACTGCTTATGCTTATGCAGAAGATATGAGAGGAAATAAGCTTACTGTAAAGGTTGTTGATCCATCAGGAAATCCATTAAATCATTCATATATTTTTTTAAAAGATTATGGTCGTATTCCAACAAATAATCAATGTTATGGCACATTTGAAGGATTAGTTAATCAAGATTATTACTATAAAGCAGAAAAAGGTGGATATCGATCTACTGGATGGGATATGGTATCTCCAGTCGATGAAGATACATTAGTTACATATACTCTAATTCCCGAATCTTCAGTTTCCCAATCTCGATTATCAAAAATGGATGTAAAAAATCTATATTACCCATTTATGTACATTTTACTAATTATAATGCTTGTAGGAGGTTTAGTACATGTATTTAACTAAAATAATCGTTGTTGCGCTATTGTTTTCATCAATAGTGTATGCTTATGATGAGGAAACCGGATTATCAGATGATGAAATGTATTCTGTGATATTTGATTCATTTAATACGTATAATGATATTAATAATCCCAAATGGTATACTCCAATCACAGATTATCTGGTGAAATTTGAGGCATACTTTACTGATAACGCTCCAACCGTTGAAATTGAAATAGCAGTAAGAAAAATTACATGGAATTATAATTTACATGAATATGAAGATACAGAAATAACTTATGATACGTCTATAGGGTTTGCGTTTAATAAAAACGGTACTGAAGTACCTACTGTAACAATTGATCCTATAGAAGAGTTTTTCAAAAACAACCCTGAAGAGATTGATACTTTCATCACACCCGATCAGAATCTTGATCATCCAGATATTCTTAATGTGACTATTGATATCAATGCCGAAGGTACAGAACTGGATAGAACTGCGCAAGGATATGAAACAATTACAACGGATGATTTAAACAGCATTAAAGGTGAAATGGGAATGGATCACGGGTTTTCTTTATCAGGAGAGGGCGGGGAAGGTGGCATTGGTGATATCTATGATGTAGTTTCCGGTGATGGTGTTGCTGCTAATGAAATAGATACAACATTTAAATCATTATTTTATGGACTTATTCCAATTTTATTCATTCTTTCAGTCTTAAATATGATAACAAAGGTGATTTAACCATGAAAACAATTTGTATTACGCTATTATTGTTAATATGTTTTGTAAACACAGCATCAGCAGATTATACGGCAGATAATCAAACATTAACAATTCATGATGCTTGTGATATTCAATATCACATAACAACTGATGCCGGATTGTATGGTGGAAAAGAAAACATTGACACGGTTGTTTGTGATGAAAACGTAACGGTGGTTTCTGGATGGTTTAAAATATACACTACAAAAGCGTTTTCTGCTGATTATACCTTTATGGTATATGTAAATGAAGAATGGGATGAAAGAATAATTACAATTAATCAAACATGGCTTGATTCATCAATAATCTCTCGAACATTCAACCGTGAGGTTTTAATTGATGGAATATCCCTTTATAATTATAACACTACTGTTTACAAGATGTCTATTATTCCAAATCCAATTTACTTCTCTTTCAGTCTTGAAGATCAACAAATACAGTTTGGGAAACATGCAATCAATAATCAAACACTTGCTTTCACACAACTGAATCTTGATGATCAATATGAATTTCTTAACACTTCTGGATACGACAGAAGCGTAACAATGAAATTTAAAGCAGTTGATCGAACAAAGAAAACTGGATTTGTTGTAAAAGGATTGACAGGTGCATTTTTGAACGTTATTGAAAAAATACCGTTCGTTGGTAAGTCTTTACGCAATGTATTGTATCTACCAGCCTTCTTTATTCAAATATTGTTTAATTTTACATTTTCATTTCTATCAATTATTGTAGATAATTGGTGGTATGCATTATTAACACTTGAAATCTTCTGTAATTTCTCTGCTGCAAAAGAAACGGGATATGCGAACGTTATGGATGCATGGATTACTACTCATGTAAAAATAATAAAATTTGTTTATGAACATATTATATTAAATATCATCAATTTGATATTAAAAATTGTTGACACAATAATACCATAAAAGGAGTGATATAAAATGCATGAACTAATATTAAAAGATAATAATGGAAAAGTATATAAAGTAAGAAGCAACAATATAAAATATATAGTACGTGAAATGTTATGCTATATTATGCATAAATATCAAATAAAAATGGTGTAAATCATGAAAGGAATAACTATAGATGGTGAAAACATCAGCAAAAGCATAACTGCTATTATTGATGCAATTAGGTATCGTAAATACGCTAAAGAAGGATATGTAACTGTAATATACATTAATAAAGAAAACAATCAGATACAAATCCGAGATGGGAAGATTGATGATGAAGGAATGTTACATTTAAAAGGTTCAGAAAAATCGACATTGGTTAATAAAGTGTACATTCTACCTACCAAAAAAATTGTAACTAAATGCTGCCTAGTAAAAGAAGACGTGAATGCTACAATCGATATTAACATAAAAGATACATCTAAAATAACTCCTATTCTACTTGATAAATACACAAAAACCAAATTAATGTCCGAATTAAAATCGTTTGATCTTGGACAGGTAATTCTTGGAGCATCTGTGGGTATCGTTCTTGGCGCTTGTTTAATGTTTGCAATGATAATGGCAACACAAGGGTGATCTATGTGGGAAAAAGTGAAGAACCAAAAATTACGATTGCTGATCTTGTAGAGGCAATTTCTGATGTAGGTACAGAAGATTTACAGCCATCTACAGATATAGAACTTGCTAATAAAATTGTAGATAATTTATTTGATCAAGAAAACCTCAATATGATCACTGCTTTAACTAAAAAAGAGTTAGGTGGTGTTTTGAAATT
>Ga0164313_10003196_pt1 | contig 14624 bp, 13 predicted proteins | sample GuaBasSedimGuay4_FD_113735 | JGI IMG/M metagenome (GOLD analysis project Ga0164313, IMG submission 113735) | Subseafloor sediment microbial communities from Guaymas Basin, Gulf of California, Mexico - Guay4, Core 4569-4, 0-3 cm | ecosystem: Environmental > Aquatic > Marine > Hydrothermal vents... | reverse complement strand
TTTCTACTTACTCCAGTCCAGGCCGATGATGGCCGACAAACCGTACAATTACCCGATATGATGCGCGAACATATGCTGAGCAACATGCGCGATCATTTGTTGGCGCTTGAAGAGATCACGCGTTATCTGGCAAACCAGCAATATGACGAAGCCGCCGAGGTTGCCGAAAACCGCCTTGGTATGTCCTCGATGGATTTACACGGCGCATCTCATTTGGGCAAATTCATGCCCAAAGAAATGGGCGCTATTGGAACGAATATGCACCGGGCAGCTAGCCGGTTCGCGCTGGCGGCACAAGACGCCGAAATTGATGGGGGTTTAAATAAAGCTTTCTCGGCATTATCAGAAGTCATGCAACAATGTGTCGCTTGCCATGCGGTATATAAAGTTCATTAATGTCTGAAATTCCTCGTGCAGTCGCTTCGATTTCATCATCTGGGCAGTTCATCGGTGTGGACTTATGCGAAAGGGTCTTTTATTCTTTATAATGCCTGCAGCTTAAACATAACAGGCGATAGTAGAGAGAGGTGAAGAGTGAGTAAACAGTCGATCGAAGATTATCTATCCAAACATACGTTCTTTTCCGGGCTGGATGACAGCTTTGTGAAGTTTCTGTCAAACTCCGCCGCGGGGCTGCAAATCAAGAAGGGTGAGGTTCTGTTCAAGCAGGGAACGCACGCCGATAAATTTTATCTGTTGCGCAGTGGCCAGGTATCTGTCCAGGTACCGGCGCTGATGGGTCCAGTGCTTGAAGTACAAACCCTGGGTGAAGACCAGATACTCGGCTGGTCCTGGTTAATACCACCTTACCGATGGAACTTCATGGCGCGAGCGGTGGAAGATTCAGAATTGCTCGAGTTTGACGGCAGTGCCATATTGGCGCGTTGCGAGGAAGACCCGAAATTCGGCTACGAATTGTTCAAGTGTTTCGCAACATTGATGTCGGAGCGCCTCAACGCCGCTCGTCAGAAGATGATGGATCAGTGGGATCCGCCAGGATTTGCCTGAGTTCCGGGTTGGTAACACCAGGTTGTTTTCCCAGCAGACTCCTGCTCGAAATTAAATTGTGACTGGATACTCCTCGTAAGGATCTTTTACATGGTCGGCGTTTGCTGCTTGAACAGAAATGCTTCAACCGCGGCTTTGGTTTCGGGGCGCAGGTTGCTAATACCCTCGTAGGGAATGCCGCGTGCCGCCGGTTCGCTGGGATATTTCTGCATACGCATCTTGTGCCGTTGAATAACGCGCACGAACTCCGCCCCGCCCCAGGCGCCAATCTCGGTGGATACCGGCCATTCTTCGCGGGTATCTCGGAACAGGTCATAGAACTTGGCGCCGATCGGGTTCTTACCCGGCGCCGGAACATTGAGCTTGTACTGCTCTTTGACAATCGCCTCCAGGGTATTGCCCGAGTACAGGAACACGTAGTCGCGACGGCCGTGGGTTTCGCCCTCGAGCATCAATGCGGTCTGGTCGACACCGTCGATGACCCGATCTGTAGGAATTTTATCGCTAGCGCCTGCGATTCTTGCGAGGCTGGTAAACAGGTCGGTCACATGCACTATGTCGCCGACAATTTCATATTTGCCGATCATGCCGGGCCAGCGTACGAAGGCGTCGACGCGAACACCGCCCTCGGTAGTGTCGCCTTTCCCGCCCCTGAACACCATCGGTGTAAAACCGCTGCCGGGCGAGTACTTGGTGAAGTGGCCATTGTCTCCCATGATCACGACGATAGTGTTGTCGGCAACGCCAAGCGCGTCCATTTCGGTCATGATTTCGCCGATCCACTCGTCCACCAGTTTCATTTTTTCGACGTAGACACCGCCGTTGGGTGTCGTGTACTCAGCAGTCGTGGTGCGCGGGCCCACGAGCGGGTACAGCGGCCAGTACTGCAGGAAGAAAGGCTCGTCCTTGCCCGCCAGGTCACGCAGATGTTCCATGGCCTGGCGCTGGTAACGCACATTCATCTCGTGATACTTGGCCTCGTTCCAGCGTTCGCCCGCCTTCATGTGGACTTCATGCACTGGTTCGCCGCGTTTGCCCTCCACACCTGTAACCATGGCTCCAGCGTCCGGGCGTAACCAGTTGTCGATGGTGAAGCGATTGTCATAATTATTTTTACCGATTCCGTAAGACACTTCTTCGTCAGCGGCATCGTCGTGGAAAATGGTTAGCTGACCCTGCTGGTGAATCGGAAATGCGGCAAAGTCGAACCCCTGGTTATTAGGCCAGGCTTCCTTGATGTCACCCATGTGCCATTTACCGATATGCACGGTGTTGTAGCCGGATTCGGAGAGGATCTCGGCGATGGTGACTTCCTTGTCTGCAAGTCCGAAGCCCGCAATGTCAACCGCGGTGTCGCCCATACCATTACGGTGTGGCTGTCGACCGGTCATGAAGGCAACACGGGTAGGCGTGCAGGAGGGTTCGGTGTACATACGCGCGAAACGCATGCCTTCCCGCGCAAATTTATTGATATTGGGCGTTTTGTATCCACGTATCGCGTTTAGCTCCGGTATGCCGAGGTCACCGAAGCCGATATCGTCGATCAGGATGTATACAATGTTGGGCGGCTTGCCACTATTGTTTTTGCGAAATGCAGCAAGTTTGTTATCGACCGATTCGTCATCTACGGCCCAGGCTTCCCCATTCTGGGCCTCGAGGATGTAGTACTCGGCATCGCGTACGATCTCGGCGGCGATGCTAGTACCTGTCATTAGACCGAAGAGTAAACATAGGCTGAATATGTAACGCATTGATATCTCCTGTTAAATTTAAATAAAGCGCATAATTCACATCGAGTAGCGGTTAGCTGCTAATCAGAATAATATTGCCTCAAAACTAAAAGACTGTCCGCTTGCCTGCGCTGGAGCGGAGTTGCCAATTATGCAGCTTGCTTGTCTTTGGTAAGCCTGTTTACATCGGTTTGTTGAAAGAACTCGACCCATACGTGCCAGAACATGCCGGGCCTCAGCATTTCTACCCTGACCAGGCTACCCTGGTCTGATTTGCCGAAGAAATCAATTTGCGCGATCGGCGTACCGCTGTCGTTGTACCACGCGCCGAGACTCTCGTAGACCGGGTCCCAGGCGACGACAATGCTGCGGCCGCCAATTTCCGTGTTAACCAGGTTGCCATGCTCAACCAGGAAGTCCTGGGTGAAACAAACCGCGTCATCACCGATATTAATTCCCCAGATATAGGTTTTGGTCGGCAGGCGGTCGTCGCTGTGCGTCATGTTATCCATCAGCGGTTTCGACTCGTTATGCTGCCTTGCAATACTGGCGGCGAAAATGGTTTCGGTTGCCAGATCGAAAAGTCTCAGCAGCAAATTCGATGACGGCTTGTTGAGGAATACCGTACCTTCGGGATAAGCCTTCTGAAATGCCCGAAAACTCATGCGGAAGGTGGGCCAGGGTTTCATTGCCGCCCCGCTGCTGCCGTCGCGTTCGCGATATCCATATATCTGCTGAATTGGTTCACCCGTAGTGTTATCACGCAGAATCAAATTGTTTCCATGCTGGGCAAGCACTTCGAGATCTACCTGTTTTTCCTTAATCTCCGGGATATAACCGAGACCCAGGTTGGCCATTGCACAATAGGTCATTATAACGTTTTCACCATCGAGCCCCTCGTCGTTTCCGGCCAGATGCGGACGTAACAGGTGACTGTCCGGATGGGCTCGCGCGACTCCGTTGTTCTCGATTACGAGAACGCTGCTGCCGGGTGAAAGCGCGTCGCGGGCTTCCTCGATGCTGTAGTATTTTGCCGAGTGGCGCTGGTTCCGCAATCCAACATGTACCCAGATCCAGGGGAATGCGTAGAGTACCGCCAGTACCGCGAGTACGCCCCAGAACAACCAGCCAGTGCCCCCGTCAAGAAAGAAATACGAGAATGCCATCAACGCTGTCGCGCCCAGGCCAATAGCCAACAGGCGATATTCGTTACGGATAAAACGGATCATGTTCTCCCGTTTTACCGAGATGACCATCTGGCTGACGTCGCCAAGGTCGCGGAAATAGAGGGATCCTATAGCCAGTGCAACGATAAGCGATATAGCGAAAAGTATATTTTCAAACATTACATCATGTCTCTACTAGGTAACCGCAAAGCTGTGTATCTGCAAATAGACCGGAGGGCATAAATGCCACCGGGAACTAACCGCTTTTCTCAGCCTTGTGTGCCTCCAGGGCCTGCTGCTGCTCGGGCGTTAATATCTGTTCAAGCCTGCCATTGAGTTTGAAATTTTTCTGTTTGTATGTCAACCTGGCACGGTCCGTATTGGCCTTATTATGATATCCCGCTACAAATAAAGCGCCGCGTAGGTAAATATTGAACTGGATATTTCGAGGTGTCGGGTCTTGAATGTTGAATTTAGGCAGGTCGTTGGATAGCCAGCGCTTTCTGAATGGATTATCCCGGCCAGCAGTGGTAACGGCCATCCGATGCGACAGCATTTCCTCGAAAGCGGCCTGGCAAGATACTCAAAAGATGTCTCGATCGAATTCCAGAAAAGCCTGGAATCGGAAAGCAACGTATAACTCGGTACTACCCTCTATAGCGCCAGGTGCTACCGATTCATATTTCGGTCGCATCGGATAAGCATCGGTGGTATCGATTCGTAAGTTCCTGTAAGCTGCACGCCCGCCAAAGCGCCGGTTGCTAAACCGATAGCTGGTGATACCACACGCCACCTGAGAAAATTTCATGCAGTTTGATTCCCTGGGCTTATCCGCCCCTATTCTCGAAGCTATTGCCGAACAGGGCTACGAAACCCCCACACCGATTCAGGCACAGGCGATACCGGTGATACTCGATGGCAAGGATGTGATGGGAGCAGCGCAGACCGGCACGGGTAAAACAGCAGGGTTTACCTTGCCGATACTGGAACGCCTCTCAAAAGGGCAGCCTGCTGCGGCGAATCAGGCTCGCGTGCTGATTTTGACGCCGACACGTGAGCTCGCCGCCCAGGTTGGAGCCAGTGTGGCAACTTACGGCAAAAATTTACCCCTGCGCTCGGCCGTCGTATTCGGCGGGGTGAAAATCAACCCGCAGATGATGACGCTGCGTCGGGGTGTTGATGTGCTGGTGGCAACACCGGGTCGTTTACTCGACCTATACAACCAGAACGCGGTGAGATTCAAGCACCTGGAAGTGCTGGTACTGGATGAAGCCGACCGTATGCTGGACATGGGTTTCATCCACGATATCCGCAAAATCCTGAATCTGTTGCCCAAACAGCGGCAGACCCTGATGTTTTCAGCGACATTTTCCAGGGAAATTCGCGACCTCGCGAAAGGACTTGTCAATAATCCAGTCGAGATTGCAGTTAGCCCGCGGAATACAACCGTCGAGTCGGTAAAGCAGTGGATCTGCCCGGTCGATAAAAAACAAAAAGCTGCCTTGCTGGCGAAGTTGATTCTCGATAACGAATGGCAAAGAGTGCTGGTATTTTCTCGCACCAAGCACGGCGCAAATAAGCTCGTACGACAGTTGGAGTCCGAGGGCATCAATGCGGTGGCTATTCACGGCAACAAGAGCCAAAGTGCGCGGACCAAAGCGTTGGCTGATTTTAAGAAGGGCTCAACCCGAATCCTGGTGGCAACCGATATTGCCGCGCGGGGTTTGGATATCGAACAATTACCCCAGGTGGTTAATTTTGACCTGCCCAATGTACCGGAAGATTATATCCATCGCATCGGGCGTACCGGTCGAGCGGGGGCCAGGGGACAGGCGGTGTCGTTGGTTAGCGCCGATGAGTTTAAGCAGCTCTCCGATATCGAGCATTTGATCAAGCAATTGTTAGATCGTAAATTGATCGAAGGGTTTGAGCCGGTTCACGATCTCCCCGAGTCGAGTTTGACGCAACGCGCAGCTCGGCCTAAAAAACCGAAGATGGCAAAATCGGGGCACAGGGACGGACAAAGGTCTGCAGAGAATGCCCGTGGACATAAACCTCCCGGTAAAAATAAAAGGCACTGGGGCGGTCGCAAGCAATCGGGTAATAAACCCGGTAGTCGAGCATAGGGAGGTAACAAGGCAACTGGACAGAGGTGGCAATAGATGACAATCATCCAGATTAAAGCAGGTAGATACCGCTTTAAGGCCAGACTAGAAGAGGAGCTGGCGCCTAAAACCTGTGCCAAATTTCTACAGTTATTGCCTTATAAACAAGAGGTTATCCATAGCCGCTGGAGCGGCGAGGCGGTCTGGATTCCGTTGGGCGAGCTCGATCTCGGACTTGAGTTTGAAAATCACACGAGTCATCCCTCACGTGGAGATGTGCTGTTATATCCTGGCGGCTATAGCGAAACGGAATTTTTGTTTGCCTATGGCAGCTCGTGCTTCGCCAGTAAACAGGGGCAATTGGCCGGTAATCACATTCTCAGCCTGACCGAGGGGCACGAAAACCTGATGGCCTTTGGCAAACAAGTGTTGTGGGAAGGTGCACAACCAATAGAGTTTTCGCTGGAGTAGTGACATCAGATATATGGCGTTGCCGGGTCTCAGGTAAATAGTGCAGCTACTGCCGACGGGCTGGAGGCAAAATAATGATGCATATAGCTGAGCGTGGCCTTATTTAACCGGTATATTGCTTCTCCCTGGTTGCCATCCTGCCTGGTAGTGTATTGGCCGGCTCTGACCTCGGTGATTAAACTTGAATGGTGCAGGCTATGTCCCCTAATTTCACCCTGGCCGTAGTCGACAGCCTGCAGACCGACACTTTGAAATCGATTCTGCATTTCACATTTCGCATCAAGTAATCCACATGCCTCCACAGTAGTTCCATCAAGGTCGGTAATGCTATTGCACAGGTACATCATACCGCCGCACTCGGCCAAAACCGGTTTCTGAGACTGGTAGTGGGCGATAATCGAAGCGCGCGTAGCGTCGGATTCGGCCAGCTCCGCAAGATGTAACTCAGGGTATCCGCCCGGTAACCACAGCGCATCGCATGGCGGAACTGGATGGTTAGCCAGCGGTGAAAAATAAACCAGGCTGGCGCCCATCGATTCCAGTATTTGAATATTAACAGGGTAGATAAAACTAAAAGCGGCATCGCTCGCAATCGCGATTGTTGTTCCACTTAGTAATGGATCGGGACTGCTGTCTTGAGTCGGCTTATCGAACGCGACTGTGGAAAGCGGGATTGAGATATCAAATTCAGTCAGGGCCCCAGCGGCGAGATCGAGTTGCCGATCGAGGTCTTCGATATCTGCTGCCTGCACTAATCCCAGGTGCCTTTCAGGTACTAACAGACGCGGATCCCGGCGTATACTGCCGGCGTATTTTGCACCTACGGTTTCCCGCAGTAATCGATCATGATTGTCACTGCCAATCTTGTTGCCGACAATAGTTTCTATGTTTGCGCCAACATCGTACTGACTTAACCCTTCTATTATTGCCGCCGTGGTCTGGGCAAATTTAGCAGCGTCGATAATCAGGCATACCGGTAAATTAAATAGCCTGGCCAATTGTGCGTTGCTGGGATTGTTATCGTGCAAACCCATCACGGATTCGACCAGGATAATGTCATTACGGCCAGCCGCCTCGGCCAGTAATCCGCGGCAGTGTTGCGCGCCCATGATCCACAGGTCGATGTTATAAACCGGCTGACCGCTAGCCTGTTCGAGAATGGTCGGGTCCAGATAGTCCGGACCAATTTTGAATAGCTGGATCCGCTTACCCTCGTTTTTCCATTTTCTCGCCAGCGCCGCACAAAAAATAGTCTTGCCCTGACCCGAGGCGGGGGCAGCTACCAGGGTGGCAAGGCATTCGCGGGATTTCGTATCGGGCATCGAGTGGCGTAAATAAGATAGTGCAAATTAAAAGGGGTAGGTAAAATAACACAGTTTTCTTTGCCAGTGACCTTATTAGCTATAGCCATGGAATTTAATTTTTTAACCAGCATCCTCGCGCTTGGTTTCGGCCTGGGGTTATTACACGCCCTCGACGCTGACCACATCATGGCCATTTCGTCGATGGCGACAGCAAATTCGGGTGACCGAAAATCCTGGTCGGTATCGGTTACGCTGAAATTTTGTATGCGTTGGGCGATCGGTCACGGCAGTATATTGCTGGCGCTGACCGCCCTGTTTATATTTGCCAGGTTCGAGTTACCTGAATTCGTACCGCAGCTCGCCGAGAAGATTATTGGAATGTTACTGATAATCCTGGGTGCCTGGATCATCATCAGCCTGCGTCAATCCAGGCTCAGGCTGGAGACTCATACGCATGAGCAGATTACCCATGCGCACCTGGTACCGACGGGTGGAATTCATCAAAGCCATACGCCCGTGCTGGTTGGTGTAACCCATGGTTTTGCGGGAAGTGCGCCAATACTGGCAATCATACCGGCACTGGAATCAGACAATGCCTGGGTGGGGCTGGGGTACGTTGCCCTGTTTTCTCTCGGTGTGTTGACCGCAATGCTGGTTTTTGGAGTCTTTCTCGTCAGGCTGCAAAGCTGGATAGCCGGGTGGGGGCAGGGATTATACCTGATCAGTCGAATGGTCGTGGCATTCACTTCGATTACCTTCGGCGGTTACTATTTATTTTCCTCGGGTTAGCGAGGAACGATGCGCGAAGAATCTCCCGAGTCGAGGCGAAAACTTCGAAGTGGATTCACCACGGGTGCCTGTGCTACCGCAACATCACTGGCGGCTGCCAGGCTATTGTTAAATGATGTCAGTAGCGGCTGTGCCAGTATCCAGTTACCCAGGGGGCAAATAGTCGAATTCAAGCTTGAACGTTGTGAACGCTTAAATAGCAATCGAGCAATTTCGAGTACGATCAAAGATGCCGGAGACGATCCGGATGTCACTCACCTGGCAACTATATTCGCCGAGGTTGAATTATCGCCAGCGCAAGGGGTTCGATTCCATGCAGCAGAGGGCATCGGCACTGTAACCCGGTCTGGTCTTTCGATAGCCGTAGGAGAAGCGGCGATCAATCCTGTCCCGCGGCAGATGATGAGCGGGCATCTGTCTAGCCTGGCAGATGAATGCGGATATAGCGGCGGATTTGAAGTCCATGTCGGTATTGTCAATGGCGAGAAAATTGCGCTTAAAACAATGAATGCCCGCCTCGGTATTATAGGTGGCCTGTCTATTCTCGGTACCACCGGTATCGTGCGGCCTTTTTCCTGTTCCGCCTATATTGCCTCGATTACTCAGGGTATGGACGTTGCCCATGCCAACGGCATCGATCATATGGCCGCTAGCACCGGATCAACTAGCGAAGCCTATATTCAGCAAAAATTAGGCCTGGCAGATATGGCGCTAGTGGAGATGGGTGATTTTGTTGGCGCGGTACTCAAGCATTTGAAAAAAGCGCCGATAGCAAAACTGACGATATGCGGGGGATTTGGCAAGATCAGCAAGCTCGCTGCTGGCAATAGCTCATTACACAGTCACGACTCGTCGATTGATTTCGAATTTCTCGCCGGGCTTGCAAATGATCTGGGCGGCAGTTCAGAGCTGGTAAATTTGATAAAAAATTTCAATACCAGTGTTGAGGCGCTGAAATTTTGCGAGGCGGATAGTATTCCTCTGGCAAACCAAATTTGCCGCATGGCTCGCGAGAGTGCACTGTCAAAGGCACAAACCAGTGTCAAAATTGATGTTTACTGTGTCGACCGCAAGGGCAGCTGTGTCGGCCACAGTGATGCGGCATGAAAATTCTGGTGCTCGGCGGAATCGCCGAATCGAAGCGTTTAGCGCAACAACTCATCGAGCGAGGTCACGAGGTGATCTACAGTATCGTCGGCCTGGTGCGCCAACCCGATTTACGCTGTGAACTTCATGTCGGTGGATTCAGTAGTCAGGACACAACGGGTGCCGAGGGTCTTGGCAGCTATTGTCAGAAAAACAGGATTGATCTACTGCTGGATGCGACTCACCCTTACGCTGCCCGCATATCGGCGAATGCAGTGGTGGCGGCGAAAAAGGCTCACATAGACTGTTGGCGATATACACGCCCGGGCTGGGATGCCGCCGGTTATAAAAACTGGCATGACTTTGACGACTGGGATGATTTAATCCCGCAGGTCAGTGGTTTTCAGCAGCCATTCTTTACCACTGGTGCGAGTATTCTTGAACAGTTAGATCGACGTCCCGAACATCAACAGTGGATTATCCGCTCAGCTAGGAAATTGCCCGATATTGATGGCATTATAACCATTAATGCGATTGGCCCATTTAGTTACGAGGATGAACTGTCGTTGATGCGGCAATACAATGTCGATGTATTGATTAGCAAGAATAGCGGTGGTCTTCGTCTCGCCAGGAAACTCGACGCCGCACGCAGCCTGGGTTTACCGGTATTTGTGCAGCGTCGACCGGCATTGGCAAAGCCGGGCAAATGCTTTGACGAGGTAGAAGACCTGCTAGCCGAGATACCTGAAATTAACGCCTGTGAGAAATGATATTGGACGATTATATAAAAGACCCGCATAAGATCGAGGAAAAATCATTTGCGATGATTCGGGCAGCTACCGATTTGTCGGGTTTTGACGAGTTTGAGCAACAGCTAGTTATGCGCCTGGTTCACACCAGCGGTAATCCTGATATCGCGGGGCAGGTGCGTATCAGTGCCGCCGCCATCGATGCCGGAATAGCCGCACTGAATCGCAATGCCACTGTGCTCTGCGATGTTGAGATGGTGAAACAGGGCTTGACCAAACGTTATCTCAATGCGGAGCCAATGTGTTTTCTGAATCATGAAAAAACTGCGGAGCTTGCCCGTGCCAGCGGTGAAACGCGCAGCATGTCGGCGCTGGAATTGTGGACACCGTATTTGCAGGATAGCATTGTAATTATTGGTAATGCGCCAACCGCGTTGTTTCGCCTGCTGGAAATGCTCGAAACCGGTCCGGTTAAGCCCAGTTTAGTGATAGGTATGCCGGTTGGATTTGTAGGTGCGCCTGAATCGAAAGATTATCTATGGGATCATCGTGTCGATCTGGGCGTCGAATGTTTTACCTTGCGGGGCAGGGTAGGCGGCAGTGCCCTCGCAGCCGGTGCGTTTAATACTCTGGTACGCCTCAAAAACGGGCTTTTGTTTTAATCATCATGTCTGAGTTCAATGTACGAGGTAATAGTTCGGTTCAGATCGAGTGGAAAGGTGAACCGATTACGGTGGTTAGCCTCGGTTGCGATCGGCTTTCGGCGCTGACCCCGCTAGCGACCGGGGTGATCCGGCAGGCGCAGGTGATTTTCGGTTCCGGACATCATTTCGCTGAAATCGAGGATATCGATACGCAGGCGGAAAAAATTGTTTTTGCATCCCCTTTTTCAGAATTAGGCAGCCTGCTGGATACACAGCAGTTAAAACGAGTCGTCGTACTAGCCTCTGGTGATGCGCTGTATTTTGGTGTCGGCAAGTATTTAAAGCGTGTTGTTGGCAGTAATCATTTGATTTTCCATCCCAATATATCGAGCGTGCAGGCCTGTTTTCATGCCCTGGGTCTGCCCTGGCAAGACGCTGATGTGGTGAGCCTGCATGGCCGGCCTCTTAACAGCTTGAGGCGCCATTTAGCTAACGGCAAACTAATCGCCTGCCTGACCGACGCAAAGTCGAATCCGATCGCGATTGCGCGCGAGCTGCAAGCCCAGGGTTTTGCCGGATCGAGGATCTGGGTCTGTGAGGCGATGGGTAGTCCGCAGCAGCGGGTAGGCGAGTTTGCCGTCGCAGAGTTGGCTAATTCAAAATCTGTGTTTCACGAGCTTAACGTCTGCGTGATCCAGTTAAGCGGTAAGCCAGCACTGTTGCCGTCCTTTCCCGGTATCGCCGATCACTTGTTTTCGACCGGCGCGGAGCCCGGCTTCGGCATGATTAGCAAGCGCGAAATACGACTGACTATCTTATCCTTAATGCAACCCGCGCCGGGTGAAGTTGCCTGGGATATTGGTGCTGGCTGCGGTAGCGTCAGCGTCGAATGGGCGCACTGGAATGAATTTGGGCATATTTATGCGATCGAAAACGATCCCGACCGAATCGAGCATATCAAGATCAACAGTGAGCGATTCGGTACCGATCATAACCTTAGCGTAATCGAGGCAAGTGCGCCGGAAGGCTGCGATGGCTTAGCCGATCCTGATTGTATTTTTATCGGCGGCAGCCGTGGCCTGGAGGAGATGCTCGAATATGCCTGGCGGCGTCTGCGAACTGGGGGGAAACTGGTAGCCAGTGCAGTCACCGGGACCAGTCGTCAGGCCCTGTTAGAATTTATACCCGGTAAACACGGGCTTGAACAAATAGATATCCAGGTCAGCAAGAATTTGCCGCAAAGCAGTGAATCCAGGACACTGAGACCTGTACTGGTGGTTAAATGTATAAAAAGCGAAAACTAATACCATGAACGACTCTCCCAGTAAATCCAGAGGTGTATTTTATGGCGTAGGCGTGGGTCCAGGTGACCCTGAACTGATGACGATGAAAGCCGTTCGCCTGGTCCAGCAATGCGACCTCGTGACTTACCTGAGCAGTGACAATGGATATTCCATGGCGAGGAATATAGCGGCCACGGTGCTGGCAGATAGTAACAATCCAGGCCAACAGGAACAGGCTATCGTGATGCCCATGTGCGAAAGTCGCGAAGTGGCAAATTCAGTTTACGACGAGGCAGCCAGGATCATAGCCAGTCACCTGGATAAAGGTGAGCGGGTGGTTTTTCTGTGCCAGGGTGATCCGTTCCTGTTTGGGTCTTTTGCATACCTGTATGATCGTCTGGCCGATAATTACGAGGTCGAAATCGTGCCGGGCATATCTTCGATTAATGCATCGGCCGCGCTTTGCGGTAAACCGCTTGGCTTACTCGCGGAAAACATCGCGATTATTTCGGGCCGCCGCGGTAGTGATGACATACTGCAAACCCTGAGGCAGTTTGATAATGTCGCAATTATGAAGCCCGGTCGTCGTCGCGCCGAGCTGTTGGCGCTAATCGAAGCGGCAAATCGTGTCGACGACTGCTGCTATATCGAATATGCCGGTCATGAAAATCAGCGGATCGTGCAGGATATCCGAACCCTGGATGCTCAGCCCGGACCCTATTTTTCCCTGTTTCTGGTCAACCGGGCGCGCAACTACGGTTCTACAAAATGAAACAGAAAGCTGCTCCGGTCGATATATTCAGCCTCGGTGAAGAAGGTCGGCAATTGGCCATACGCTTACTGGACTTGATACCCCATGCATCACACCAGCATCGACCGAAGCCGTTTATCGAAGCCGCGCAATCCGCATTTGCTGAAGGACATCGATGCATATTCATATGCTCAACAGGAATTGTCATGCGGGCGCTGGCGCCAATTCTGAAAAATAAGTATACCGATCCGGCGGTGATCGTCATCGACCACCAGGGAAAATTTGTAATCCCGTTGCTGTCGGGTCACGAGGGCGGTGCCGGTGTTTTCGCGCATGATATTGCCAGGGCTATTTCAGCACAGTGTGTGGTGACCTCGGCTACCGATTACGGTCGGCCCGTTTACACGCTGGGCATGGGCTGTGATCGAGGTTGTCCGCTAATTGTGTTATCAGAGCTCGTCGATCTGGTTCGTGAAGAGCTAGACGAATCTGTGAGTTTTTCGGCGCTGGCGAGTATTGATATCAAGGCCGATGAGCCAGGCTTGCTCGAACTGGCAAATAAGCTTCGGCTGCCACTGCAATTTTTTACTGCGTCTCAGCTACGTGAAGAAGAGCATGCGCTCAGTGAGAAATCGGAAATCGTGTTCAGGGAAGTCGGTTGCTATGGCGTCGCCGAGGCCGCTGCGCTCTGTGCGGCAACCGATATTACCGGTGCGCCGGCTGAACTGGTGATACTCAAGAAAAAAAATGCTCGTGCGACTATTTCTGTCGCGCGCAGCTATGCCCCTTAAGCCAGAAAAGCGTTAATATTCACGCCTTTTCAAATCTGATAAGAAAATGACCCAATTATTCCTGGTCAGTGCCGGTCCCGGCGATGCCGAACTGATTACCCCAAAAACCATTAAAGCGATCGAGGCCAGTAGCGACCTGGTGGCCTATGGATTGTATATTGAGTTGCTGGGGGAAATCTGCCGCGGTAAAACTCAGCACGATTTACCCCTGGGTGAGGAAGTAGGGCGCGCGCGCAAGGCGCTGGACCTGGCTGCGCAGGGCAAAACCACATCACTCATCTCCAGTGGCGATGTCGGCATTTATGCGATGGCAACCCTGGTGTTTGAATTGCTCGATAATGTACTCGCCGGTAAGGAGAATCATCCCGAATGGTTAAATGTGAAGATAGAAGTCATTCCGGGAATCAGTGCGATGCAGGCAAATTCGAGTGCTGCGGGTGCTTTACTGGGGCATGATTTCTGCACCATTTCTCTTTCTGATTTGTTGACTCCCTGGGAAACAATCGTGAAAAGAATCCACAGTGCCGGCAGCGGCGATTTTGTGGTTAGTTTTTATAATCCGGTATCGGTTAAACGCAATTGGCAACTGGATACGGCAAGAGATATCCTGCTTGAATACCGACCGACTTCGACCCCGGTGGTATTGGGCAGAAATTTGACCCGTAAAGATCATCGGGTTCGTATCATGCGACTCGACGAGCTTAAGGCGACAGAGGTGGACATGTTCACCTGTGTATCCGTCGGTAA
>Ga0164313_10003195_pt1 | contig 14631 bp, 10 predicted proteins | sample GuaBasSedimGuay4_FD_113735 | JGI IMG/M metagenome (GOLD analysis project Ga0164313, IMG submission 113735) | Subseafloor sediment microbial communities from Guaymas Basin, Gulf of California, Mexico - Guay4, Core 4569-4, 0-3 cm | ecosystem: Environmental > Aquatic > Marine > Hydrothermal vents... | reverse complement strand
GCTGACACAACCGCCTTTAAGGCGCTGCTTGATCGTGCTCCGCGACCAGCCTTTAAGGTGGGCAGTAAGGAACGGGATTAGGGTGGTGTTCGCCTTGACCGTTAGTCTATCTGACATTGGCTGGCTTCTCTATGTCCGCTATTGCGGGTTGCTTAAAATAATAAATACCAAATGTATCATTGAATATCCTGGATTGGCAGTTTGATAAAAATGCTAATAAAACTAAATATGATTTTTTCATAGAACACTTGATTATTAATGTGTACTTATAACGTCTTAGTTAAGCGGCCCAAAACGGCGCAGCCTTTTTGGGTCCGGTGGCGGCGCGCAGCGCCGGAACGACCTTAAACGCGTTGTTATGCCTTGCGGAACTATAGTATTGTGAATATGTCATATGTGACATAGAATAGGCCCCATGAGTCCGAATGATAAGCCCTTAGTATGGCTACACGGAGAGGTAAAGACGCCACCTTTCACAAAGGAGGCAAGATTAGAAGCAGGGCTGCTGCTTAGACGATTGCAGAAGGGAGAGAAAATTGCACTTCCACACCCGAGGCCGATGCCGAGTATAGGTGCTCGTTGCCATGAATTGCGAATTACTGATGAGGACAGCATTTGGCGGATCATGTATCGAATAGACACCGATGCAATTGTTATTTTGGAAGTATTTAAGAAAAAATCGGCCAAAACGCCAAAACGTGTTTTGGATGTGTGTAAGTTAAGACTAAAGGTATATGACCGTGAAACAAAGTAAGCGACAGAAACTTGAGCAAAATGGGTGGCGTGTAGGTACTGCCAGTGATTTCTTAGGCCTCTCAGCAGAGGAGTCCGCTTATATTGAGATGAAACTTGCATTGAGCGCGACATTGCGAGAAGAGCGTGAGAAGAAGAAGCTAAGCCAGGCACAACTCGCACGATTGATTGCTTCAAGTCAATCCCGAGTAGCAAAAATGGAGGCAGCTGATTCGTCTGTTTCAATGGACTTACTTGTAAAGTCTTTGCTTGCACTTGGTGTCGCTCGAAAAAAAGTAGCGCGAGCCCTAGCGGCATAACGTTTTAGTTAAGCGGCGCCGTTAGGCGTCCGGCGGAGCCAGCTTGCTGGCGGAACTTGAACGATTTGTTATATACCGGCTTACTCACCTACCGAATGCTCCAAGGCTTCGGACACCCACTGATTTATGCTTTTATCTTCAGCTTTTGCCTTGTTTGCAATCTTACTATGCAATTTGGGTGGAATTCGAAGGTTAAATTTACCAGAATATGTTTTTGTGGGGTATATGCCCTTTTCCTCACAAACCTCTAGAAACACAGCCAATGAAGCCTTGAATTCACGCCTGAGAATTGTTGGATTCTTACCATAAAAATCTGCGCTTCCATTAAGCCCAAGAATCTCTCCGCGAAATTCATCAAGCTCAGAATCATATTCAATTTTTGCCTTGTAACCATCGATTTCCATAATATTCATGGTGTCACCTCATATTGCTCTAACCACTTCCGGATACTGGAAACTGCTCCTTTGACTGTGTTGGGTGAGGGGTGAGGCCTGTGAAATACTCGAACTTCACCAAAGAGAACTACCGCGACCCTGGAGCCTGCTCTTTCAGATATGTCCGCCCCCAACACTTTGAACAAAGACTCAATATCCCTCCACGGTATATTGCCGCTAGTTGGCCGATTGAAAATCTGCTCTAGCGTTCTCTGATGCTTTCGCTTCATTGAGAAATAGTACCACTATTTAGTACTACCTACAATCTGAGGTATATAACTTCAACTTTCAATTAGGTGGAAATTCAAGCATATCAGGCTTATTTTCTGGATACGCCCACCTTGTTTACTCATTCTGTATAGAAAGCCTTTGTTTTGCAACGAAATAGGCTGATAGCGCCATGTCACCATTCAGGAAACCGTGATTCTTGAATAGCCGCTGTGGCGTGATAAGCAGATGATTAAACGTGGCCCAATCAGACGTTACCAGCAAGATAAAGTCCAGGTTACTACAGCTTATTCCATCCATTCACCGGGTTTAAGTTTACCCAAAGACCAGTCACCCACACGGGCCCGAATCAGCCGTAAAGTTGGAAATTTAACCGCAGCGGTCATACGCCGTACCTGTCGGTTGCGACCTTCCGTAATCGTGAGTTCAAGCCAACTGGTGGGGATAGATGCACGATAACGTATAGGTGGGTCCCGGGGCCAAAGACCGACGGGCTCCTTTATTAATTGCGCCTTTGCCGGCCGGGTTTTTCCATCTTTTAATATCACCCCGTTGCGAAGTTGCTCAAGTGCATCCTCTGTGGGTTCACCCTCAACTTGTGCCCAGTAGGTTTTTTCCAGTGTGAAACGGGGATGGGTTATCTTCTGTACAAGCCGGCCATCATCGCTCAGCAACAGCAGGCCTTCCGAATCGTAGTCGAGCCTTCCTGCAACCCGCAGTGCCGGATCGTGGAAATAGCTACTCAGAGTTGTCTTGGTTCCGGATTCACGAAATTGCGACATGACTCTGAATGGCTTGTTGAATAATATTATCCGGGTCATTTTTCAAAACCGGTCCCATACCGGTGTGACATTGTCAGGCAGTGGTGGGAATGCACCGAGTTCGGCCCAGTGTTTACTCGGCCTGTGGAAATCAGAACCGACTGAGGCCAGTAAATTCTTTTGCTCACATAGATGTGCCAGGTGTTTTGTTGATTGTTGCAGTTGTCGACCGGAAACTACTTCCATGCCCTGGCCGCCTGCCAACAGGAAACTATCGAGCAACCTTCTCAATTTTGTACCGGTTAATTTGTATTTCGAAGGGTGAGCGAGTACGGCAATGCCGTTCGCATCCCGTATCCATTGAATGATTTGTGGCATTTCCGCCCAGTGTTGTTTTACATCACCGGCCTTGCCTGCACCCAGGTACTTTTTGAATGCAGCCTGCATGGAACTCACCTTGCCGATGTTGATAATGTACTGGGCAAAATGCGGGCGGCCAATGTAACCACCAATCGAAAGTTCTTTAGCACCGGCAAACGCGTCTTTGATGCCCTGTTTTTCAAGCTTTTCGCCAATTATCCTGGCACGCGCCAGGCGGGCCTCGGATTGCAAGCGTGCACCGGTCCTGATCGCATCGCTGCCCAGGTCAATATTCAAACCGAGAATGTGAATGCCTGTATTTTCCCACTGTGTGGAAAGTTCAATACCCGGAATCAGTTTTATCTTGCCGTGGGTGTCTGGCAATTCCTGATACGCATCGAGCGTGTCGTGATCGGTAATGGCAAGAACATCCACACCTTTTTCTATGGCACGTTGAATGAGTTCCTGCGGTGTTAATGCACCGTCAGAAAGCGTGGTATGTGAATGTAAATCAAATATCATTGCTTAGAAAAGGTGGTGACACTCATTCATTTCAGTCTGCAATTTTTCCGTCACCATCAATCTGGAATTGTTCCACCATTTCCAGCCAGATCTCATCGGTAGTATTTTCCTGAACGATGTTCTTCCATTGACTCCATTGCGCCGGAGTTGATGCATATTGCAGTCCCCAGGCAAACACCCGCACGGCAATGTCAGGTGGCTGCTCAGCAGTACCGTAAGCCGTTAACCTTTCGATCACGAAAGCCAGGTACCAGTCAAAATCACCATGCGCAATCGCGGGCAGTACCAGCCTTTCCTGGACCACCCGGCCCCGGCCCGCCGGTGTTGGCGCAGTCTTCATGGTCAACGGACCCATCACCCTCTCCTCGTGGGCCAGATGCTCGAGTTGATGTGTTTTCCAGACCTCAAATGCCCGCGCCACCTCATCAGCGGTTGTGGCCTGTTCGACCAGTTCCGCATTCTCAAAATCCTCGATATGTTCCTGCCCCAGGCCAGCCTCGGTGATAGCGCCATCACCCACTTCATCAAGCAGCGAAAATACGGCGTCCTTTTCCATAGCAAGGTGTGTCGCACGACACCTGCGGAAATTCGCCCATTCCTGTCTGAACTCACCCAGTGTGCCTTTGTCGAGAATTTCGCCCATCAGGGCAATGGACTTGCGAAAGACTTCATGTGTATTTCTGAGTATCGCAAACGACATGGGTTGCGGGGTTTGTGCCTGGCTTGTCATGTTTCTCCTTGTCGGGATCCGTAGTCCCTGAAATTTATCTGTGATTGTAGATTAGACGCAGATTAATCGATACTCCAGTGAAACTTCCAGTACATCGCTGAGAAAGTGGAAGACCTCACCTATACTTTTAAATCTAATAACTTTTCTTTACGGCATACAACTCACAGTTAGAACCAACTCAGGATCAGGTAAATGGAATGAGTGCGCTACCGCAGGACTATTTAGGTGATTTACTTTCTGCCGTTGAGCGCGGCGAGCCAGATGCTTTTGGTTCACTGGTGGAAGCTGTGTATCCTGAACTTAAAAAACTCGCACACTTTCAACTGCTTGGCGAGCGGCCCAACCACACTCTGAACACAACGGCCATTGTCCACGAAGCATTTGTACGTTTATCCGGCAGTGAGGGTAACTGGACTGATCGCCGACATTTTCTGCGTGCCAGTTCAAAGGTGATGCGTCATTTGCTGGTCGATCACGCCCGCAAGAGAAACGCAGCAAAACGTGGAGGTGGCGCGAAGGCACTTACCCTCGATGAGAATCTTCTGGAAAGCCAGGATGACAGTTTGGCGGTACTTGCACTGGAAGACGCTATAAATAACATGAGAGACATAGACCCACGGCTGGTAGAAATTGTCGAGTGCCGTTTTTTCGCCGGTCTTAGTGTCAGTGATACCGCGGAGGCACTCGACACATCCGTAAGGACCGTTGAGCGCGGCTCACAGCGTGCCCAGGCCTACCTGCTAGGTGCGCTGGATAACAAAGACGAATGAACAACGCGAAACTTGTTGACCAAATTTTTGCAGAGGCACTGAATATTCCGGTCGCCGAGCGCGAAACATTTGTAAAAGACCGCAGTGGCGAAGATGAAAAACTCGCCGCCCAGGTATTCTCTTTACTGAAATTATCAGAACAACCCGAAGGTGTGATCGAAGAGCGCTTCAGCGCTATGCGGAACCGGCTCTGGCAGGACATGTTATCGCATGATTCCGCACAGCAGGAGGACCTATCCGGCAGCCTGGTTGGTTCCTGGTCAATCGAGAAACTCATTGCGCGCGGTGGACTGGCAACCGTTTACCAGGCACAGCGTGATGACGGGGTTTATCACCAGCAAGTAGCGCTGAAAGTACTGCGCCGGGGCCTTGATACTGACGATCTCATCAGCCGCTTTCATACCGAACGGGAAATTCTCTCCTCGCTGGAGCACCCGGGTATCGCAAAAATACTCGATGGTGGCGCACTGGATGATGGCCGACCATTCCTGGTGCTTGAATACGTGGACGGCTTGCCAATAACAGAACACTGCGAACGGAACCAACTGGAAATTCATGCACGTGTTCGTCTTTTGATTGATGTGGCACGCGCCATTGGACATGCACATCGACGCCTGGTCGTACACCGGGATATCAAACCCTCCAATATTCTTGTCACCGCCAAGGGCAAGGCGAGCGTGCTGGATTTTGGTATCGCAAAATTACTGGATCCAACAGCCCTGCCCACCGGTACACCAATAACCCGAACCGGTGTTTCAATGCTGACACCTGCTTATGCGAGTCCGGAACAGCATGCAGGCAAACCCATCACAACCGCATCGGATATCTATCAACTGGGCCTGATTCTTTACGAGTTACTTAGTGGAGAAAGGCCATTTTCGGGTGAAGGCAATCGTGGCACCACCACGCTGCCGGCACCGAGTCATTCCATCAATGAAAATGGCCTTCGTCGACATGTGCAAGGCGATCTGGACGCCATTGTGCATAAGGCGGCGCACGTGGATGCTGAGCATCGTTATGCGTCCATCGATGAGCTGAGTGCCGATCTTAACCGCTACCTTGATGGGTTTCCGATCCTGGCTCGACCGGATACCTGGCGTTACCGCCTGGGAAAACTCAATAAAAGAAAGCCCTGGTTGATGCCGCTGATGGCCATCGCAGTGATTGCAGTCGGGAGTTACATGGTGACCTTGTCGCTGTATTCCACACGTCTCGCTAAACAACAGCAACTGACCTCTGCAACGCAGGAATTCATGATCGATTTGTTCAAAGCTCCGGACCCCTTTGCACCAGCGGATGCTGAGCGTGGCAGCGCTATTACAGTCGTGGATGCGTTGGAGATTGGCTACAAACGCGTGCGTAGCGAACTGGATGCCCAGCCCGCGCTAAAGGCCTCGCTTTTAAGCACAATTTCTGAAGTTTATGCGAGCCTTGATGCAAACGAGGTTGCTACCGACCTGCGCGAGGAGGCACTGCAAATCGAGCTATCGCTTTATGGCGGGCGCTCACCACAGGCAGTTGCCAGTATGAGAGCACTGGGCAGTTTGTATGGTGGTATTGGAAACCGTGAGAAGGCCGGAGAACTCCTCGATAAACAGCTTTTGATTGCTACGGAAATATACGATGCGAACAGCCCGGAACTGGGCCTTTCCCAGATCTCCGCCGGTTACGAAGCTATGCAGGCCGGCAATCATGAAAGGAGCCAGGCACTAATGTTATCAGGCATTGAAAAACTGCGCCCGGAAAGGACCAAATATGCGAGAAAAATAATTTCGGCATTGATCGCATCCATCGAGCAGGATGGTATGGAATCAGATGAGGCTGCGTTGGCGGCGATTACCGAAGCACAGGACCTTGCCATCACAACTTTTGGAGAGCAGAGCCTGCAAGCCGCCTCGGTACGTGTACGAATGGCTTCAACAATGACGCGACTTGGCGACTATGAAGGCTCCGAAAGTAATTTCCTGGCCGCAATTCCCGTGCTGGAAACCCACTTGGGCAAAGATCACAGCGTTGCGCTGAGCGCAATGAACAACCTGGGTTATCTCTATGTCCTTAGTGGTGAGCAGGCGAAGGCGGAACAGATGTACCGTGAGTTACTGGAGCGGCAAATAGCGAACAACGGCTTGCTGCACCGCTTTGTAGGTGACAGTTATCAGAACCTTGCAGGTTCGATTACCAGGCAAGGCCGCTATGACGAGTCCGTGCCGCTCCACCGCAAAGCGTATGAAGTATACAAAGGCATATTTGATGACAATCACTACATCATCGCCTTTCCGCTACTATCCATCACCTATGCCGAATTACAAATGGGACATGGACCGGAGGCCGAGCTAACAGGGCGTGAAGCACTGTCCCGATTCGAGGCAACCGTTCCAGGTTCTTTTCTGGAAGGCATCGCCCAATGCCTGGTTGGCTTGTCTTTGGAACAACAGGGCCAAATCAACGAAGGCAACGCTATGGTGATTGCTTCCCACGAACTGATGAAAAAAGGCAACATTCCCGACCCCTACCCCGAGCTTTGTCGACTGACCGGTCAATAGACTGGGTTTTTCAGTTTCTCCTGACTTGATTCAGCCCGATGATCTCATGGGATAAAGCTGGTCCTACAACTGGATAAAACAAAAATCAGTGTTTCTATTGGCGGATTGAAGTTTCTTTCACGCTATAGAAGAAGTGAGCACATAAGTGCCAGCATCAACTAATGAAAGAGGGTTCTCCTATGAAAAATTCATACTCAATGGGTATGTTGGTTTTAGTTTTGCTGATTATTTCCTCGTCAGCCAATGCGGCGTTGCATGGCCGATTGCCGGCTACACCCGGGGGCACGGATTATCAGGCGTATTACGATGACCACCTGAATATCACCTGGCTGGCAGATGCCAACCTGGCATCCAGTAACACCTTTGGTTTACCAGTTGGGGAGTGGTTGGGGCCACATCAAGATGATCCTCTTAGTCAATATGATGGCGCCAGTAACGGATTAATACGTAGAAATAATCTGCAACCCATGAATTATGCGGGCGCTCTGCATTGGCTCGATGCGATGAATGCGGCCAATTACCTGGGTTATAGTGGTTGGCAGCTACCAACCACACTTCAGGGGGACACTTCTTGCTCATACGTAGCACATTTAAGAGACGCGATAGACCTTAGTGTTTGGCATGACGTGTACATCGGTGAGAATTGCACTGGCGGTAACCTGGGGCATCTGTTTTATAATGAAGGCGTAGCGAGTTGGGCGCGAGCGCCTTTTTTAAACGTCATTAGCACCCACTATTGGACCAGGACTGACGCTGAGTTCAATGAACTATTCTCATATGATTTCCACATGGGCACTGGTGACCAGAACTTTGGAGGCAAACAATCTATCAAGCAAGTCTGGCCTGTACTCAGTGGTGATGTAATCACATCTTCACCGCCGGACTTTGACCTGGATGGAATACCGGACGCTGCAGAGCTTAACGGAATAGATGTGGATGGTGATGGTATTCTGGAGTTTAATCTTTCTGAATTGGGCGCTGATCCATGCCGTAAGACGATCGTAGTTGAAATCGATTATATGGATGGCTCGATTACCGGCTTCAGTCACGAACCGCATCCCGATTTAATACCTTTCGTTGCTGCAGCCTTTGATGCGGCACCAATTCCAGCCCCACCAGATTGCCCATTTGAAGGTTTCCCAAGTCAAGCAAATGGCGTCAATTTCATAGCATTAGTTGATGAGCAGGTGCCTGAGCAGGTGGGTAAATTCTCCACTTCTCCTGAACTTGATGCAGTCCGCCAAACCTATTTCAATGAAGACCTTTTGCCCTGGTTGCATTATGCGTTATTCGTTCATGAACTAAAGGCTGGTGGTAAAACCAGCGGTGTCTGCTGCAATGAAGGATCATTCCTTGTCAGCCTTGGCAATTGGACTGCAGATAGCACTACGAACCCTGGCACTAATGTCCCGCTATATGATCCCGATGCAGACCAGAGCATAAGGCTTCGCTTGGAAGCGGGCACATTCATGCACGAACTGGGTCATGCATTGGGTCTTCCCCATGGTGGTAATGACCGGATCAATTTCAAACCAAACTATCTGAGCATTATGAATTACACATTCCAAACCAGCTTGCTGACAAGTGAGGATAACCCGGCAATGCTAATACTGGACTATTCAAGGGAGGTCTTGCCAATATTAGACGAAAGGGAACTCTTCGAAGATCAACCGTTGTGTGACCATCCAGCTTGTCAACCCCTGCTGACTGCGTGGAAAGATCCGGCAGGAAAGTGGCGGAACGGGGCGATTACCGGGCCACTGAATTGGAATAGAATAGACGGGATAGAGTCAGAGTCCGTCGAGGTGGACATAAACGGAAGGAATAAGGGCGAGTGTGTTGGCGACGGACCGGACGATATCATGGACACAACACCTGGAGACGATGACGTTGTGAGTTTGCCTTATATCACCTCAGGTCCCAATGGTATCTGCGAGACAAGCGTCGCCGACAGTAGCGATGATTCACAACTTGCCAAACCAGGTACTGAACCAGATATTGTGCACACTGGTAACGACGATTGGTCAGCGATCAAATTTCTGGCTGCTGAGAACGCCTATGGTGCAGGTGTGCCCCTGCTCGTAAGCAGTGATATTGAAGAACTCACTGCTGAAGAGGCAGATGAAATTGATGCCTTTTGGAGCCAGGTACGAGAGGAGTTACTGGCGGAGAATCCGAACCAGCCTCCGACTGCAAACCCACAATCTGTGACCTTGAACGAGGACACTCCGACGGCGGTTACATTGACCGGCAACGATGCGGATGATTTCCCAGAGACTCCACTGGTCTACGAAATCGTCTCGGGGCCCGGCAACGGAGCTTTAAGCGGCACGGCACCGAACCTGATCTACGCACCCGATCAGCATTTCTTCGGCACCGATAGCTTCACATTCCGCACTTTCGATGGCGAATTGTATAGCGCCACGGTGATGGTCGATATCACCATCGATCCGGTCAATGACGCGCCTCTCATCAGTATTGACCGCGCCAGCGCCAGCCTGCAGTACAGTGATACCATTGGCATGGTGACCATTACGGCCACCGACGTTGATGACCATCCGCTGGAACTGACCAGTAACTGGACCATGGATGGCGGCGCAGCCAACGCCGGTTTGCCATCCATGCTCGGGACATCAGGTTCGTGCACCCCTGATACGGATATCGGTACGAGTTGCTCTTGGACCTTCAATGGCCAGATGCTGGCAGCCTCAGGTGACTATGACATACGCTTTACCGTTACCGATGGTGGTGGTTCCACAACCACTGTACTGGACGCCTCTGAATCGACGGAACTAAATGTTGCCACCGAGGATGCCTCAATCGCGTTTGATGACGGTAACCCGGTTGCGATCCAGATCGTAATGGATGGCGGTAATAGTGACTCCTTTTACCTGGCAGTGGACATTACCGAGAGCTTGCCCGATATATTCGCATTCACAGCACTTCCCGGAGATATCGGAAATGCAGCGGTGAGTATGACATTGTCCCCCATTGGCCCCGGACAAAGCGCCATTGGCACCTGTGTAACCACATCGGTTGACCCAGTCAGCGATGCTTATACTCAGGCAAAAACAGTAGTTTGCACTTTTAACGATGTTTCAGTCAATACCTACTCGGCCATCGTTACTGTGAATGGTCGTTTCTACATGGGAACCGCTGATGATGTACTGACCGTATACGACCCGAGCCTGGGCTTCACCACTGGCGGTGGCTGGTTCTACTGGCCTGGAACCACGGACAAAACCAACTTTGGTTACACGATGAAGTACAACAAGCAGGGAAACAAGGTAAAGGGTAGTTTGCTTTTAATACGTCACCTGGCCGACAAGAGTGGCAAATACAGGATCAAGAGCAACACATTGGAAGGGCTTGCATTGGGCGAAGATTCTACAGTACCCAAAGGCTGGGCCACGTTTAGCGGCAAGAATACCTACATTGAACCCGGATGGGAAAATGCAGAAGGCAACTATAAATTCACGGTCTATGTGGAAGATCATGATGAGCCTGGAGCAGGTATTGACCGGTTCTGGATTAAAGCCAGAGACAAAAACAACTCAGTGATTGACATTATGTCGATGCCGGAACCGGGAATTGATAACGCCACTGTAATTGATGGTGGCAACATCTTTGTGCCACATTAGTAGCTTTGGATCATGAGAACTGATTCTTGCCATGTCTTCGGTCCAGCGTGACTGATACCCACGCTTAGTGGGGGAAGAAGGAAAAGGGACTATTCAGGATTCTGAACAGTCCCTTTTTCATTATTCAGCATTCACCCAGTGAGCATGCTGGCTCCAAGTCCTGTAGGATAACCAAAATACGTGAACAGCCTTACTTTCCGTAACCGGGCATCGCAACTCAGTTCTTATTTATCTTGGAGAAATCATGTTAACTTTATTACGTATTAGCTTGATTATATTAATTTTATTCATTCCAGAATTCGCATTAACAGCGGAGGAAAAGGAAACACCCAAACCCGGTCTGAACGAAGCAACTCTCAAGGGTCTCGAGTGGCGCAGCATTGGCCCTGCAATGACCGCCGGGCGCATCGCCGATATCGCGGTTAATCAAAAAGACCGCAGCACCTGGTATGTTGGCGTGGGCAGTGGCGGGGTTTGGAAAACGGATAACCGTGGCACGACCTGGACTCCTGTGTTTGATTCCGAGGCTTCCTACTCCATCGGCTGTGTCACTATCGACCCCAATAACCCAGATACGGTTTGGGTCGGAACCGGTGAGAACGTCAGCGGACGCCACGTTGCTTACGGTGATGGTATTTACAGGAGCATCGACGGCGGCAAGTCGTGGACCAACATGGGTCTGAAGGACTCCGAGCACATCGGTATGATCAGGGTAGACCCACGTGACTCCAATGTAGTTTACGTGGCAGTGCAAGGGCCGTTGTGGTCGTCCGGTGGTGACCGGGGCCTGTACAAAACCATTGATGGCGGCAAAACCTGGCAACTCATCTTGTCGGCCGGAAAATACACCGGTGCTAACGAAGTGCATCTTGACCCGAACAATCCGGATATTGTGTACGCCTCCCTGCACCAGCGCTTCAGAAATGTGGCCGCGCTGATGGATGGCGGCCCTGAGTCGGGTATTCACAAATCCATTGATGGTGGTAAAACCTGGCGCGAACTCACAAATGGTGTTCCCAAGGAAGACAAGGGCAAGATTGGCCTGGCCATCTCACCGGTCAACCCGAGCGTGATCTATGCCACCATTGAACTGGCGCAACGGACCGGCGGTCTGTGGCGTTCGCTCGATGCCGGTGAAAGCTGGGAAAAACGCAGTGATGAGGTCTACAGCGGTACCGGACCACATTACTACCAGGAAATCTTCGCCAGTCCGCATGATGTGGATACCGTTTACCAGGTCGCGCCAACACTGTACAGAACAGTGGATGGTGGCAAGACTATGCTGCCGGTGAAAAACGACAACGTACACGGCGACTACCACGCAGTTGTATTCGACCCCACCGACCCGGATTACCTGATGGTAGGTACCGATGGTGGCGTTTACGAATCATTCGATGGCACTTAGCACTGGAACTTTTTCCGCAATATGCCGATCACCCAGTTCTACAAGGTTGCGGTCGATTATGATGAACCCTTCTATAACATCTATGGCGGCACCCAGGACAACAATACCCAGGGCGGCCCCTCGCGAACTGATAACGTACATGGCATTCGCACTGGCGACTGGTTTGTAACCGTATTTGCCGATGGCCACCAACCGGCGGTGGATCCCACCAATCCGGATATCATCTATTCCGAATGGCAGAAGGGAAACCTGATCCGTTATGACCGAAAGACCGGTGAGGTTATTTATATCCAGCCCCAACCCGGAGCGGACGAGGAATCCGAACGTTTTAACTGGGACTCCCCTATCCTGATCAGCCCACATGATCCAGCCCGTTTGTACTTTGCCAGCCAGAGAGTCTGGCGCAGCGACAACCGCGGTGATAGCTGGTCTGCCATCTCCGGTGATCTCAGCCACGCGCAGGATCGCATGAAACTACCCATGATGGGCCGTGTATGGAGCTTCGACTCGGCCTGGGACCTGATGGCCATGTCGCAATTCGGTACCATTACATCGCTATCGGAATCACCGTTGGTTGAAGGCCTGTTATATGCGGGCACCGATGACGGTCGCATCCATGTCAGCGAAAATGGTGGTGAAAAATGGCGTGATATCGGCAACCTGCCGGACGTTCCGAAAAATTACTTCGTCAATGACATTAAGGCCGATCTGCACAATGCAGATACCGTTTACGTGGTGGTGGATGACCACAAGTCCGGTAACTTCTCACCCTATATTCTCAAGAGTACCAACCGTGGCGCCACCTGGCGCAGCATCAGTCGTGGTCTGCCACATCGCCATGTGGCCTGGCGCCTGGTACAGGATCACGTCAATCCAAAACTGCTGTTTGTCGCCACTGAGTTCGGTGTCTTTTTCACCGTTGGCGGTGATATCTGGACCAAACTGGCCGGCGGCACACCGAATATGTCGTTTCGTGACCTGGTTATCCAGAAACGTGAAAACGACCTCGTTGGCGCCACTTTCGGCCGCAGTTTTTATATCTTCGACGACTACACACCGTTGCGCAGCCTGACAGCTGAAAACCTCAAATCCGATACCATGCTGTTCCCGGTCCGTGATGCGCTTTGGTACTTACAACGCATGCCGCTGGGAGACTTCCAGATCGGCGGCAAGTCATCGCAGGGCGACAGTTATTACGTGGCCGACAACCCACCATTTGGCGCAGTCATCACCTACTACCTGCCTGAATCGATCCTGACAGCTAAAGAACAACGGCGGAAAAGCGAGAAAGCCATTGAAAAAACCGGTGGCAATACGCCCTACCCCGGCTGGGATGCACTGCGTGCTGAAAAGGCAGAAGAGGACCCCGCAGTTGTGCTGACCATACGGGACAGCAATGGTGAAGTCATACGGAAAATCGAAGGCCCGGCCAAGGCCGGCTTCCACCGTGTGGCCTGGAACCTGCGTTATCCGGAATCCAGCCCGTGGACAAAAAAGAAACAGGACGATTACATCGTGATCCCCGGCCCGCTGGCCGCACCCGGTGATTACACGGTTAGCCTGGCAACCCGAATCAACGGGGTACTCAAAGATACGGGGCAGCAGACTTCAATACATGTGAAATTGATGCGCCAGAACAACCTGGCAACTGCCACTCCTGAAGAAGTGGTCGCGTTCGGCCTGCGTCTTGATAAGCTCAAACGTGAAGGCACCGGAGCAAACTCCGCAATGAAGACATTGCTGGCCGAACTCGGCGCCATCAAGCAAACCCTGCTGCGTTCCGGCGCGGACACCGAACTTCGTAACAGGGCCAGGGCACTGGAACTTGAAGTGATGGATTTACAGCTTCAGTTATCCGGTGATGAAAGACGTGACCTGGCGGGTGCAACAGGCCCGTTATCGGTGCAGCGGAGAACCAGTGTCGCCCAGTTGGGTACATCGTTCTCAACCTACGGGCCAACACCCACCCATCAAAGCAGCCTGGAAATTGGCGAACAGGGATTCGCCGGCATCAGGACTGCGCTGGATCGGATTTTCAGCACTGACATGCCGGCACTTCGTAAAGATATGGATGACGCCGGTGTGCCATGGACACCGGGGCGCGGTGTACCGTCGAATAACTAAAGGGAAATAAACATCCGGGGTCAGACTCAAATGCGCTTGCATCTGCGTGATTCTTAATCGG
>Ga0164313_10003194_pt1 | contig 14633 bp, 12 predicted proteins | sample GuaBasSedimGuay4_FD_113735 | JGI IMG/M metagenome (GOLD analysis project Ga0164313, IMG submission 113735) | Subseafloor sediment microbial communities from Guaymas Basin, Gulf of California, Mexico - Guay4, Core 4569-4, 0-3 cm | ecosystem: Environmental > Aquatic > Marine > Hydrothermal vents... | reverse complement strand
GTCTGCAAAGGCGAACACAAAGGCAAAAAAGTCCTCGGTCTGAAGTTGAAATGGAACAAGCGTTACATCACCCTGGCACCGGTTGCCACCTTGCTTGGCCTGGCTTTCAAGGTTAAGGACCCGGATGGGCTGCTGGGTGGCGAGGTGGATCTTGGAATAACCTGTGCGTTGATCCCCACCGACACGCCAGGCGTTGAAATTGGCACCCGTCACATGCCGGTGGGCGCGGTGTTCATGAATGGCCCCACTCGTGGCGAGGACGTCTTCATCCCGATGGACTGGATCATCGGTGGGCCGGAACGAATTGGCCAGGGTTGGCGCATGCTGATGCAAAGCCTGGCCGCCGGTCGCTCAATTTCCTTGCCTGCTCTGGGCACCTCTGGCGGAAAAATGGCAGCCTTGATGTCCGGCGCATACGCACGTATCCGCAAACAGTTCAATCTCCCGATCGGCAAATTCGAGGGCATTGAAGAACCCCTGGCGCGGATCGGCGGGCGGACTTACCGGATGGATTCAGCCCGCATGCTGACGCTGGTAGCTCTTGACCAGGGTGAGCGGCCGGGTGTTCTGTCAGCCATCCTCAAGTACCAACTCACCGAGGGCAATCGTCACTGCATCAACGATGCGATGGATATTCACGGCGGCAAGGGCATCATCACGGGGCCGGGTAATTACCTTGCTCATGCCTACCAGTCGATTCCGATTGCCATCACGGTGGAAGGAGCCAATATTCTGACGCGTTCCCTGATCATTTTCGGCCAGGGCGCGATTCGCGCACATCCGTGGCTGTTAAAGGAGATGGAAGCGGCGCGTAATCCCCGGCCCGAGGCGCGAAAGTTATTCGACCGGGCCATTTTCTCCCACGTGGGACATGTCATCAGCAACATGGCGCGCGCTTTGCTGCTTGGCTTAACCAGAGGGTTGGCCACCCGGGCGCCGGTCAGTGGGCCGACGGCGCGGTATTTTCGCCAGGTCACACGTATGTGTGCGGCTTTCAGTTTTATTTCCGACCTGGTGCTGCTGGCTCTGGGCGGCAGCTTCAAGTTCAAAGAGAAACTTTCCGGCCGCCTGGCCGATGCCCTGATCCATCTGTATATGTGCACCGCTGTACTCAAGCGATTCGAAGACGATGGCCGGCCGCAAGAGGACCTGCCGTTTCTGGTCTGGGCGATGGATGACAGCCTTTACATCATCCAGGAAAGCCTCAGAGGGGTGCTTGAAAATTTTCCCATTCCAGGCATCGGCCGGCTGGTGAAGTGGATCACTTTCCCGCTTGGGGCGCCCTACTCCCGGCCGTCCGACCGTACCGGCAAGCAAGTTGCAAAGTTATTACTGTCTGAAAATGCAAGCCGTGACCGCCTGGTTTCGGGTGTTTATATTTCTGATTAGGATGACGCCAGCGGCCGCGTGCACACGGCATTTCACCTCGCACTGACCTCAACCAATGCTGAGAACGCTATTGGCAATGCGCTGAATGAACCGGTGACATATGAAAACTACCGGGCGCTGGTGCAAAAGGCCGTCGAAAGCGGCGTGATTACCGAGGAGCAAGCCACCACGGTCCGGCTGGCACAGGAAGCAGCATGGGCTGTAATCAAGGTGGATGACTTCACCCGCGCGGAGATCGAGAAATAAAATCGCCTATTTCTTCCCGTTGCCGCATTCCGTCCTGGTAACCGAGCCGCATGAGTTCCTGGCAATAGGCCGAATCAAACAGCAGGTAACTGGCCATCCGCCAGTCCCTGCCCCAGCCACCCAGAGCGCGTAGCAAGGTGCGCACCGCACGTGGAATCTCTCCCATGTGCTGGTGGGTCACTTCACGCAGATCCCTGCTCGGGCGTATCACGAGTGATTCAATTCTCTTCAGGCGGCTTTCCCTGAGTTGCTCCTGCGACAGCAATTTCAGCGTCCGGTTAATGCGCTCGAGCCGGTTGAGGTCGGCATTGAGCGTGTCCATGAAAATGGTATCGAGCAGATAGCCGCCAATTTCACCCAGCGAAGGATATGCCGCCGGCTCCGTGGGGGGCGGATCGGGGTTTTCATCGCGGGTGGAAATCACCAGCAGACGGTCTGCGCCAAGGTGAATGGCCGGACTCAGCGGCGCCAGCATTCTCATGCCGCCGTCACCGAAAAACTCATAACCGATGCGCTCAGCGGGAAACAGCAGCGGCAGCGCGGCGGAGGCCAGCAGGTGGCCCGGGGTTATCGTGACCGCGCGGCCGTGGCGGCGCGCCCTGCTCCAGGGCTCCACCTCCGGGGCAGCCTGGTAAAAACTGATGGCAGCGGCACAGGTATACCCCGAAGCGGTGATGCTCAGCCCCCGGAGTGCATCCCTGTGAATCGCCTCGGCAATCCCATCCAGTTGCAGTGTGCGCCCCAGGAATTCCCGCAAGGGCTGATTATCCAGCAGGGATTTCGGGTGAGAAACCAGTCGGCCGCCGAGCGCCAGTGAAAGAGCCCACTGCAGCCCTGTTTTCAGAACGGTCCAGGCATCGGTGCGGTAAACCCTTGAACAAACCATCGTAGACCAGAACTGTTCCAGCCTTTCGATACCGATCCTGAATTCGTGGGCATGACTAGCCAGCACTGCGGCATTGATGGCGCCGGCCGAAGTACCACAAATCACCGGAAAAGGATTACTGCCACCTCTCACAATCTCATCAATGGCCTTAAGGACACCCACCTGGTATGAGCCGCGGGCGCCTCCTCCCGGCAGAATTAGTGCTGTTAGTGGTTTGGAACCGGACATATTTATTGAATATACCCGAATATACCGGCTTTTGGAGTGAATGGTATACTCCGTGCTCGACAAGGACTGTAATCAAAACATTGCTGGATAAGGGACTATGAACAGTACGGTGATCGCTCCAAACCAAAGCACAGAGGGCCGGCACTCGCGTCTGTTGGAGGCAAAGGCAGCGGTCAACGACATCCTGCTCGGGAAAGACAAACAGGTCGGGTTGGCATTTTGCTGCCTGCTGGCCCGTGGTCACCTCCTGATCGAAGACGTTCCAGGTGTCGGAAAAACTACCCTGGCCCACGCACTGGCCCGCGTGATCGGTTCTGATTACCAAAGAATCCAGTTCACCAGTGACTTGCTTCCCGCCGATATCCTGGGTGTGTCGATATACAAGCGTGACAAGGATGAATTCGAATTTCATCCCGGGCCGATATTTTCACAGGTGATTCTCGCCGACGAGGTCAATCGCGCCACTCCGAAAACGCAGAGCGCGCTACTGGAAGGCATGGCCGAGGGCCAGGTCACAATTGAGAGTGAGACACACATTCTGCCCAGCCCGTTTTTCGTCATGGCAACTCAGAACCCGCTGGACCTGGTCGGGACTTACCCACTGCCAGATTCTCAGCTTGACCGGTTCCTGCTCAGTTTTTCCCTGGGCTATCCCGATCCGGCTGCGGAGCGCGAACTACTGATCACGGAAGACCGGGCGCGGGTTCTGGATCGTACCACCGCAATGTTAAGCCCCGAGGACGTCAAGGCGCTCCAGGATGACTGTGAAGGCGTTCATGTCAGTGAAAACCTGCTGGACTACATCCAGGCGCTGCTGCAGGAAACCCGTGACGAGCGTTGGTTCGAGACCGGCCTGTCACCACGTGCCGGCCTGGCCTTGCTGCGGGCCAGTCGTGCACTCGCGTTTCTGGACAACCGCGATTTCGCGACTCCTGAAGACGTCAAGACTATTTTTCCCGGCCTGGCTAGACACCGGCTCAGCCCGACTTCGGGTTTCAGCCAGTCTCCCGACGAACAGATCAGCGAACTCCTGGGCCAGGTCCCCATCCCCTGAAGGTGCAATCCAGTGCAATCAACAGTGAAAAATCCGGACTCGGCCAACGCTTTGACAGCTGGATACTTGAGCGCGTAAGGCAGCGGCGGGGAACTGCCGAATTACCACTAAAATTTGAGTACCGGCATATTTACGTGATGCCGACCCGGTTCGGTCTCTGGTTTGGGTTCCTGTTGGCTCTGATGACGCTGGGTGGGCTCAATTTCAACAACAACATGACCCTGATGCTTGGCTTCCTGCTGGCAGCAATCGCGCAATTGACGACCTTGCTGGCCTACCGGAACATGGTGGGCATCCAGGTTGACGCGATCCGGGCCAGGCCGGTATTCGCCGAAGAATCCGCCTGTTTCAAGGTCCTGCTGAAAAATCCCGAGGAGCGCAACCGTTTTGCGATCCAGGCAGAATCACCCGAAGCGGTGGATTGCGCGGATATCGAGGCGCAAAACACACAACAGCTGATCCTGCCGCAGATCACATTACAGCGCGGATGGTTGAAAATGGAACCATTCCGCATTGAAAACCGCTATCCGCTCGGCCTGTTTCGTGCCTGGTCAGTCATTATTCCCGGTGCACAATGCCTGGTTTACCCAAAACCGGCGCTCAGCCCACCACCGCTGCCCAAGACCGGACGCGGGGAGTTCGGGGCAGCCCATCGGGGCGAGGGAGATCATTTCCATGGATTACGGGAATTCCAGCCGGGCGATCCCCTGCGCAGAATCGCCTGGCGTACCAGCGCCAGGCACCAAAAACTATACTCGCGAGTGATGGAATCCCCCAGTGAAGAAGCCTGTGAGCTCAACTGGTACCTGCTGGGCGGCGGCGACACTGAGGAAAAGCTTTCCATCCTGACTGCCTGGATCCTGCGGGCCGAGCGCATGCAAATTCCTTACAGCCTGGAAATGCCCGGCGCCGCGCTGCCCGCCGACCTTGGCGAGGATCACCGCGATTCCTGCCTGGAAATCCTGGCCTTGCACAAGTCATGAACGATCCTGGCCGCAAAACAATTCTCTGGGTTATCGCGACCCTTACCCTGGCGATGCTTCCGCAAGTGGCCAGCATGCCTCTGCCCGTACTGCTTGCAACTGTGCTGCCGTTGCTCTGGCGGACCGGGTCGGAGTTCAATAACTGGAAACCTCTTCCGGCGTTGATACGCCACGGTGCCACGGCACTTGGCCTGGTCACGCTTTTCATGTCCTACGGCGACCTTTCCGGCCGCCGGGCTGCGGTCAGCCTGCTGACCGTCATGCTGGCGCTGAAAATGATCGAATGTTACCGGATCCGCGACGCGCGACTCGTGGTCAGTTTCAGCCTGTTTCTTTGCGCCACCCAGTTCCTTTTCGCCCAGGGCATCCTGATGCCGGTCTACGGTGGCGCTACTGTCATTCTGGCCCTGGTCACCCTGACCCAACTACAGCGTTCAGAAGCCTGGTCACACCAGGAAAATCCGCCCGTGGTCAAGGCTTCGCTGTGGGCAGAGCTCGGTTTCAGCTTCCGTTTGCTGGCGCTCGCTGTCCCGGTCGGGCTGGCATTTTTCGTTTTGTTCCCGCGCCTGGCGAGCCCGCTATGGGGTATTCCGGAAACCACGCTGGATTCCAAGAGCGGGCTGTCCGATTCGATGTCACCAGGGAGCATTCAAAGCCTGTTCATGGATGACAGCCCGGCCTTCCGGGCAAAATTCAGCGGTCCTGTTCCATCAGCGGAGAACCTGTACTGGCGTGGCCCTGTATTCTGGCGGTTCGACGGGGAAACCTGGAAAGGGGGTTTTTACGGCCGGAACATTGAGACAGCAGACCAGCCTGAGCCCACAGAGGGAGCCTGGGACTACACCGTCCAACTGGAACCCAATGAACGAAAATGGCTGTTTGCGCTCGATTACCCTGCCTCGGTCCCGCCGGACACGCGCCTGACGATGGACTTCCAACTGATCCGGCGGCAACCCGTCATCCAGTTGTTCCAGTACGGAATAATCTCCAATCCGGATTTCATTGATACCCCAGAATTACGCGGCCCACTTCTCTTGCAAGCCCTGGATTTCCCGGAAAACAGAAACCCGCGCACCCGCAGGCTGGTGGAAAACTGGCGGCGGGAAACACCAGGCGACCCGGAATTCGTAAACCGGGTGCTGCGTTATTTTAACCAGGAGCCATTTCACTATTCGCTGGAAGCGCCACTGCTGGGCACTGATTCGGTCGACGACTTCCTGTTCGATACGCGAACCGGATTCTGTGAGCATTATGCTTCGACATTTGCCGTGATGATGCGCATGGCGGGTATCCCCACCCGGATCGTAACCGGCTACCAGGGCGGCTGGTATAGCGAACTTGGAAAATACGTGCTGGTGCGGCAGTCAGACGCGCACGCCTGGACCGAGGTCTGGTTTCCCGAGCGCGGCTGGACCCGGGTGGATCCAACTGCAGCCGTTTCTCCCTTGCGCGTGCAGCAAGGCTCACTGAGCGCACTGAGCAGCCCACGGCATCTTCTCGATTATGCCTGGCTGCGCGGCTTGCGTAACAGCGCCGATGTCGTCAGGCAGCGCTGGAATGACTGGGTAATCGAATACGGCGCCCATCGCCAGGCCGAGCTGTTTGCGCCGCTGGGTCTGGATCACATGAGCCCTGCCATGCTGGTTACCATACTGTTTTTCGTGATTGCGGTGGTCAGCGCGATCCTGTTTCCCATTGTCCTGCGCATCAAGGGACCCGGGCGTAAAGATCCCGTCCAGCGGGCCTGGCAAAAATTCCTGAAACGCCTGGCAAGAGTCGGATTTGAATCCCTGCCCTCAGATGGCGCGATTGAGCTTGCCGCAGCCGCGTCGATCAGGCTACCGGCCGATTCAGCCGCCATCCACCAGATCGCGCAGATCTATACCAGAAGCCGCTACTCAGCTCACCCGCCCCCCTTCAGTGATCTGAAACAGGCGGTTGATAAATTCCGACCGAACAAAAATACCGCTTGATGTAAGATAAATGGGCAAGATCGCGGTCCAATTAACTGCAGGATCATGAAAAGGAATCCTTTAATATGCGTTTTTTGACAATCACGATCGTCATTCTGGCCTTGTCCGCGTGTACAGCTATCCCGGAACAAATCCAGGGCAGCTATCCCGAGATTTCACCGGCCAGGGTCGAACCCGGTGTTTTTGGGTCCAGCGCACGTTGGGGCGGGGTCATCCTGGATTCAAACAACAAAGATAGCGGCACCTGCTTTGAAGTCCTCTCGCGTGAACTCGACAAGTACCTGAGACCGGAACTTCAGGACGCAACGCTTGGGCGTTTCATCGCCTGCGCACCAGGCTTTCATGATCCGATCATTTTTACCAAGGGCCGCGAAATTACCGTCACCGGGCAAATTCAAACCATCGAAGTACGCAAAGTCGGTGATTTCGACTACCGCTATCCCGTCCTGAAGGTCGAAGACCTGGTTTTGTGGGAAAAACGCCGGGTCGTGATGCGCTACCGCGGCTTTAACAACTACGGCTATGGCTACGGCGGTTACTGGGGTGGCGGCCACTGGGGTGGCGGCTACGGTGGTTACTGGGGCAGGCATCCCTATTTTGGACACCCATTCCCGTCATATAACACCGGGTACATTGAGCCTCAAACATTACTTCCGGGACCCGCAATCGTCGAGTCACCAGATTAAAATCTTGGGCACAAGGAGAGTGCAATGACAGATTTCCAGGGATTTCCGAAGGATTTCTTTGCCTTTTTCGAAGACCTGAAAAACAATAATAACCGCATCTGGTTCCACGACAACAAGAGCCGTTACTACGAATCCGTGGTCAATCCGATCAGTGAATTCATCGTCTGCATGGCGCCGCGGCTGAAAAAAATTTCGAAGCACTATATCGCCGACCCGAAACCACACGGCGGATCAATGTTCCGGATATATCGCGACACCCGTTTCTCAAAAGACAAAACCCCTTACAAAACGCACGCAGGAGTGCAATTTCGTCACCAGGCAGGCAAAAATGCACACGCCCCTGGTTTCTATGTACACCTGGCCGGGGATGGCCTTTACTTCGGTGGTGGCATCTGGCGCCCACCGGGTCCACAGCTCAATCTCATCCGTGATTACATCGCTGACAATGCGCGCTCCTGGGCGAGAATCGTGAACGCGAAAAAAGTGAAAGAGGCCGGGGGGATCAAGGGGGACTCCCTGAAACGTCCACCGCGGGGATTTGACGCCCAGCACATGCATATTGAAGACCTGAAAAGAAAAAGTTTTTACGTGATGACCGAGGCGCCCCCGGCGGACGCACTTAAACCGGATTTTGTCGATGCGGTGACCGAAGCTTTCCGGCGGGCAGCACCGCTGAACCGGTTCATTACCGGCGCCCTGGACCTCCCCTTTTGAGCACCACCATCTTCATTGCCCTGCTGATCCTGCTGGGCTGGGCTGTCTGGATCTATAACCGCCTGGTAAAAACCCGCAACCAGGTGAACGAAGCCTGGGCCGGGATCGATGTGCAACTGCAACGCCGCTACGACCTCGTTCCCAACCTGCTCGCCACCGTCAAGGGTTACATGAAACACGAATCCGGCGTGCTGGAGCGGGTGACGCGCCTGCGCGGCAATCCGGAAATGGAGTTGACGGAACGCGCTGATGAGGAATCCGGGCTGTCCCGCTCCATCGGCCGCCTGTTTGCCGTCGCCGAAGACTACCCGGACCTGAAAGCCAGTGAGGGTTTTGCCCAGCTTCACGCCAGTCTGGTCAGGATCGAAGAGCATTTACAGTTTGCCAGGCGCTATTACAACGGCAGCGTCCGTGACAACAACAACCTGGTGGAAGGCTTTCCCTCGATGCTCATCGCACAAGCATTTGGTTTCAAGGGTGCGGCATTTTTCGAGATCGAACTGGCCAGCCAACGGGCGGCGCCGGAAATCAAGCTGGACCGGACATGATCCAGTTCCTTCTTCAACTGATTCTGGCAGCGGCTTGCCTGTTACCGCTGGCGACGCTGGCTGACGAACGAATTCTTGAATATCGCTCCGATATCCAGGTCCATGAAAACGGACGATTGACGGTTAGCGAATTCATCCGTGTACAAGCCGAAGGCCACAACATCCGGCGCGGCATCTACCGCGATTTCCCGACCCGCTACCGGGACCGGCTGGGGAACTACATCACCGTGGAATTTATTCCACTCTCGGTGCATAGAAACGGGAATCCGGAAACCTGGCACAGTAAAGACATGTCAAACGGTGTTCGTGTCTACGCCGGTAGCGAACACCGGATGGTGGAACCCGGTGTACACGAATATGAACTGGTATTTAGCACCAACCGGCAGCTGGGCTTTTTTGACGATCACGACGAGCTTTATTTCAACGCAATCGGCAACGGCTGGGTTTTCCCCATCGATAAAGCAGTGGTTACCGTTACGCTCCTGTTCCAGATATCGGCCGGGCAGTTGGATCTGAGCGTTTACCAGGGCCCTTACGGATCGAAGGAAGCCAGCGCCAGTATTGATGTAATCAGCGCCAGCAAGGTCCGGTTCGAAACCAGTCGGCCGCTGCAGCCCCGGGAGGGGCTCACGATTGCAGTCGGCTGGCCGAAAGGGTTGATCGCCGAGCCTGGGCTGGAACAAAAAATTTACTGGTTCCTCGGTGACAATGCAGCAGCCATCGTGTTGTTGCTCGGTCTGCTGGCGCCGCTGGGCTGGTACCTGTGGGCCTGGAACAAGGTTGGGCGGGATCCCGGAAAAGGCGTCATCATTCCCCGCTTCCAGCCGCCTCAAGGATTGTCCCCGGCCGCCAGCCGCTACGTCAAGGACATGTCGTTCGACCCCCATGCATTTACCGCCGCCACCATCAGCCTCGCGGTCAAAGGGCAGCTTGTCATCGAGGAGGACGGCAAGGATTTCACCCTCAAGCGCGTACCAGACGCGCCAGGGGCACAGCTGACACCGGGCGAACAGGCCGTGCTGAATTCACTGCTCCCGCATCGCTCTTCCAGCATCGAAATGGATAACGAAAACCACGCACAATTCCAGGCAGCCAGAAAGGAATTACACAAGGAATTAAAGAAAGAGTACCTGGGGCGCCTGTTTCACCTGAACGGCATCTATCTGGCGCCGCCCATACTGATGTCTGTCGCCGCCGCAGTCATCGCAGCGTTTTTCGATGGCGGCCCGCCGGTATGGATCAGCTACCTGGTACTGACCATGGCGCTGCACGGCCTGTCCGCCATCCTGATGCGCGCGCCGACGCCAGCCGGGCGCCTGGTCATGGATGAAATCGACGGTTTTAAAATGTATCTGGATACTGCCGAGCAGGACCGGCTCGACCGGATGCGCTCACCGGCGCTGACGCCCGAGGTGTTCGAAGCATTTCTTCCTTATGCCTACGCACTGGGCGTGGAAAATAACTGGTGTCAGCGTTTTGCACGGGAGATGCCCAGGGAACTCCAACAGAAATCCGGCTACCACCCCGGCTGGTACAGCGGCCGTTTTCATGGCATCAAAGCCCTCAATCACCTGGGTGACGATTTTGGCAGTTCTTTCTCCTCCGCCATCTCCTCGGCATCAACTCCTCCGGGTTCATCGTCCGGTTCCGGAGGGGGCGGCTCCTCTGGTGGAGGCGGAGGTGGCGGAGGTGGTGGCGGCTGGTAAGCTAAGCCGCCGGGTTTCCGTCAGTCCGGAAACGCGGCCAGTATTTCAGCGAACCGGGGGTGATCACGGACATTGTCCAGGTCTGAATCGTGGATCAGCCATTCGCGGTTGAGATTTCCGACCTTGAACATGCAGTTCTCCAGGCAATCGATTGACTTCTCTGTGTTCCCGGCCAGGGAATTGAAACAAGCCGCATTGTAATGAACGATGGAATCCATCGGGGCTTTGTCCATTGAATCCTGCATCCATTCTTCAGCTTCTTTCTTTTCACCCAGCCGCAGCAAGGCGAAGGCTCCCATATTAAGGGCGCGATTGTCGTCCGGATTAAGCTCAAGCACCGCCCTTACCCGCTCGATTCCTTTTTTGGCCGTTTCCAACTCACGTTTGCGATCACCCTGGCCGTGGTACAGCTGGGACTGCAGCAATACGCTCTGGTAATCTTCCGGGCGGACCCGAGATGCATGGTCAAAAAGTTTCAGCGCCCGCTCCAGGTCGCCCTCGTGGACCTTGCTGCGGGCGAAGAAATACCAGGCATCATAATTTTTCGGATCAAGTTCAACCGCAATTTCGAATTCTTCTTCCGCCTTTTTATAATCCTGAAGCATGCAGTGTGCGATGCCAGCCGATACGTGGGATTCCGCGCGGTCCGGCGCCAGCTCCAATGCCTTCAGACTGGTGCGCAGGGCTTCGTCGCGGTTGACATCATCGGCATTGAAATACATGTACTCAAAGCCATGGGTATACGCCAAGCCAGCCCAGGCCCGGCCGTATTCCGGATCCACTTCCAGTGCCCGGTTAAACATCTGGCGGGCGTATTCCGTGTCCTGAATATTGTGCCTGGCAAAATAACTCAAGCCGCGTAGAAAGAAGTCATAAGCCTTAGGGTCAACTTGCTTTTGTGCGTTGATGCTGGTGCGTTTCAGGGTCACGCTCAGAGCGCTGGCAATGGAGTCAGCGATTTCCTCCTGGATTTCGAAAATATCCTCCAGTCCACGGTCATACTGCCGCGACCACAGGTGATAGCCGTCTGCAGTCTTGACCAGTTGAGCGGTAATACGCAGCTTGTTGCCGGATTTTCGAACACTCCCCTCCAGCACGGTCTGTACCTTAAGTTTCATCCCGATTTCTTTTACATCGGCTTTTCTACTGTTGAAACGGAACGAGGTCAGCCGGGAAGCAACCCGCAGGTTGGCGACCTTGCACAGTGCATTCAGAATTTCTTCCGCGATGCCCTCACAGAAATATCCCTGGTCGCCGTGCTCACTCATGTCGTCGAACGGAAGGACCGCGATCGATGGAGCTGACTTATCCAACTCAGGCGCAGCTTCTTCCGATTCCGGCGTGAGTTCGAAAGCCCAGGCCAGTACCAGGGCGATCGGAAAACCGAGCAAAACAAGCACAATCAGCAGGCTCAGCGCCCAGGGCGGCAGGATCAGCGCCTCGAACGTTACTTCGCCCACCTGTATAACGAGCCAGCCAACGACGACATAAACTATCCCCACGCGGAAAATTTTGCGCTCTCGCAGTTGCTTCCAAAAGCTTTGGCCGGACTTTTCTTTCATTTGTTTTCTCACTTCTTAGTGTAGCAAAGATGGTTGACTAAATTTACATTACTGTATATATTTATATGTAACTATCGATGGTACAGGACAATGACCGCAAGAAAACTCACCGCACGCCAAAAGCAAATTCTTAAGTTTATCTCTGAATTCATTGAAAAACATAAATTTCCTCCTACCAGATCAGAGGTATGCACGCATTTTGGCTTCCGCTCCCCGAACGCGGCAGAAGCCCATTTGCGAGCCCTGGAGAAGAAGCACATGATCGGCATCGAGCGTGGCGCCGCGCGCGGCATCACCCTGCTGCCGCTGGCTGCGGACGAACTGCCGGCTTCGGCCAGGATGCCGTTGCCGCTGGTCGGGCGCGTAGCTGCCGGCAGCCCGATCCTGGCCCAGGAAAACATCGAGGATGAATACCGCGTAGACCCGTCCCTGTTCACGCGCAAGCCCCATTACCTGCTGCGGGTAGAAGGCATGAGCATGCAGGATGCAGGCATCCTGGACGGCGACCTGCTGGCGGTGCACCGCACCCCCGAGGCGCGCAGCGGGCAGATCGTGGTCGCCAGGGTGGATGACGAGGTGACCGTCAAACGCTTCCGCCGCCGCGGTTTCCTGGTGCAACTGCTTCCGGAAAACATCGATTTCGAGCCCATCGAGGTAGATCTGCGCCGCCAGGAACTGGTCATCGAAGGCCTGGGAGTCGGCGTGATCCGCCCGAAACTCTGAGCCTGTAGGAGCGGGCCATGCCCGCGATGTTTTATGTTTTCTGTTTAATATTGCTTAAGAGATCGCGGGCATGGCCCGCTCCCACAGTATAGCCCGCTCCCACGAACCTCCGTGCCACATAAACATGCCATCAATGAATTGCTCGAATCTATGCCTCAGCTTTGGCGGGGGTGCCAGGCAAGCCGTGGCCAGCGTACCCTGCCCACCGGTCTTGCGAAGCTGGATGCGTGCCTGCCAGGTAAAGGCTGGCCACTGGGCGCGATAACCGAATTGATCTCCGGGAATCCCGGCCTGGGTGAGTTCAGACTGCTGTTCCCGGCGCTGACGGACACCGGCGAGCGGGGCCAGTGGGTAATCCTGGTGGATCCACCATGGATACCCTACCCCGCTTCCCTGCAAGGCCATGGCCTGCTGCTGGAGCGACTGCTGCTGGTGCGCACACGTGGCGGAAAAGAATCGTTGTGGGCCTGCGAGCAGGCGCTTCGCAACGGCCAGGGCGGCGCCGTGCTGGCCTGGCCGGAACAAATCAGCTTCGCCCGGCTGCGCCGGCTGCAGATCGCCGCCGAAAGCAGCGCAAAGCTGGCCTTCCTGTTCCGGCCGGAAAGTGCGCTCCGGGAGTCTTCACCCGCTGCATTGCGCTTACAACTGGAGCCCGGTGACCATCGCGGCACGCGCATCAATATTCTCAAGTGCCGCGGAAGCCGCCCACCTGAACCACTATGGATTTCACCGCCTTACCAAACCCAGGATCATCTACTTCTTGCAGAAAACAACAGCAACACCGCGCTGGCTGGCCATCCGCCTTCCACAACTGTCCCTGGATCTGAGCACCCGCGGCCAAAGCAGCACTAGCCCCACCGAACCACAGGCTACGGAACGCGACGAGGCGGCAGAACAGCAGGCCCTGCGGCGCCTGGCCGCCTGGTGTTACCAGTACAGCAACCAGGTGTGCATCCCCGGTGACCGCAATGGCTTGTTCCTGGAAGCGGGCGCCAGTGAGCGCCTGTTCGGGCATCCCGAACACCTCAGCAAGCGCCTGGAACAGGAACTGGAACGCCTGGGTTATCACGCCATAACGGGTACAGCCCCCACACCGGAAGCAGCCTGGCTGGCGGCCCGTGAAGGTCTGCATATCACCAACCCTGGCCGCGTACGCCGGCAACTTGGCCCACTGCCTCTGGATCATCTGCACCTGGACAGCGCGCAACAGGTCGCGCTGGAACGGATGGGCTTTCGCCAGCTTGGTGACCTGCTGCGCCTGCCGCGCAAGGCGCTGACCCGGCGCTTCGGCCCCGCCCTGCCCGACTACCTGGACCGGGTCCTGGGCGCCCGTCCCGATCCGCGGGCAATGTATCAGCCCCCGGAGGCTTTTTCCTCGCGGCTGGAACTGCCAGCGGAAATCCATAACCGCCAGGCGCTCCTGTTTCCGCTGAAACGTCTGCTGGAAGAACTCTGTGGCGTGCTGCGCGGCGGTGATACCGCAGTGCAGTCACTGCTGATCGAACTCGGGCACGAAGATCATGCAGACAGCCAACTCGATCTGGGCCTGCAGTCCCCCACCCAGGGCGCAGACCGCCTGATGGCCGTTTTGAGCGAGCGTCTGGAGCGGCTGAGCCTGCCACAGGCCGTGCGCGAAATTCGCCTGCAAGCGCCCACCTTGCTCAAGTTCAATGCCGGCCAGCACAGCCTGTTCCAGGACACGCCAGCGGAACAACGCCAGGACATCGAGCACCTGGCCGAACGCCTGCAAGCCCGGCTGGGCAACGGGGCAGTGACCGGCCTGACCGGCGTCGAGGACCACCGGCCCGAATGCAGTTGGCGTCCACGTACGCTGAATGAACGCCCGGACTGCATCGCCCTGGCCCATCGCCCGGCCTGGCTGTTGCCAAAACCCAGGCCCTGCACGATTGAAAACTACGAAATCCTCGCCGGCCC
>Ga0164313_10003193_pt1 | contig 14634 bp, 12 predicted proteins | sample GuaBasSedimGuay4_FD_113735 | JGI IMG/M metagenome (GOLD analysis project Ga0164313, IMG submission 113735) | Subseafloor sediment microbial communities from Guaymas Basin, Gulf of California, Mexico - Guay4, Core 4569-4, 0-3 cm | ecosystem: Environmental > Aquatic > Marine > Hydrothermal vents... | reverse complement strand
ACAAAAACCTCTATTCATCCTTGACAATTCAAATAAAACCTCATATCTTGTTAAATAATAATAGGTTTTAAAATATTCACATGTTGGCTCACTATTTAAATGATTCTGGCTCTTTCTCTATTTGTTATAAGTTTGTGGGCTTCAGATCAGAGAGCTAAAATGAGGATAATTTTTTCCACATCTCCTGAAAAACAAATTTGGAGCACTCGTGAGAATTGAGGCTAATACGCCAGAACAATATATAAATCAACTTCCTGCTGTCAGGAAGGAGGCCATGACCAAACTTAGAGAAATTATTCTCAACAACATCCCAAATGGATTTGAAGAGGCCATTAGTTATGGAATGATCGGCTATGTTGTTCCACATTCAATTTACCCAAGTGGGTACCACTGTGATACTAAACTGCCATTACCTTTTGTCAATATTGCCTCTCAAAAAAATTTTATTGCTCTTTATCACTCAGGCATATATGCTGACCCTGAGTTAAAGGATTGGTTTCTAAAAGAATACCCGAAACATTGTAAAACAAAATTGGATATAGGAAAAAGCTGTATACGTTTTAAAAAAGTTGATCAAATACCATACGAATTAATAGCACGATTAATAAAAAAGATGAGCTGTAAAGAGTGAATTGAAACTTATGAGTCAAAAATAAAAAAGGGAGAAAAAAGATGAGTAAATACAAAATTGAATTAAAATGGGGGATTATTTTTACTTTGATGATGTTGGCTTGGATGGTATTAGAGAGGATTGCTGGTCTTCACGATGAGCATATTGATAAACATGTTGTTTTTACAAATTTTGTAGCAATTCCGGCAATTATTGTCTACGTCCTGGCACTCTTGGAAAAACGAAGGAATTTTTATGCTGGAGTAATGACCTACAAAGAGGGATTTATTTCAGGATTAATTATTTCACTAATTGTAACTATTTTCTCTCCCCTTACACAATATATTACATCAACAATTATTACTCCTGAATATTTTGCAAACGTAATTGAGTATACTGTTAGTCAGGGAGAAATGAGTCAATTTGAAGCAGAAGAGTTCTTCAATCTAAAAAGCTATATTTATCAAGTCTTAATTGCTACTCCTATTATGGGAATTATAACAACGGCAATTGTAGCAATTTTTACAAAAAAAAGCAGCTAGTAAAATTAAAGCTCTTAAATTCTAAGAGAGTATTTTGGGAAATTTATATGAATAAAAACATTACTGTGGCGGCGGCTCAACTTTCACCCGTTTTTTTGAATAAAGAAAAAACTGTAAAAAAGGCATGTGATGCTATATTAGAGGCTAGTGAAAAGGGAGCCAAATTGATTGTTTTTCCTGAAGCCTATATTTCAGGATATCCTGATTGGGTGTGGGTTGTTCCAAACAGCAATGGGTCGATGTTGAATGAGCTTTATATCAAACTTGTTGAGAGTGCTATCTCTATTCCAGATGAATCTACAGATAAACTTTGCAAGGCGGCTAAATCAGCTGGAGTAAATGTTGTAATAGGTATTCACGAGCGCAATTCTGAAAGGAGCAATAGTAGTCTATACAATACTCTACTATTTATTGATGAACAAGGGAAAATATTAGGAAAACATCGGAAGCTCGTTTCGACAGGTGGTGAGCGACTTATATGGGGACAAGGGGATGGCAGCACACTATCTTCTTACGACACATCTGCAGGAAAAATTTCCGGTCTGATTTGCTGGGAAAATTTTATGCCTTTAGCACGAAACGCAATTTACGAAAGCGGGGCGCAAATCTTAGCCTCACCAACTTGGGACAAAAGTCCAAACTGGCTCCAATCTATAGAGCATATTGCAAGAGAGGGTGGGCTATTTGTAATCAGTGTTTGTATGGCCCTAAAGATGAGTGATATTCCAGATGAATATGAGTTTAAAAATCTTTATCCCGAAGGAAGAGAGTGGATAAATGCTGGCAACAGCTGCATTGTAGCTCCAAATGGAAAACTATTAGCTGGACCGCTTGAGGCAGAAGAAGGTATCTTGTATGCCGACATTGATCTTCAACAAATTATTGCAAGTAAGCGAATGTTCGATGTAGTTGGTCATTACTCAAGACCTGATGTTTTTGGGTTTAATGTAAAGATATAATAAAGAGAAGCAATAAGTATGAATAAATGAGTTTAAAAAAATTAATTATACTCTGTTTAATTTGGATGGATATGTTTGAAAATGGTTCCGTTGCATTCGAGACAAAGTATGAACTTTTTCGTGTTGATTAATGTGATCTAAAAGGACCAAAAGGGGATATAATATTATGAAAAGAATTATAATTTGTGCTGACGGCACGTGGAATCGTCCAGAAGAAAATATAGAAGAAGACTTTCCAACTAATGTATTAAAATTTGCCAGAGGCATTGCGTCTACTGATGCCGAGGGGACAAAACAAATCGTTTTCTATGATTGGGGCATAGGATCTTATCACGATAAATTAGGTGGCGGCGGGTTTGGTGCTGGTCTCGAAAAAAATGTAATGGATGGTTATCGATTTTTAGTCCACAACTATGAAATTGGAGATGAAATATATCTCTTTGGATTTAGTCGCGGGGCATATACTGTTCGGAGTCTTTGTGGTTTAATAAACAATTGTAATATATTGAAAGGGTCTGAGTCGAAACTCATAGAAGAGGCTTTTGAGTTATACAAAAACCCGGATCACTCTCCGATGAGTGATTATTCTGTTAACTGGCGAAACGAACACTCAATTGATGGAAGTCAAATAATTACTTTTGTAGGCGTATGGGATACTGTCGGAGCAATGGGTTTGCCATTTTCTATCTTTGGGTTAATAGAAGATAAACATCTATTCTACGACAACAAACTTGGAAGCAACGTTACTACCGCTCGTCATGCTTTGTCTCTCGATGAAAGAAGAGATGATTTTGAACCGACTATCTGGAAACCCAATTCTAACGTTGATTTAAAACAGGTTTGGTTCGCGGGTGTTCATACTGATGTCGGTGGTGGGTATAAATATGATTCTGACAATAGTTTTCTTTCCGATATACCAATGACATGGTTAATAAATGAAGCTCAGTCAAAAGGTCTAACGTTCGAAGATTTTTTAATTGTTGATCAATTAAATTCTACATCCAAACAACATGATGAATACAAAGGGTTTATGAGATTACTAGGGAAATACATTCGTGAAATTCCAGATCCAAATGTTGTTCCAACATTAGTGCACTCAAGTGTGAAAGAACGATATGAAAATTCAAATTATAGAAGTGCTCCAATTGAAAAATATATTAGCAGTTATAACGAATGGCCAACACTTGAAGATTGAATGAACTACCCCGCCGCAAGCGGACGGAGTATCAATCGGACTCTTTTTCGCCCCAAGGGGCTGGGAATTAAACCCTTGTCCGCCTTTGGCGGATTAAAAAGGATATAGACACTGCTTGTCAACTAAAGAAAGCACTTCAAATATTTTCGATAATTATTGTAGAAGATGGTCATCCGCCAAAGGTCGGACAAGTAGCCCATCCTCTACGTAACAATATTATCTTTAAAAGATGTTATTTACCAAATTCGCTTTTATAAAAACTTTTCACCTCTTTCTCTATCCAACTATACAAATTTTGTACCTCCTCTTTTGGAAGTTCATTCTCTTTTTGCCATTTAGTTAATTTTCTATAGCTTTTCTCTAATATTTTATTTTCAAGAGGTTTTAGTTTTTGAATGGATCCACTATTTTCTTTGTTGATAACCTTTGAAATGTCTATATATCTTTTTCCGTTTCCCAGTTTTACAGGGAAAAGTTCACTTTTTAATTCCAAAGCTTTCGTGCATAAAGGGGCGTTTCCAGAATCATCTGCCATTAATAATTTTGGTAATTCTGGCCCCCCTTCAACCCATGTTGGAATTGCAACAGATGTAAGTTGAAATCCTAATATGGTCCAAAGCGTTGCTAATTCTGGCGACTCATTTGGCTTCACTCCCTCTATTAATACAGTAGCACATGAATTACGTCTTGGGATAAAATCCTGAAACGGTATTAATTTTATTTCATTTTCGCTAAACTCAATGTTGTTTCTTAGGTCAATGTTAAGAAGTGAGTGTTTTAAAGATCTGCTTATATCTTGCAAAATAAATTCAACCGATAAGTTGTTTTTCATTGAGGCTTCATAAAATAATTCGTTTGCTGTATTGTATCTGATATATCCATAACCATCAGTTCTATCTGTTACAAAAGAGTGGTTGGTTCTAATTACATATCCAAACGGAGCAATTTTCAGATCATTAACATCAATTTTAGTAAAAGCAAAATTGTTTGTTTCAAAATATGCAGCTCCACCCTTTGCATCAATTACTCCAAAGTTAGCCTCCACTCCAAGTGGTTTATCCATAGTTCGTAAAAGGTTTTCAAAATCATCTACCGTGACGCACTCCTGGAGTGCTAATTTCATAACCAAACCTTCTCTATCAGCTATAGCTGTTCTGTCGCTATCTGGTTTTAAATTATATGATGCCGAATTTATTATTGCAAATCCTTCACTGTTTACTCCACCCCAAACTTCTATTCCGTCAATATCTGCTGAATTAACTAATCCGATATAATCATATTTACCATCTGTAAAAAACATCAATTTGTTCTGCATAAATCCAGAGTCACGATGTTTTAATAATAATGGCCTTCCGTTTTTAGTAAATTTCCCGGAAACAATTGCTGTAGTACATGGAAAAATTGATTGAAAAGAAAAAACAATTATAAATAATAATAATTTTTTATACATAATTTGTCTCTATTGTTGTTCTATTTTCTGTTGATAAGTTGTTGATAATATGTCAGTTTATTGTTAGTAATTAATGTTAGAATAACATTAATTTAAAAATTGTTTAGAACTAAGTTTTATTTAAAACTTATTAACAATTCAACATTGGAAAATATTTCATTTAATCTATAAAATCAAAGGATTTATTAGTTATTAACATATTAACACACCTATTATTATTATTTAATTTAAATATATATATATATTATTAATATAGGGATGTGATTATTGTTGATAAACAAAAACATTTACCATTAGGTAATTATTTTTATCAACTAAGGGCCGGTAAATTGATTGAAACAAAAAAGATAATTCTAATTAGATCAGTAAATGTTTTTCAGTAGACTTTAACTTATAAAACTGAATAAATGTTTTATAAAATAGTTTTTGTCTTTTATTCTGTAATTCCCCACAAAACCCTATATCCATTGAGCTAAATATAAAAATATAAAATTGATAAAATGCTTTATTTTGGGTAACTTTAGACGTTATAATCTGATAAAATTTGGAGTTAAATTAATGGAATTTAAAGTCAATAGTAAAGAATTAGAAAAGCTTCTTACAAAGATAATTCCTGCTGTACCAACAAGAACACCGATGCAAATTTTAGAGAATTTTCTCTTTGAAATTAAGGAAGGAACTTTAACAATAATTGCTACAGATTTAGAAATTTCGATGAAATCTTCGATTAATATTGTTGCCGAGGGTGATATTTCAATTGTGGTTCCAGCTAAGTTAACACACGATATTTTAAAATCTCTTGGTGATACTGCAGTAAATTTTGAAATAAAAGATAATAACAAAATTAATCTGATCACTGATAATGGAGAGTATTCTATTAGCTACTTAAGCGCTGATGAATATCCAGAAATACCACATTTTCCAACTGAAGCAGATGATATAAATGAAATTAGCATTAATGGCTTAGAATTAAAAAATGCTTTTGACACATCCTCATTTGCAATGAGCAAAGAGGAAATGCGTCCGGCAATGATGGGAACACTATTAGAATTTGAAGAAGACGGTTTAAGATTTGTTGCTACTGATGGTCATAGACTAGCTAATTTGTTAAAGAAAAATATCATAGCAGATATTGATGATAAATACGTTGTGCCAGAAAAAGCTATTTCAGTTCTTCAAAAAATATTAGATGAAAAAGAAGTTAAAATGTTTATGAGCAATACTCATATATCATTTAAATTGAATGATATAGAGCTTATTACAAGACTAATTGGGCAAAAATATCCTGAATACAGAAGCGTAATTCCTCTTGAAAATGAATATGAATTAAAATTAAAAACAAAAGAATTACTTGCAGCTATAAAAAGAATGATGCTATTCTCAGCTACTTCAAGTACGCGTAGAGTTAAGTTTTCAATTTCTGAAAACAGCCTTGAAATTTCAGCAGAAGATATTGATATGGGTAATTTTGGTAAAGAAAGTATTATGTGCGACTATAATGGAACCCCAATAGAGATAGGCTTTAACTCACAATATGTAAATGATGTATTAAGCCACTTAGTAGCTGAAGAAGAAATTATTTTTAGATTACATTCTTCAAATAAAGCTGTAATTATAGTACCAAGTAAAAGTAAGGAAAATCAAGATTTAATGATGTTAATTATGCCAGTGCGGCTGAATAACTAAAAATGGTGTTAGAAAAGATAGAGCTGAGAAATTATAGATTACATCTAGACACAAAAACTAATTTCTCAAAACATCTAAATTATATTGTTGGCGGAAATGGTCAAGGCAAGACCTCTCTCTTAGAAGCTATATACTACCTTTGTACATCAAAAAATTTAAATCAAGCAAAAGATTTTGAAGTAACGTCCTTTAATGAATCTTACTTCAACATTATTGGTAATTTTTGTGACTTAACCAATAATAAAGTAAGAGTATATTATAGTAATGTTGAAAATAAAAAATCAATTTCAGTTGATGATAAACTGATTAGCAGGGCGTCAAACTTAATTGGAAAATTTCCAGTTGTAACCCTGATTCCTGCAAATCATTCAGTAACACAAGGTGCTCCGGCAGATAGAAGAAAATTTTTTGATTCTGTGATTTCGCAATCAAGTAGTACCTATTTGAAGATTTTATTGGATTATAATAGAACTCTAAAACAGAGATCATCATTATTAAATCAATTAAAAGAGAATAAATCTCAAAATTTATTGGATGAACTTTCTGTTTGGACGGAATCACTTGTTAATCAAGGTACGGAAATAATTGAACATAGAATTAGGTTCTTAAATTTATTTAAAAATTTTATTCAGGATTCTTATAAAAGAATAATGAACAACTCTGAAATCCCATCAATTGAGTATTTATATTTAAATCAATCGGATGCTTCAAATATCAAAGAGTTGTTTATTACTGAGTTAGCAAAGAATCGGGATCTTGAATTGATAAGAGGTAAAAATTTGATTGGTCCTCATAGAGATGAATTCGTTTTCAAAATTAATGAAAAAGAGTTGAAAAAATATGGATCTCAAGGACAACACAAAACATTTTTAATTGCCCTTAGATTTGGTGAATTTTTCTTTCTAAAAAACATTATTGGTCGCACACCAATATTTTTAATGGATGATATTTTCGGCGAATTAGATGGCCATAGAGCTAATAAAATAAGTGAGTATATGAAAGAGATTGGTCAAGCTTTTATAACGTTAACAGACTTATCCAATTTTGATTACTTATCAAAAAATGAAGAAGATTTAGTACTTAATATTCATAATGGGCAAACAGCAAATGCCTGATAATTTTAGAAGTATTTCGGACGTACTCTTTAAAGAGAAAGAGTTTAGCAAAATAGTTGCAAAAGCGAAGGAAGAAGAGATCGTTCAAAAATTTAGTGAAATTTTCCCAGAACTAAACGAAATAACTAAAGCAGTTAAGTTTAATAGAAAGACTTTGTTTTTAAGAGTTGAAAACTCTGTTTGGAAAAGTGAGTTAAACCTTAAACAACAGGCTATAATAAGTAAAATAGAAAAACAATTTAGTAATATTCATATAGATAGAATTAAATTTATTTCATAAAAGAGCAGGAATAAAAAGTGAGTAAAGATTATCAAGCAAGTAATATAAATGTTCTCAAAGGGCTTGAGGCTGTAAGAAAAAGACCAGCAATGTACATTGGTGATGTTAGTTCCAGAGGTTTGCATCATCTTGTAAATGAGGTTGTTGATAACAGCATTGATGAAGCTCTTGGCGGATATAATGACGTTATTTTTGTTTCAATAAATATGGACGGCAGCGTAACCGTCGAAGATAGAGGAAGAGGCATTCCTGTTGATATACATCCAGTTGAAAAAGTTTCAGCTCTCGAGGTCGTTATGACTGTTCTTCACGCAGGCGGTAAGTTTGATAAAGATTCATACAAAGTTTCCGGTGGACTTCATGGTGTTGGTGTATCTGTTGTAAACGCTCTTTCAGAATGGATGAAAGTAGAAGTAAAACGTGATGGAAAAATTTATTTTCAAGAATATAGATTGGGAATTCCTCAAGCAGATGTGAAGGAAATTGGAAAAACGAATAAAAAAGAAACTGGAACCAAAGTAACATTTAAGCCAGACGGAGAAATATTTAATGTGACAAAATTTAAATTCTCCACACTCTCAGAGCGAATGAGAGAATTAGCATATTTGAATAAAAATGTTTCAATCTCTGTAAAAGATGAAATTGAGGGTGATGACGAAACTTATCATTTCAAAGGCGGAATAGTTGAGTTCGTTAAATACCTCGATGAAAACAGAGCAGTATTCCACAAGCCTGTTTACATTGAAGGCGAAAAAGATAATGTTCCCGTCGAAATAGCTTTTGAATATAGCGATGCTTATTCAGATAATATTTTTGCCTATGTGAACAACATCAACACTCACGAGGGTGGAACCCATTTATCTGGATTTAAGACAGCATTAACAAGGACTTTTAATAGCTATGCGGCAAAAAACAATTTAATTAAAGGGAATAAAAAAGTTACTCTAACAGGTGACGATTTTAGAGAAGGATTAACAGCAGTTATTTCTATTAAGGTTGCAGAGCCTCAATTTGAAGGACAAACAAAAACAAAACTTGGCAATAGCGAAGTTCGTTCTATAGTTGAAATGCTAGTTGGAGAAAAGCTTTCAGAGTATCTAGAAGAGAATCCAGCAGTTGGAAAAAAGATTATTGAAAAATGTGCTAGGGCAGCCGAAGCTCGTGAGGCTGCACGTAAAGCACGCGATTTAGTTCGACGTAAAAATGTTCTGGACTCCATGCATTTACCAGGAAAATTAGCCGATTGCTCAATCAGCGATCCAGAACACACAGAAATATATATTGTGGAGGGTGATTCTGCAGGTGGTTCAGCTAAGCAAGGTAGAGATAGAAGGTTCCAAGCGATTCTTCCTCTAAAAGGAAAAATTCTAAACGTAGAAAAAGCCAAGATGACTAAAATTCTTGAGAACAATGAAATTAAATCAATGATTGCCGCAATTGGTGCAGGGATCGGCTTAGAATTTAATGCTGAAAAAGCACGATACGGTAAAATTATTATTATGACTGATGCTGATGTTGATGGTAGTCATATTCGCACGCTAATATTGACATTCCTCTATCGCTATATGAAAGAACTTGTAGAGACGGGAAGAATTTATATTGCTCAACCCCCACTATATAAAATCAAAAAAGGGAAAGAGGAGATATATGCATACAATGATGATGAACGTGATAAAATTCTAATAAGATTTAAGGGAAATTCAACCGAGAAAAATGAAGATACAGGAAACAATCTTCCAAAAGGCGTTTCAATTTCTCGTTATAAAGGTCTTGGTGAAATGAACCCAGAGCAACTTTGGGAAACCACAATGAATCCAGAGACCAGAACCGTTTTACAAGTAAACATAGATAGTGCAGCAGCGGCGGATAAAATATTTGAAACCCTTATGGGTGATGATGTTGAGCCACGAAGAGCATTTATTGAGAAGAACGCAAAGTATGCGAATATTGATACTTAAGAAATTTTAATGATTGTCATTCCCGTCCCGCTCAGCGGGATTATCGGGAATCTCAGAAGAAAGATTCCGTGTAGAAACATCACGGAATGACAGAACAAAATAAAACAAATTTTTATAATTATAAAAAGCAGATAAAAAATTATGTCAACATTTTTTGAAAAAATATTACCAGTTACTCTTGAAGATGAAATGAAATCATCTTACATCGATTACTCGATGTCTGTAATTGTTTCAAGAGCACTACCTGATGTACGAGATGGATTAAAACCGGTTCACCGCCGCGTTCTTTACGGAATGCACGAACTTGGTGTTGCTCATAACAAAGCTTATAAAAAATCAGCAAGAATCGTGGGTGAAGTTTTAGGTAAGTATCATCCCCATGGTGATACAGCTGTTTACGATTCAATGGTTAGAATGGTTCAGTCTTTTTCTTTGCGTTATCCACTTGTTCAAGGACAAGGAAACTTCGGTTCAGTTGATGGAGATTCTGCAGCAGCAATGCGTTATACAGAAGCGCGCATGTCGCGTATTTCCGAATTGATGCTAAAAGATCTTGATAAAAACACTTGCGATTTTGCACCTAACTTTGATGATTCACTTCAAGAACCAACAGTGATGCCATCGTATTTTCCAACCCTATTGGTTAATGGCGCAAGCGGTATTGCTGTAGGAATGGCAACAAACATTCCGCCACATAATATTAACGAAGCTATAAATGGAGTAATTGCATATATCGATGAGCCAGAAATTTCTACTCCCGATTTAATGAAACATATTACGGCTCCCGATTTTCCAACTGGTGGAATTATATATGGTTACGAAGGTGTTCGCGATGCCTACAATACTGGTAGAGGTAGAGTTGTTATTAGAGCAAAAGCAAATGTCGAAACTCACAAGAATGATCGCGAATCAATTATTATTTCTGAGTTGCCTTATCAAGTAAACAAGGCAAATTTAATCGAGAAGATTGCGGATCTGGTTCGCGCTGGAAAAATCACGGATATTTCAAATCTTAGAGATGAATCGGATAGAGACGGAATGCGCGTGGTTATTGAGTTAAAACGTGATGGACAACCCGCAGTTGTATTAAATCAATTATTTAAACACACACAAATGCAAGTAACGTTTGGCGTTATTATGCTCGCACTTGTAAGAGGAATTCCAAAAGTATTAACTCTTCGAGAAATGATTAAGCATTATGTTGATCATAGAATGGAGGTCTTAACTCGTAGAACAAAATATGAATTAGAGTCTGCTGAAAGACGCGCACACATTTTGGAAGGTTACATAATTGCTCTTGATAATATTGATGAAGTAATTAAAACAATTAGAGCCTCTAAAGATGCTGAAACCGCAAGAAACAACTTAATGAAAAAATTCAAGTTGTCAGAGATTCAAGCAAAAGCAATTTTGGATATGCGTCTCCAAAGGCTAACTGGGCTTGAGCGTCAGAAGATAGAGAATGAATATAAAGAAATAATAAAACTAATAGAAAAGCTTCAGGGAATTTTAGATAATGAAGAAAGACGATTTACTATTATAAAAACAGAGCTGCTTGAAGTAAGAGATAAATTTGGTGACGAAAGAAGAACAGAAATTATTCATGACCCTAAAGAGTTTTCACTTGAAGATATTATTGCCGAAGAAGACGTTGTTGTAACAATTTCGCACAGTGGTTTTATTAAACGAATTCCAGTGAGCGGCTATAGAAAACAAGGACGTGGTGGCAGAGGTGTTACCGGTGCCGGCACTAAGGATGAAGACTTTATTGAGCATATGTTTATTGCATCAACTCATCAATACATAATGTTCTTTACAGATCTTGGAAGAGCCTATTGGTTGAAAGTTCACGAAATTCCAGAAGCCGGTCGTGCCGCACGTGGACGTTCGATTATCAACCTGCTTGAGAAAGACAAGAATGATAAAATTACGGCATTCGTAACTGTCAAAGATTATTCAGATGATAAGTATCTTGTAATGGCAACCAAGAATGGAACTATCAAAAAAACAGTTCTTTCCGCTTACGCAAATGTTCGTCGCGGAGGAATAAATGCAATCAATCTAGTGCCTGGCGATAAGTTGATGGCAGTTAAATTAACCGACGGCAACAACCACATCATTATTGGAACCAAATCTGGAATGGCTATTCGCTTTGAAGAGGAAAAAGTTCGAAGCATGGGTAGAACATCAACGGGTGTTAGAGGAATTAGACTTTCACCAGGTGATGAAGTTGTTGGATTTATTGTTGTACGAAGCGTTTCTACACTCCTTGTTGTAACAGATAAAGGTTATGGAAAGCGCAGCAATATTGAAGATTACCGCATCACAAACCGAGGTGGTAAAGGAGTTAAAACAATTAAGGCGGGCGAGAAGAATGGAAGCCTAATGTCCTTAATGGAAGTTAATGACAAAGATGAGTTGGTTATTATCACAACGAAAGGAATGGTGATTCGCCAAGGCGTTAAAGCTATCCGAGTAATGGGCCGCAACACACAAGGCGTTAGAGTTATTAACCTCAAAGATGGCGACTCAATTGCGGATATAGCAAAAGTAGTTGTTGAAGAAGTTAATGGTAACGGTAACGGCAATGGAAATGGTAATACAGAAACAGATACAAACAAAGATGAAGAACCAACGTTATAAATTGTAGTAATATTTTTAAACGTACTCTACTATTATAAATGAGAAAGCCGTGGATTTTATTCACGGCTTTTTCGGTTTAATTTTTATCAGCAAAGATTTAATTTATACTTTTTTTACAGCCTCAATATTTGCAGAGACAACATAATTTTCAATACCTTTTCCGGGCGCCCAATCTTTGATGAACTCACGGCTCTTATCCTTTGGCTCAATTTTAATATCTGAAAACCCAGCGTTGGTAAGCAACGTGTTTAACACGTCAACAGAGGATGCCCCAGCCATACAACCAGAATATAGAGACAAATCATTTCTTATCTCATCCGGCAATTCTATTGATGAAACAATATCAGAAACAGCTAATCTTCCACCAGGTTTTAATACGCGAAACGCCTCGTTAAAAACCTTTTCTTTTTCGGGAGAGAGATTTATAACACAATTGGAAATAATTACATCTACGGTTGAATCTGCAACAGGAAGATTTTCAATCTCCCCAAGCCTAAAATCAACATTGTTGAATTCACCTTTCTCAGCATTATCTCTTGCCTTAGAAATCATTTCCGGCGTCATGTCAACCCCAATGACTTTCCCTGTTTTCCCAACACTTTTAGAAGAGAGAAAAGCATCAAATCCACCGCCGCTTCCTAGATCCAAAACGGTCTCACCTTCAACAAGAGATGCTATGGCTTGAGGATTACCACACCCAAGCCCCATATTAGAACCCTCAGGCACACTGCTATATTCTGAATCAGAATATCCTAAAGCCTCTGATACATTTGCTAACTGGTTTGAATCAGAGGGACTACAGCAATCGGATGGACCACAACAACTCGAATCCGCCAAAGCCACCTCTTTGTAGCTTTCCATCACCGTTTCTCTAATTTTGTTTTTTGAAAGATTTTCCATTTTTAAACTCCTATAAATAAATATAATTAACTTGTTTAATAGAGAGTCGTGGAAAGAGGAAAAAAGACGCAAAAGATTTTAACATTTTTTATAGTTCTTATTCCTAGGGGTGTAATCAAAAACATTACCCTCTTTATCAATTTCAAATTGGCAGCAATCAGTTAGAGCGTCTTTAAGCTTTACGCGCCCTCTCTGTATTCTAGATTTAGCACCAGAGAGGCTGATGTTTTCTTTTGCCGAGATTTCTTTTTGTGATAGCCCATCAATTTCATATAGCATAAGAGGAACGGAATATTTCTCAGGAAGCTGTTTGATAAAAGGAACAATCAGTTCTGCAGCCCTGCTATTTATATTGTCATCCACTTCTGTTTCTTGATCATATCCATCTAGCGGTACCGTTGAATGCTTCATTTTTTCTCTATTAAAATCAGCAATAGTATTTCGTGCAATTTGAAAAATCCAACTTTCCAATTTGCTTTCATCTCTGAGTGATGTTAGTCCATGGTTAATTTTAATAAAAACATCTTGAACACAATCTTCCGTAAGGCCTTTGTCAAAGATGCGCCCCTCCACAAACATAGAAATGCGTTTGTGAAATTCATTCCAAATATTTTCAAATTTATTTTCCAATTACTTCTAATTCCCTAACGTCTTCAAGTGTTTGCTTATTTTTACACTCTTGAATGTTTCGCAAGACTATAAAACGATAGTCTCTTTTTTAAATGCAAAACCGAATGATTCCATCTCTGCCAAAATTGGCTCATACATCTCTTTTGTCGTTGGCATACAAACACCTTTGCTTCTGATTTTTCCTTCCAAAATTAGTTTTGCCGCTATAGCAGGTGGTAACGAAACAGCTCTCGCCATTGCCGAGTCGCCATATGGGATGCCCTCATTTACCATACTTGAAATTCGCTTCTCTTTCCTATCAGTAAATTCTACAATCATTTCGTTGTGCACAATAATCAGATCTTTTTCATGAGGTTCATACGCCATTTTTTTCAACATCAAATCGACTAGTAAATTCGAAGTTGTTCCACTTTTAATTGATATCTGTACATCATCAAATAATCCAAGCCAATCTAATTTTTTAACAAAATCATCTTTTATATCCATTTTTAGTGATTCTGCAAATTTACTTTTTACATCGTAGGTAGTTGACGAGCTGATTAGATCTGCAATAAACTGACGGTATGTTGTGTTTTCGAAATTCTTCACTTCTGTGTTTTCAATCAATTTTATTTTTAAAAGATTCACCATCGTGTTACAATAGCCAATGAACCGCAGCAATCCTTT
>Ga0164313_10003192_pt1 | contig 14634 bp, 8 predicted proteins | sample GuaBasSedimGuay4_FD_113735 | JGI IMG/M metagenome (GOLD analysis project Ga0164313, IMG submission 113735) | Subseafloor sediment microbial communities from Guaymas Basin, Gulf of California, Mexico - Guay4, Core 4569-4, 0-3 cm | ecosystem: Environmental > Aquatic > Marine > Hydrothermal vents >... | reverse complement strand
CGATGGAACGGGTTCCCTTCGGTCGATGTCCAACCGTCTCCGGTCTCCCAGAACCAACCGAGGGGCTCACCGGTGGCGCGATCGGCAAAACGAACATGTTCCCCGACCTTTGGCTGCATGGGCCACCAGACAAAGTCCGCCACCCCGATCTCACCCTTGACCTCGAAGACGCAGCCCTCGGACCACTGACTGTCACAGAACCCAACACCGTCTCCAAAGGCGCGTACCCGCAGACTGTAGAGATCAGGCTCGAGGACACCGAGGTTTACGCTGGATTCATTCTCGGAAGTGAAGTCGGAGCCCACGATGTGGTCGTCGTTGCGCAACTCCCACTCATAGCCGGTTTCGTTGTCGAGGTCTTTCCACGTCGCAATGGGAGAGGTCTCGAAGGTCTCACCTCCACATGTGGTGTCCCCGATGGAAGTAACCGAGGGCTGTTCCAACTCCTGACACTCGCCGATGACCTCGAAGGAACAGTATGACGTCCAATCGCTGTCACAGAACTCAACCCCATCGCCGAACGCCTGCACCCTTGCGATGAAGTTTCCGGGCGAGAGATTACCGACATCGACAGTGGTGACATCCGGACCTGTCGATCCGCTTTTCACCAGATGGCCGAAATCGTCACGAACCTCCCAGTTGTATCCCTCTTCGCCGGCCACATTGGTCCAAACCAGCCTCGGCGAGGTCTCGGTGGTGGAGCCGTTGCAGCTCACGCCTCCAATGCTGGTGATGATCGGAAGAGGCAGCTTTTCGCACTCCTCGAGGATCTCGAACGGACAGTGGGTGCTCCACATGCTGTCGCAGTAGAGGATGCCGTCGCCGATGGCCTTGACACCCACGCTGAAGCTCCCGGACATCAGCGTACCGACGTTGACGGAGGTGACATCCGGGCCCGTCGAACCGTCGGCAACCACCTCTCCGCCCGAGTCGCGAACTTCCCACTCATACCCGCTCTCGTGGGCCGAATCGGTCCAGGTCAGCACTGGGGAGACCTCTTGTGTCGTTCCACCGCAACTCGTCCCGCCGATACTGGTCACCGTAGGCGCGACCAGTTCCTCGCATGGTTCGGCAACATCGAAAGAACAGCTCGAGGACCACTGGCTGTCACAGAAGTTAATGTCGTCTCCATAGGCCTGAACCCGGGCGATGTAGGTCCCGGGATTCAGGGTGCCGATGTCCGCTGAAGTGACGTTGGCGCCAACGGATCCGGTCCTGACCACGGTCCCCAGAATGTCCCGCAACTCCCATCGGAAACCACTCTCGTTGGGAACGTCATACCAGGTCAGGATGGGCGAAGGCTGCGAGGTCGTGCCGCCGCAGGCTACGCCGCCCACCCCCGAGATTGTCGGCGTCTGAAGATCCGTGCAGTTTGCTTCGCAGGTGACGACAAGCTCGAATCCAATCTGTCCATCGATCTGGGCGCTCCCGATCCCATCCACCGGATACACCCAGTCCATGGCGATGTAGTAGTCGCTTCCCGGAGCCGAGGTCCAGGTGACGGTATCCAGATAAAAACTCCCGGAGATCGAGCAGTTGTCATCGCTCGCCGCCGCACAGTTGAGACCGGAACACTGCCCGTCGAAGACCAGAATGTTGGTCTCGGTGTACTGGTTGAAGCTCGTGCACGTGCTGGCGGTGATATCACCCCCGGTTCCGGTTACGCGGTACCAGACTTCCGGTCCCCAAATCGACGTCTGGCCACAGGAATAGGATCCCGTCGAGGAGGCGAACTGGGTGTCTCCGTAGACCGTCACCGTTCCGCCACCTGGAGGACAGGTGATGACTTCTGCGTTGTTGCAGGTGTCATTCGGGGACGAAATCCAGCCTCGAAGATCAAAAGGCAGCCCCTGCGGTGTGTTAGTGGCGGTATCGACAATCGGCGTCCAACTGGAACCGCCGTCGGTGCTCTGAATGGCATTGCCCGTTGTCGTGAGGCCCATGTATGTCAAGGGAGGGACCCACGGACCCGACGAAAGCGTTCCATCGACCTGCCAATCGATCCAGTAATATCCCGGCCCGAGATCAATCTGGTCATTCGATTCCAAGACCATGATCGGCCGGTCGTTCACCTGACCGGTATCGGTATCAAGAACACGATAGGTGTTTCCCGACCACGTTTGACTCAGTCGATTCGTCGAGGTGTCACCCCAGACCACCGTCCCACCGGCACCGGGGGTGCCACGCCAGATTCTGATGTTGAGCGCGGTGAGAGTCGACGTGGTCGGGCTCCCGGTTTGATAGCCCCAGAAGCGGGAGGTATAGATACTGTAGACCTGTCCGGGAGGCACAGTGAAGTCGTCGGCCAGGCGATTGCCCAAGCTTGCCTGGTTGCCGAAACCATAGATGTCCATCCCGAGATTGGTCTGCACCCAGCTTTCGTTGGCGCCGTGGTACCCGGTGCCGAAGTGCGTGACGAACGAACCGTTTGAATACAGCAGCATATCGCCGTCCGGTGGGGTCACGACCTGCGATGGATCGACCGGCATCTCGGGCCCCGACGCGACGACACGGGATCCCGCATCCACCGTCTCGGCGGCTTCATTCCCGTGGACAGGAAGGACGGTCATTGCCAGAACGATGATCAACGACGTCAGTACTCTCATTCCCTCAAACCTCCCTGCGATACGAATGTCGGTCCTGAAAGGGACCACAATCCGTGATCGCATCAACATCGGTATCGCCCCGTTACAAGCCACCTGCTCTCCCTATCGACGAACCGTCACCAAACTCGACCACAGCGGACGCGATTCGAACTCCACGTCCATCGAATCCGATGACCGGATGACTCACCTTCCGGCAGTCGCCAGATCCCTGCTTTCCCAGGATGGGCATTTGCTCAATGTTATCACAGGAGAAGGGATCGAGACCCGGAGTCAAGTCCCGCCGCGACCTCCCAAAATCTCCACCAAACCAGAAGTTTAGCCCTAAATTGAGCGATTCTCACCGGCGATCTGCACCAACTCCTTGCGCTCTGGGCGTTTGCAAAAAGCCTCGACATACCACCAGTATTCCTGCATTTTTTGCAAACGCCATAACATCAAGGACTTGGCACATCTCATCCGGCAGAATCGCTCAGTTTAGGTCAGCGAAAGAGGTCGACAAACTCCGGCGAGAAGATCAGCGGGTCGGGACTCAGCGAGGGGTCGAGTTCCTGCGACCGTGCAATATCCGACCGGGCCAGCCCCAATCGTTCGCCATCCTCTCGCCCGTCGAGGCAGTAGATCGCGAAGTGGGCGGCTGCGCGGAGGAGATAAGCTGCGGCCTGCTGCCCCGTCGACGGATAGTCGCTTGGTTCGAGCTCGCGGACGACCTCGTCATACCCCGCCGTCACATAATCCGCCGCAGCCTTTCTGAAGGACGCCGGGACATCGCCGGGACCCGCGGTGGAGGGTGCAGGATCACCCGTCGACGGCCGCGACGTCGGTCTCGGGGTCGGAACGACCGAGACACGTGTTGGAATACGTCCCGGTGCTGAGATCGGCGTCGGTCTCGGGGTGGAACGCACGACAACCGGCTCAGGGGTGGGTTCGGGCGGTTGCAGTGCGGCCATTTCAGAATCGAGACCGGTGAAGACCACGAGAGCTCGCGAAGCGAATGACTCGGCATTCTTGATGGCTGCGTGATCCTGTTTCAACGTTCCGTCGTTGAGCGCTTCCTGCGCCGCTATCAGATCGTCGTGCGCCTTTGTCAGGGTGTCGTCGTTTTCGGAGAAAAAGGCGCCCAACCATTCAGACCCGCGTCGAGAGTTGACCCTCTCAGATGCCGAGATCGCCTGGCGGATGGTGTTCTGCGCCTCTTTTGCCAGACCCGAGAGTTCATCGAGATCGACTGCGGGCTCGGAGCGGGAGCTTGTCGAGTTCCCGAATTCGATCGCACGTCGCTCAAGGTCGTCGAGAGCTGCGGCGTCCGCCACTTTCCGCTTGCGCGACTCTTTGATGTAGTGCAGGGCCGAGTCCGACTCGCCACACGCCAGGTGTGCCCTCGCCAGCTGATAGTAAGGCAGGTAGTCCACCGTCTTAACGGCGATGGTCCTCGCGTTGCGCTTGGGTTTTTTCTTGTCAACGACAGCCGCGCCAAGCAATTGGAGCGCCTCACGCGAGCACTGGCCGTCCTTGGTCAGTTCAATCGCACGCTCATAGTCTTCGTACCACCTGGCGGCCGAACACTCAACGGGATATCCGAGGACGACCGCGGCGAGAAAGATCCACGTTGCCGCGACGAATCGTCGCCAACCAACCGAAGAACACACCGGCCACCCAGGAAGAGCCGTTGCCCCCGGCCCGAAACGATCACGAGTGGAGATCTCCTTCATCACCATCGACTATTCGACCAGACGCAGACTTCTGAGGAGCTGTTCCTCGTTGATTTCGGCCAAGGGCACCAGTTCGGCCGCAATCTCGCCGGCGGTCACCGTGGTCTCGATGACCCGTTCTCCGAACTCATCATGGCGCACGACGACCCTGTAGGTCCCCGGCTCGAGGGAGAGCACGAGGGGTGTGTACTCGGCCTGGCCGAAATCGACGGGCTCACCATCACTGTTTGTGACCTCCACGATCCGGGCCCACGGGAGCGCGTTGACGACCAGAGTCCCAACAGTGGTGACCGGCGGGGGCCCTTCAGCGTCACCACCGAAAAACGGAATGGGAATCCACTTGAGAAGCAGTCCAACCGCGACCACGAGCACGAGAAGACCCATGGCCGCGGCCATGACCCGGTCCCGTTTCCCCGTCACTGCCGGTGCAACCGCTTCGCCACTTGCCTCGCGACCCGGGGCCTCTTTCTCGGCCGTTCGTTTCTGCTCTTTGAAAGGAAGGGTCGGCGGTTCGGCGCCGGAACCGATCCCCGGAAGGTCATCGGGATCAACCGCTCGATCTCGACCAGCCGCACCGCTCGGTGTCGCGGGCATTTTTCGGGGCTGGATTGGATGGTCTTCCACCGCCGATGGCCGCAATTCGGTTGCGCCGTCATAGGGGCTGGACGCTCCTTCGACCGGGGCCGAGGAGTGGCCGGCCGACGATTCATCGGCGCCAAACGCTCGAGCGATACGTTTCTGATCGGAGGCTCTGCCACCGGATGCCGCCTGATCATCCGCGTTCGTCTGGCGAATGTGGAGGGCCTCGGATCTCTCGGCCTCGCCGTAGGGGAACTCCTTCTGGATGGCCAGCACCTGGTCGCGGAACTCTTTTCCGTCGGCGAACCGCTCGCTCGATTTCTTGGCCAGCGCGCGCAGAATCATGTTCCTGACATCCAGCGGCACCAGGCCCAGTGGATCCGACTCTGAAAACGACATTGGTGGCTCGGAAACATGTCCGACCATAATCCCGGCCAGATTCCTTCCCTTGATGGGGTATTTCCCGGTCACGAGTTCATAAAGGACGAGACCGAAAGAGTAGACATCACACCACGGACCGAGTTCGTCGCCCTGCAGGGTCTGGAACTGCTCGGGTGACGCGTACCGAAGCTTGCCGAGGAAGAGGCCTTCTTTTGTCAGCCCGCTGTCGACCTCGTGGAACTTGGCCAACCCGAGATCAATGAGCTTGATCCTCGGATTGCCGTCGCTGTCGGTCGTCAGCATCAGATTGTCCGGCGAGATGTCCCGGTGGATGATCCCCAGGCGGTGGACAAAGGCCAGCGCGTGCAGCGACTGCTGTGCGACCTCCAGGCCGAGCTCGACCGACATTCTCCCGTGGTCGGCGATGGCCTTCTGGAGGGTCAGACCATCGATGTACTCCATGATGAGGAACGCCACTCCCTCGTCCACCGAGAAGTCAAAAATCTGGGCAATGTTCCGGTGGCGCGCCTTGGCGGCGATGCGGGCTTCTCGGAAGAACCGTTCCTTGCTGTCCTGTTCGTGCACCAGGTGGGATCGCATCATTTTGACGACGCGGATCTCGTCGAGGATTCGGTGTCTGACCTTGAAGACAGACCCCATGCCCCCTTCACCGATGTTTCCGATGATCTCGTACTTGCCTTCGAGGAATCCGAGGGACTCATTCATTGGCGGTCACCCCGATCCGTCCCGATGCGTCACCGTCCGGGTTGGACCGGCCGGGCGCAGCCCACCCGGAGATCGACGAAACGCCGACCCAAGATGATCTCCTCGATCGTGTGATCAAAGACAAAGAAACGAGGCCTGAACCCACTATCATCGAAGTTTACCACCTTGGCCGTCTCCTCGACACTCGAGCGACCGCTCAGGATGCCTGCAATGTCCCCATCGGCGCGCCCATCCTGGCCCGGACCGCACCAATCGACCACCTCGGTCGAGTCGTGATCCCTCCCCTCACCAGCGATTCGCAAATGGGAAAGAACTCTCGGTCGTTCCGAAACGAGCATTGACAATCGACAAGACGTCATTTATCGTGACGCACTGTTAGAATAAAAACTATAGTTTTCTAATCTGACAAAACGATCAAGGAGTTACCCATGGCTCGGTATTCAGAGAAACAGAAGGCCGCGCTCGACACCCTCATGAGGGATGACGTCTATGAGCACGCCATGGCCGTCATCAAGACCGAGGGGCTCGGCGGGCTGACCATGGAGCGCCTCGCGACCGAGATCGGGATCTCTCGCGGCACCCTCTACAACTACTTTGCGGACAAGGACGCGGTCATCGACTTTGTCGAGGGACGGACCTTTGGCCCGGTCCTCGAGGCCATTGAGGAAGTTGCCGCAAGCGACCTCGACACCGAGCTCAAGTTGACTCGAATCGCCAACTGGATCTTTACCGCGGTCTATGAGGACAGCGCGCTGATCATCGCGCTTTCACCCATCAAACACGAACACCGACACTGCGAAGGCAAGCACGAACGCAAAAGGCTAGCAATCCATGCGATCGAAGGCATCATCCGCGACGGGATCGAGGCAGGTCTCTTCAAGAAACTCGCCCCGATCGTGGTCACCGAGATCTTTGTCGGCTCCATCATCGGGATGATCGAGAGCATGTCGCTCAACGGCGAGTTCTACAAAGCCGACGCCGTGGTTCCCACCCTGATGGAGCTCGTCCTCGGCGGCCTCCGCACCACCCACTGATTGTCCGGCTCTCGCCTTACGAATCACGACCTGCGACTCACGACCGAAAGGTACGACATGACGCGCACGAACCCAGCACTGACAACCGCCCTTATCGGCGCCTCGTTCATCCTGGCAACCGCCTGTGGATCGGGCCCCACGGACGACGACCGAGCCGACAGCCAGGCTCGACCCGTAAAGATCGTCACTGTCGGTGCTCCCGGCGCAAGCGCCCGAACCTATCCCGGTCGGGTCCAGGCCTCCCAACGGGTCTCGCTCGCCTTCCGGGTCGGCGGCCCGGTTGTGGCCATCCACGCCGACAAGGGTCAGAGGGTCGTCGCCGGTCAGGTTTTGGCCCGCATCGACACCCGAGACTATGAAGTCCAGGTCGCCAACCTCGAAGCCCAGCTCGCCGCTGCCCGAGCCCAGGAGGTGCAGGCCGCCGAGGGCTACCAGCGGGTTCGCGGACTATATGAACACGACAATGCCTCCAAAGCCGACTTCGACAACGCCAAGGCGGCCCTCGATGTCGGCCGGGCGCAGGTCGAGGCTACGGAGCAGGCGCTCAGGGCTTCGCGGCTCTCCCTCGCCGATACCGAACTCGAGGCGCCCTATGACGGCACCGTCGCCGATCGGCTCGTCGAAGAACACCAGACGGTCGCTGCCGGCCAGCCCATCATCGCCTTCCAGGGTGCGGACGGGTTGGAGGTTCTCATCCACGTCCCCGAACGCGAGGTGGCCGACCTCACCGGCAAGGCTCCCGCCGCCATCGAAGTGCGATTCGAAGCCCTGTCCGATGGCGAGGTCCTGACCGCCCGGGTCAAGGAGTTCGCCACCGAGACGGACCGACAGACCCAGACCTTTCCCGTCACTCTCGAGCTCGACGGCACCCCTTCCGCCGATCTCATGCCCGGGATGACGGCATCGGTGACGTGGCTGACCGGCAACGGCATCTCCGCACCGGAAACGATGGTCGTCCCTCTCAGCGCCGTCGGGAGCGACGCAGACGGCCGGGCCTTTGTCTGGAGGGTGGACCCGGACACCATGACGATCAAACGGACATTCGTCGCCACCGGCGCGCTTACGGATTTCGGAATCGAGATCTCGAGCGGTATCGGTCCCACCGACCGGATCCTCGCGGCGGGTGTCGACTTTGCTGCCGAGGGTCAGAAGGTCCGACCCCTGGGCCACGACGGGAACTGAAGTCATGGACATCGCTCGCTTCGCCATTAAAAAAAGGACCGTCACCCTCGTAGTGACCGCCGCCGTGGCTCTGGGTGGCATCGTCTCCTTCCTCGGGCTCGGTCAGCTCGAAGACCCCGAGTTCACCATCTTCACCGCGATCGTCCAGACTCCCTACCCCGGCGCCTCACCCGAGGAGGTGGAGCTCGAGGTCACCGACCGGCTCGAGACCGCGATCCAGACCATGGGTCAGGTGGAACACGTCACCTCCATCTCCCGGGCCGGTCTCTCACTGATCATTGTGGATCTCTGGTCCACCACCGATCAGGAGGACATCCCGCAGGCGTGGGACGAGCTCCGACGCAAAGTCGGGGACATCCAGAACCGAATGCCCCCTGGAGCGGGACCGTCCCTGGTCAACGACGACTGGGGCGATGTCTACGGCGCCCTCTTCGCCATCACCGGTGACGGCTACACCCTGGCCGAGATCGAGGACTACGCCAAGGTTCTGCGGCGCGAGTTGCTGATGGTCGACGGCGTTGGCGCTGTCGAGCTATGGGGGATTCAGACCGAGGCGGTCTTCCTCGAGATCTCACGCGCCAAGATGGCCCAGCTTGGGCTCAATCCCTACCAGGCTCTTGGCACCCTCTCCGACCAGGGCGCGGTTGTCCCGGACGGCCGGATCCGCATCGGTGAGCAACACGTCCGAGTTGCCGCGTCGGGCGCCTTCGACAGCCTCGATGAGATGGGCAACGTCCTGATTCGCGGACCGGGTTCCGACTCCATGGTACGACTCGCCGACGTGGCCGAAATCCGGCGAGGCTATCTCGAACCACCACGCGATCTGCTGCTCTTCAACGGTCGACCAGCCATCGGTCTCGGTGTGGCCACCGTCGGGGGCGGCAACGTGGTCACCACCGGGCGAGGGGTGATGCAGCGCCTGGCCGAGCTTAAAAACCAGCAGCCGCTCGGGATGTCCCTTTCTCCCATCTACTCCCAGGGTGATGTGGTCACCCGGGCGGTCAACGGCTTTCTGATCAACCTCGCCCAGGCGCTCGTGATCGTCATCGGTCTGCTGATGATCTTCATGGGTCTGCGCTCAGGTCTTCTGATCGGCGGCATCCTCCTGCTCGACATCCTCGGCACCTTCATCTACATGAGCATCGCCGACATCAGTCTTCAGCGGATCTCTCTCGGCGCCCTCATCATCGCCCTCGGGATGCTGGTGGACAACGCCATTGTGGTCACCGAGGGCCTGCTGGTCCGCCTCCAACGCGGGATGGACCGTCTCGAGGCAGCCAGCCTGAGCGTGAAGGAGACCATGTGGCCACTGCTCGGTGCGACCATCGTCGCCATCCTCGCTTTTGCCGCCATCAGCGTCTCCGAGGATGTATCGGGCGAGTTCCTCTCATCCCTCTTCCTGGTCGTGGCCTTCTCGTTGCTGCTCAGCTGGGTTCTGGCTGTGACCGTCGCACCCCTTCTCGGAACGATGTTCCTCACCGTCTCGAAGGACGGGGGCGCCTTCGATCCCTACGACCGAGCATTCTTCCACGCCTACCGCGCCTTTCTGGCGACCGCCATCCGCCACCGCTGGCTGACCCTGGCGGTGATGACCGTGCTCCTCTTCTCGTCGGTCCTCGGCTTTGGCTTTGTCAAACAGAGCTTCTTCCCCGAGTCCGGCCAGCCCCAGTTCTACATTGATTTCTGGAAGCCCGAGGACACCCACATCCGCGACACCGAAGCAGACGTCAGGGCGGTCAACGACTGGCTCCTTGAACAGGAAGGGGTGGATTCCGTCACCTCGTTCATCGGCCGCGGCGGGTCGCGCTTCATGCTCACCTACGTCCCCGAGATGCCGAGCTCGGCCTACGCGCAGCTGTTGATCACGGTCGATGACGCCGGCCGCATCGACAACGTCCGGGCGGCCAGTGCCATCCACCTGGCCGAGAACTTCCCCAATGCCGAGGTCCAGATCCACCGGTTTGTCTTCGGGCCAGGCGGCGGCGCCAAGATCGAGGCGCGGTTCAAGGGGGACGACCCCGAGGTCCTCCGCCGGCTCGCCGAGGAGGCGAAGGCCGCCATGCGGGCCGATGAGAACACCAAGGACGTCCGTGACGACTGGCGCCAGCGGGTGCCCGTGATCCGGCCCGAGTTCGCCGAGGCCGAGGCCCGTCTGGCCGGGGTCAGCCGCCACGACCTCGCCACCGGTCTCCAGGTCGTCACGTCGGGCATCATCGCTGGTCTCTTCCGTGAAGGTGACACCATGCTCCCCATCGTCTTCCAACTCCCCGAAAAGGAGCGTTCGACGGTGGGTGAGCTCGACAACGTCCAGGTCTGGTCCTCGGCCACCGGGAGAACTGTGCCCGTCAACCAGGTCACGACTAAAATGACCACCGAGTGGGAGGATCCCATTATTCGCCGCTATGACCGGCGCCGGACCATCACAGTCAAGGCCGATCCCCGACACGGGGTCGCCAGTCCGGTCTTCGAACGGCTCCGCCCACAGATCGAGGCCATCGAGTTGCCCGCGGGCGCCGAGCTCGAGTGGGGCGGTGAATACGAGAGCGCGGGAGACGCCAACCGGATGCTCCTCGCCAGCGTTCCCCTCTTCTTCACGCTGATGGTGCTCATCGTGGTGGCGCTGTTCAACACCGTACGGCAGCCGATCATCGTCTTCGCCACCGTGCCGTTGGCCATCATCGGCGTCACGGCCGGTCTTCTCCTCACAGGTCAACCCTTCGGTTTTGTCGCTCTACTCGGCTTTCTGAGCCTCTCGGGGATGCTCATCAAGAACTCGGTGGTGCTGCTCGACCAGATCGACCTGAATCTCTCGGCCGGTCAGACACCCTTCGAAGCGACCCTCGACGCCGGGGTCAGCCGTCTGAGGCCGGTGGCCATGGCGGCCTTCACCACCGTGCTCGGGATGACGCCGCTTGTCTTCGACATCTTCTGGCGCGGGATGGCCGTGACCATCATGGCCGGTCTCAGCTTCGCGACCATCCTCACCCTTATCGTCGTACCGGTCCTCTACGCCACCCTCTACCGCGTCCAGACTCCCAAAACGGAGCAAGTGTCATGATTTTGATCACATCCACCTCCCAACGAATCCTCCTCATCTGTTTCGTGACCCTGGCCCTCGCCTGCGGGACCGCCATCGCCGACGACAAGCTGCCGGTCCTTCGAATCGGGATCATCACCGACGGACCCATCGTCCGTGAGACGAGCTTTGTCGATCTCTTCCGCACCGAGATCGAGGGTGTGACCGCCGGTTCCTACGCGGTGGAATTCCCCGCCGGTGCCGTGGTTGACGGCGGCTGGGACCCGGACCGCATCTCCTCCGCGATGGACGCGCTCCTCGGTCGGTCCGATCTCGATCTCGTCGTCGCGGCCGGGGTCGGAGTCTCGGCCGAGATCTGCGGCCGCGAGTCTACCGAGATCCCGGTGGTCGTTCCCTTCGCCTTTGGCGATTGCGCCGTGACATGTTCGCGTCTGCCCAACGTCAGCACCCGAGCCATCGATCTCGGCGAGATGATCTCCCGCGACCTAACGGCGTTTCACGATCTCATCGCGTACGATCGGCTCGCCGTACTCATGGACTCGGTGTGGCCGTCCAACTGCACCGAGACCGAGTTGGCCCGGGCTTTGGCGCCGCACTCGGTCGATGTCCAATTCGTGCCGGTGCCATCTGGGATGAGCGACCCCACCGACCTCCTACCCCCGGAGACAGACGCCGTCTATGTCATGCCTCTCTTTCAGCTCGACGAAGAGAGGCTGGGGGCGCTTGCGGCGAACCTGACCGAGAAAGGGATTCCGACATTCAGTCTGATCGGTGAGGCAGAGGTGAATCTCGGCGTCCTGGCTGGACTCAACACCACGGCCACCATGGCCGCTCTTGCCCGGGGTTCCGCCCTTGAGGTCATCGATCTCGCCGAAGGTCGCCCGCCGCAACAGGCGCAGCGCATCGATCTCGGAAGCCAACTAACCCTCAATATGGCCACCGCATCGACGCTCGGATTCAGCCCCACCTGGGAGTTGCTCACCCGCGCACGACTCCTCCACGACGAGAGATTCCGACGGGACCGCCCCATCGATCTCGCCAGCGCCATTCGAAAGGCGATCCGGGCAAACCTCGATATCGCGGTCCGGGACCGCCGGGTCGCGGCCGGCGCCGAGGAGATCCGAGCAGCCAGGTCCAACTACCGGCCCCAGATCGATATCGGCCTCGGCGGTGCCGCCATCGATGAGAACCACGCCATCGCCTCCCTCGGGAACTACCCTATGTACGCCGCCGGTTCTCTGACCCTCACGCAGCTCATCTACTCCGAGGGCGCCTCGGCCAACATCACCATACAGAAAGAACTGCAAAACGTTCGGCAGCTCGATCTCGAAACACTCAAGCTCGACATCGCCCGGGACACGGTCACCGCCTATATGAATGTCATGCGGACCGACGCCCTCGTTCGGATCCGTCGTCAACAGGTGGACCTCACCAGGACCAACCGCGAGCTCGCCAGGCTGCGCCGCTCGGTGGGCGCAGCCGGGGCCGCCGAGGTCTATCGCTGGGAGGCTGAACTCGCCACCGCGCGCGCCGGGCTGCTCGACGCCATCTCGACCAACAGCCTGAGCGAACGTCAGCTCAGCCGACTCCTCGACGAACCGCTGACCACCCGATGGAACCCGAAGGAGCCGGAGATCGCCCCCACTCTTCGGACCCTCGGTGGAGAACGGGACGCGACCCTGCTCGAAACCCCGGACGGCTACGACCGTCTCACAACGAGCCTCGTGAACCTGGGCCTTGGACGGGCCCCGGAGTTGGCCGCCCTCGACGCCGCCATTGCAGCGCAGGAGCGAGCGTTCAAGGCCGCCAAACGGGCATCCTACGCACCAACGGTCGCTGCCAGGGCCGATGTCAATCAGATCCTTGCAAAGGACACTTCAGGCGGTCTCGATCTGGGCGACATCGGAGACCTCATCCCCGAGTTCGACGACACCGCCTGGCAGGTCGGGATCCAGGCCGCGTTGCCCGTGGTCACCGGAGGCGCCAACAAGGCCCGCCGCATCGGCGCCCGCGAAGAGCTCTTCGCGCTTCAGACGGATCGGCGGAACGCCGAGGAGAAGCTGAGCCAGCGGACTCTCTCCGCCCTCGACACGGCCACCGCCTCGTGGTCGACGATCCCACTCAGGCGCGAGGCTGCCGACGCCGCGTCTAAGACCCTCGAGTTGGTCAGGGATGCCTACGGCCGTGGCGCGACATCGATCATCGATCTTCTCGACGCACAGAACAGCGCCCTGACATCCGAACTCGGCGCCGTGACCGCGGTCTACGCCTTCCTCGACGACTGGGCCGAGGTCCAGCGGTCGGTGGCTGGGCTGACAGTCGCCTACCCGGCTGTTCCCTGAGGTCCGCCGGCGAAGACCTGCACCGCTCGCCGCAAGCATTCGACCTCCACCGGCGTCGATCCGAGGTTCTCGCCATCCGGCGCGAGGACCTTGGGTTGATCAGTGGTGATCCGGATCTTCTTCGCCTTGAAGGTCTCGACCTCATCGAGGTGGACGTGCTCCCCGGTGAAGATCGTCCGGAAACACCTCAGCAATCTGATCCGGGATGCCTTCCCGAGCAGGGTGACATCGAGCAACCCGTCATCGATGGAAGCCGAGGGCGCCATCAGGAAGTTCGAGGTGTAGCGGGTGTTGGAGATCTCGCAGAAGATGTTCTCGCGCTCCATCAGCTCGCCATCGATCTCGATTGTCAGACGGTAGGATGAGAGAGAGATGAGCTCGAGGAGCACCCCGACGGTGTAGGAGAGATTGCCGATCCGTTTGAGACGGTGGGCCCGTTCACCGACATCGGAGACAAAGCCGAGACCGAGGATATTGAGGAAGTGGAAGACCCTGCCGCCGGTGGAGAACCGCCCAACGTCGACGCCCCGGTGGGATCCGTCGGCGATCAGTCCGACAGCCCGCTCCACCTCGCCCGTTCCGAGTTCGATGTCCCTCGAGAACGCATTTCCAGTCCCCACCGGGAGCACTCCGAGCGGCGGCCGAATTTCACTTCCGTCGAGGAAATACCCGTTGAGCACTTCGAAGAGCGTCCCGTCGCCGCCGCCGGCCACGACACCGTCGTACCCGCTGATATCGGATGTGCGAACGATTTCGGTCGCGTGCCCGGGCGCCTCGGTCAGAATGACATCGGTGTCCACATTCCGCGCCGAGAACAGTGCACGCACCCGCTCCAGAGCCCTGACAGCTCGGCCGTTGGCGGCGCGTGGGTTGTAGACGAGAAGCACTCGCACGATGATCGAAGCCTAGCAGGGTCTCTTCGAGGATTCAGAGCAGAAGGAGGCTCAGGGGCTTGAGGCTTGGGGCTTGGGGCTTGGGGCTTGGGGCTTGACGCTTGGGGCTTGACGCTTGGGGCTTGGGGCTTGGGGCTTGACGCTT
>Ga0164313_10003191_pt1 | contig 14634 bp, 10 predicted proteins | sample GuaBasSedimGuay4_FD_113735 | JGI IMG/M metagenome (GOLD analysis project Ga0164313, IMG submission 113735) | Subseafloor sediment microbial communities from Guaymas Basin, Gulf of California, Mexico - Guay4, Core 4569-4, 0-3 cm | ecosystem: Environmental > Aquatic > Marine > Hydrothermal vents... | reverse complement strand
CATGCACCACCACGGCGCCTTCAGCCTCAACATGACCTTCAATTTCTTCTCCATGTTTGGCGTTGTCCGAGAGGGGCTGACGATCCAGTGGCCCGAGAGATTTGACCACGAAACGCCGGATGGCTATCAGTTCTTTTTGGATCTGGGGCCGCTGAGCAACGTCAACGAGCGCTACTTCCACCATGAGATCCCCTTCTGGGATGCGATGGTCGCCCACCCGGACCGTGATGAATTCTGGAAGGCGCGGGACATCCTGCCACACCTGAGGCACGTCAGTTGTGCGGTGCTGACGGTCGGCGGTCTCTTCGATGCCGAGGATCTTTACGGCGCCTGGCACACCTACTCGAGCATCGAGGAAAAGAACCCGGGCATCGAAAACACCATCGTCATGGGCCCCTGGTCTCACGGCGCGTGGCTCCGCTCCGGCGGCCGGACGCTGGGTGGCGCCGACTTCGGCTATGCAACCGGCGCTGATTTCCGCGAGCGCGTGCTCGTGCCCTTTTTCCGGCACTATCTCAAGGGTGGGGAATCTCCGGGTCTTCCGGAAGCCATGGTCTTCGAAACCGGCGCCAACCGGTGGCGCTCGTTTGACCAGTGGCCTCCGGCCTCGCTGGCAAAATCGACCCTGTACCTGGGAGAGGGGGGCCGTCTCGAGTGGGAGCCCGCTTTGGCCAAGGGTGAGGCCTTCAGTGAGTTCGTCAGCGATCCGGCCAAGCCGGTGCCCCACACCGCCGAGATCACGACCCGCTACAACAAGGCCTACATGACCGAGGACCAGCGCTTTGCCTCGAGGCGTCCCGATGTTCTGGTCTTCAGGTCGGAGCCCCTGGCCGAGGATCTGACGGTGGCGGGGCCGCTGGAGGCCGAGCTGTGGGTATCGACGACGGGGACCGATGCCGACTGGGTGGTCAAATTAGTCGACGAGTTCCCCGGCCGGCTCGAAGGGTATGACCCCGAGTCCGACGAAGAGGACCTTGGCGGTACCCAGCGCCTGGTTCGATCGGAGATCTTCCGAGGCCGGTACCGCAACAGCTATGACCGGCCCGAGGCCTTCGTGCCCGGCGAGCCGACCCGGGTCGTCGTGCCTCTCCAGGCCGTGCTCCACACCTTCAAGAAGGGCCACCGCATCATGATCCAGATCCAGAGCTCGCTCTTCCCATTCTTTGACCGCAATCCGCAGACCTTTGTTCCCAACATCTTCGAGGCCGATGAAAAGGACTTCGTCAAGGCGACCCATCGCGTCTACGTCTCGGCCGATCATCAATCGGTGATCCACGTTGGCGTGCTGCCGGGACCGGCGGGTGTTCGGGACTGATCGGTCCTAAAGGAGAGCTCTCGCAGGCGACATGCGGGCGAGGATAAACCCCGCCCCTACGGTTCTGTTTGTAGGGGAGGGGTTTATCCCCTCCCTTCTAGATTAGGGCTCCAGAACCGTTTCCGATGGGCTCTCGGCGTCGAATATTCGTAGTTCGAAGACCGCCGCCAAAGGGATCTTTTTTAGAAACTGCACCCCTCCGCCTTCGACTCCGGAGTGAATCTCGAGCACGAGGGTGTCGTCCTCGAATGCCTCGAGCCTGCCGGATCGCACGTCCCCGTTTGTCAGCGTGACCCGTACCGAATGCCCCACTGCCCGGCGGAATCCGTCTCGGTCTTCCGGTGTGACGTCTTCGAAGCGGGTCATGGCCGCATGTTTCTCGGCGGTTTGGTCGATCGCTGAAGAATCGAGATAGAGACCCCGTGCGATATGCCGCGCACTGTCGACCCGGTTGGAGGCGAGCTCCCATTCGCTGTCGTCGAAGGCAGCATCGGCCTCCATCAACAGTGCGTCGATCAAGGACCCGGCCATATCGATCACGAGGTGATGATGGCGATCGGTGGATGCCGCGGCGGTGAAGTGTTGCAGGGCCAAGTGAAGATTTCCGTTGTGCAACGCGTCCTTCGCGAGGCTGATTTGGCGCCTCACCTCCGCCAGAGTGTCTTCGGGGACCTCCAACGCTTCCTCCATTCTGGACGGAATGGGGGCCGATGTCGGGGCGGGCGCGACGGTCTGTTCGACAACTTCCGCCGCCGCGGTAACGACCTGGTTGGTCCGGCCTCGGAGATCAAGCCCAACCTCGCCCGGCCAGAAGAACAGAAGGGCGGCACCGGCGGCCAAACAGCCGACAAGCAACGGCCACATCGGCCACCCCCGGCGTCTCATTTTGCTTTCCGCTGCGGCCCTGATCTCCCATTCATCCAAATCGGCGTCCGGTGTGGATCGAGTGGCAACGGAGGCGGGTGGCGGTTTGTACCGCTGTGGTGGAGGCGGTTCTTCCTCTCCGTCTGAGTCCTCGGCCGGTGTCAGAAGGGTATTTCGAACGCTGCCAATGATGTGCGCGTAGCCCGGGAAACCGGTGGCTTCAAACATCTCCTCAACCGCTGCCAATCGCAAATCGAGCTCACCGAATTCGATTGGTCTGCCGCCTGGCTTCAGCCATCCATCCAGGTCTGAGATGATCGAATCGAGGCGGTCCTCCGCCAAGCTGGAATTTTTTCCGTCGTCGGCTTCAGAGGCGTACCTCCGCCGAATTTCCTTCAACCGGGTGAGGGTTTCCAGCAGCCGGGGCGCTTCAAAATTTTCGGTTTCGGATTCTCCCGCCATGATCAGTGACACTACAAATACCCCATCCGATAGTATCTCAATTGCGGCATTTCACGGGCCGCAGAAGCGAGGTAGTGAGATTTGCGGGTCACCGGCTGAGACGTGGTATCGTAATCGCCACATTCAAATTCGAAAGGGAGGCCTCAATGGTCGTGGAATATCCGAACGAAAACGGCGCTCGCCCTCGCACACCGGTCCATCTGTGGATCATCGGTGTGCTGGCACTTCTGTGGACCATGATGGGAGCGTTCGACTACCTGGCCACCAAACTTCAGCTCGATTTCTATATGAGCCAGTTCAGCGAGGAGCAGCTGGCGTGCTTCTACGGATTTCCGGCGTGGGTGGTCGCGGCCTGGGCGTTCGGCGTGTGGGGTGCCCTGGCCGGCTCGGTCGGGCTCCTCCTTCGCCGGAAGTGGTCGGTGTGGGCGTTCGTCGTGTCGATTGCAGGGATGGTCGTGACGACGATCTACAACTTCGGAATGACAAACGGCGCCGAGATCATGGGTTCGGGCGCGATGGTCTTTTCTATCATCATCTGGATGGTTTCCATCTTCCTGGTCGTGTATTCCTGGTCACTGGCGAAGAAGGGCGTTCTCGTCTGATTTCAACACGAGTGGCACTGATCCCTCGGAACGCCCGTTTTCTAAGCGCTTAGATCGATCCTCGAGTCACCGCTGTCGGCCCTTCGAGCACTCCGAAATCTTTGGAAGTGATGTTGGTGAGAGCCGGGTGATTCTCGACGGAATCAAACAGCTCGGTCTTTGTGAAGTCTTCCATCGCCTGCCGATCTCGCCACACGTAGACGCCTCCATAGATTCCGGTGTCTGAGTTCGCGAGCCACACCTTTCGGACCAACCCGGGCACGGCGGCGAAAATCGGTGCAAGCTCGTCGCAGAGCGCGGCGTACTCCCCCTCGGTCACACCAGACAGCTGAAAATTGATCATCTGAATGTGCATTTCCCTCTCCTTTTCTTGATTCTTGATCACTTGATTCAATATGTGTTCCGGGTCGCGCACAGTCAAGTGATGAATGCGTGCCAATCTCATTTCTTCCAAAAAACGCCGGAATGTGCAGGCGGGACGCCCGCACCACAAGCTTCGGGGTCGATTTTGTGGTGCGGCCGTCCCGGCTGCACAAATATATAAATGGTATTGGGGCTAAACTTGATCTCATGAATCAAGAGGTGACCGAAGACCATCCGCCCCGTGGAATGTGGCAGCGCGCGCTGTGGTTCGCCGATCGGACGCCCGAGGCGCGAAACCGTTATGTCGATTTTCTGCGGGCTCTGTCGATCCTGGCCGTGGTGCTCGGCCACTGGCTGATCGCGGCGCCGCACTTCGAAAACGGATCGCCGGCCTACAGCCACCTACTCGACCTCGCGCCGTGGTCGCAGTGGCTGACGTGGCTCTTCCAGGTGATGCCGGTTTTCTTCTTCGTCGGCGGTTTTTCGAACGGCATCTCCTGGGAGTCCGCTCAACGGAAGGAACTCGGGTACAGAGAGTGGTTCGATGCCCGGACGCGACGCCTCATCGGTCCCGTGCTGCCGTTGCTCCTGGCCTGGGCGGTGATGGTCGCGGTGGCCCACTCCAACGGCGTGAGCGACGCCATGATCCGGATCGGCTCTCAGACGGCGCTGGTGCCGGTGTGGTTCCTCGCCGTCTACATCATGGTAGTGGCGCTGGTGCCCCTGACCCATGCGGCGTGGACTCGGTGGGGGTTTGTTTCCGTCCTGGTCCCGGTGATCGCTGCAGCTCTCGTCGATGTTGTCTTTTTCTCCGAAGGTCTCCAGGCCCTCGGCTGGCTCAATTACCCATTCGTCTGGCTGGCGGTGCACCAGCTCGGCTATGCCTGGCATGATCGCAGGCTCGCCGGTGTGCGGACCGGTCTTCTCTGGTTCGTCGCCGGGATCGGAGCACTCGTCGCTCTGACCCACATCGGCCCATATCCGCTCAGCCTTGTGGGTGTGCCGAGTGACGAGGTCAGCAACACCCTGCCGCCCAAGCTCCCGCTGCTCGCGCTGGCCGCCGCCCAGATCGGGCTCGTGCTGATCTTCGAGGCGCCGGCCAGGCGCTGGTTGGCTCACCGGGTTCCGTGGGCTGTAACGATCCTGATCAACGGCATGATCATGACCATCTTCCTGTGGCATTCGACGGTGATGATGCTCCTCGTCGGGCTCGCCTTCTGGCAGATGCCCGCGGTTCTCGGCCAGCAGCCCGACACCGCACCGTGGTGGTGGACCCGCCCGCTCTGGGTCCTCGCCTACGCGGCGGTGACCCTGCCGTTCCTGCTCGTTTTCGCCCGCTTCGAACGCCCCGGGTCCGGTGATTCGGCCCGGCCCGCAGCCCTTTGGCTGCAGCTTCTTGGCTGCGCCGTAGCGTGCTATGGGCTGGCCATGCTGGCCCTCGACGGCATCGGCGGAAGCGGCTGGCTCGGCCTGCGTTGGATCCCGCTCGCTCTGCCTCTGTTCGGCGCCGGTCTGGCCGGTTTCGGGCCAATCGCATGGGCGGGCAGGCGTCTCATGGGGGTTCGCTGAGAAGATGGCGGCTGCAGGTTGATTCGCAGCCGAAGTCTGTCGCCCCCTATCAGGGGCTTATTGGTCTTATAACGCCCACCACCCTGGGGCTCACGCCCCAGGCTATAGATCTATCGCGCCTTCGGCGCTTGGTTACGCACGAACCCTGCGGTTCGCCCTCTTCTGACACTCCCGAGTTTCTTGGTGACGGGTTTGAGCCAGCCGCGACTTGTCACGGCGTAGTGCGAAGGACGAAGCCGCGAAGCGGCGAAAGATTCATAGCCTGGGGCGTCAACCCGCCGGTGGCAGCGCAGTGAGCTCAGGCCTCATCCGAAGGAGGAGGCCATGAGCCACGCGCTGGCGACGGTGCGTCACGACGGCCGAAGGCCGTCAGTAACCCCAGGAATTTGGCCCGAAATAATCTGACTAGCTGCGAAGCGGCGACAGACCATCATGGGGTCAGCGGATCATTCTCCCGTCCACCCGGGACCGCGCACCACCCGCCCCGGAGTGGCTCCGGTGTGCTCCCCGTTCTCGATCACCTGGACGCCGTTGACGACGACGTGCATCACGCCGGTGGCGTATTGGTGGGGTTGGACGAAGGTGGCGTTGTCCTGGATCGTGTCCGGATCGAAGACGACGACATCGGCGAAGTACCCCTCCTTCAGCATGCCGCGGCGGTCGATCTTCAGGTTGCCGGCGGGCAGCGAGGTCAGCTTGCGGATCGCCTCCTCGAGCGTGATGAGCCGCTCCTCGCGCACGTACTTGCCGAGCAGACGGGCGAAGCTCCCGTAAGCCCGCGGGTGTGGGTTGCTCTTCAGGAACACGCCCTCCGGGGCCAGCGAGGCGGCGTCCGAGCAGAAGCTCACCCAGGGGAGAGCGATCGCTCGCTGCACGACCTCCTCCGATTGGCTGAAGTAGACCGTTCCGATGCGGGACCGGTCCTCGACGATGAGATCCATGGCCGTGATTTCAGGCGGCGTGCCGCGCATTTCCGCCACCTCGGCCAGGGTCTTGCCGGTCAGCGGCTTGAGCTCCTCGCTTTTGAAGCTGACCAGGAGGATGTTGTCGGGGGAGCCGGCGCCGAGGTATCCGTTCTCCCATGCGTCCGATTCCTCCTGCATCTCGCGAGCGATCCGTTTGCGAAACGCCGGGTCGGCGAGCCGCTCCAGAGAGGCTTCGAAACCGCCTTCCTGCACCCACGGTGGCATGCTGGCATTGAGACCGGTGGAGCTTGCGGGGTAAGTGTAGATGTCGGCGGTGATGTGGAGGCCCTCGGCCCTGGCCCGCTCGACCAAGGCGACCGCCTCGGGGAACAGCGGCCAGTTCGCCCGGCCCGAGGCCTTGAGGTGGTAGATCTCGGCCCTGATGTCGGCCGTGCGGGCGATCTCGATCAGCTCGCCGATTGCCTCGACCAGGTGAGAGCCCTCGCCGCGGACGTGGGAGATGTAGATCCCGTCGTACTCGGCCACCACGTCGGCGAGTGCGATCAGCTCGTCGGTTTCGGCAAAGCTCCCTGGGGGGTAAATGAGAGCCGAGGCCACACCCAACGCCCCCTCCTCCATGGCCGTGCGGACGATCCCGCGCATCTCCTCGAGCTCCTCCGGGGTCGGCTCGCGATTCTCGTATCCGATGACGTATTTGCGGGGAGTGGCCGAGCCGATTAATGAGGCCACGTTGGGAGAGACCCCGCGCCCTTCGAGGTATTGGAGGTACTCGTCGAGAGAGGTCCATTCGATGTCGTACTTGATGTCGCCCTGACGTCTGACCATCTCTTCCTTCATCGCCTGGTTGAGGGGGCCCATGGAGCTGCCCTCCCCGAGGATCTCGAGGGTGACCCCCTGCCGGATGTCGCTTTGAGACCGGCCGTCCTCGATCAACGACGTATTGGCCCAGCACATCATGTTGATGAATCCGGGCGCTACCGCGAGGCCGGCGGCGTCGATCTCGGTTTTTCCCCTGGCTCTCCCCAGCGAGCCGACGGCGGCGATCGCATCGCCGTTGATCGCCACATCCCCGGCGAAGCCCGCCGAACCGCTCCCGTCGTAGATGGTGCCGTTGCGGATCACGAGGTCGTACTGCGGCGCTGGAGCGCACGCAGTGACAACGACGCAGAGAAACGAAAGAACAAAGACCAGTCCGTGACCGCTGTGAACGAACCGCTTCGTGTCAACCATGCCGCACCCCCCGACGATGTGTCTCGACTTTGCGATAGCTGATCATTTGCGAGATAATCGCAATATGGTACCTTCAAGTCAGGATAACCCAGCAAACGGTAGGAATGTTGACGGGTTTTGTATGAGAAGGGGGAACGCAGCCGTGATCGGAAAAACTCTAGCCCACTACAAGGTGGTGGGCAGCTTGGGCAAAGGTGGGATGGGCGAGGTCTACGTCGCCGAGGACACAAAGCTCGGGCGCAGGGTCGCGCTCAAGGTGCTGCCCGAGGAGATGGCGGCCGATCCCGAGCGGCGGGCCCGCTTCGAGCGCGAGGCCCGGGCCGTCGCCGCCCTCAGCCACCCCAACATCGTCACCGTGCACTCGGTCGAGGAGGCCGACGGCGTCCACTTCATCACGATGGAGCTCGTCGAAGGAAAGACGCTGGCGAAGATGTTGCCCAAGGACGGCTTTGCCCTGAGCGAGCTGCTGGAGATCGCGATCCCGCTCGCCGACGCGGTCTCGAGCGCCCACCGCACGGGCATCACCCACCGCGATCTCAAACCGGACAACATCATGATCGACAATGAGGGCCGACTGCGGGTGCTCGACTTCGGTCTGGCCAAGCTGCACGACCCGGTAGGTTTTGGGGAGGGGGTCACGGAGGCCCCGACGGCCGCTATCGAGACGGAAGAGGGAAAGATCCTCGGCACCGTGGCCTACATGTCGCCCGAACAGGCGGAGGGCAAGTCGGTCGATCCGCGATCGGACGTCTTCTCGCTGGGCACGATCCTGTACGAGATGGCCGCAGGGGAGCGGCCCTTCCGCGGTGACACGAGCATGTCCACCATCGGTGCGATCCTCAAGGACCAGCCGGCATCGGTCACGGAGCTCAACCCGTCGCTGCCGCGTCATCTGGGCCGCGTCGTACGGCGCTGTTTGGCCAAGGATCCTGACCGCCGCTACCAGACTGCGCTCGACCTGCGCCTTGAGCTCGAGGAGCTCAAGGCCGAGATCGATTCGGGGGAACTGGCGGCCGGACCCGGCGTTGCGGCCGCCCGGCCGAGGCGTTCCTTGCGAACCCTCGGAGTCTTTGGCGCAGTTACTGCTCTGGCGGTCGTTGCCATCGTCATGATCACTTCGCGCAAGGACGCGGAGAACCCCCCGGCCGTTTACACATCGCGCCCCATCACCGGCACGATCGGCCAGGAGATGGATATCAACTGGTCGCCCGAGTCCGTGTTCATGGCGTTCGCTCAGATCCGGGAGGGGAGCGTCGACGTCATGGTCCAGCCGGTTGCCGGTGGCGAGGCCGTGCTGCGGGCGGGAGGTCCGGGTTCCGAGACGAGTCCGCACTGGTCGCCGGACGGGAAGTACCTCGCCTACGTCTCGAGCTCCGAGCCGGGAACCCCCGTGTTCCTCGTTCCGTCCCACGGCGGTGCACCGAGAAAGCTGATCTCGACGAACATCCGCACCCTGGACCTGGCCACGATTGGGTCGGCGATGGGCGATCACCCGTGGTCGGCGGACAGCAAGGATCTTCTGGTTTCGCGTGTCGACGCATCCGGGAAAACCGCGATCTACCGGGTCGACCGCGACAACGGCGACGCCGAGCAGCTGACCTTTCCTCTCGCCGGGAGCGTGGACCTCAACTCGTCGTACTCGTTCGACGGCGAGCGAATCGTATTCCAGCGCCGGAACAGCGGCAAGGGCGTCCTGATGATGATGCCCTCGGCCGGTGGGGATCCGCAGGTTCTGCTGGCGGACGAGTTCGACAATATTTCACCGACGTGGAGGCCCGACAACCGCCACGTCCTGTTCCTCTCGGACCGCCGGGGAAGCAGCGGGTCCGATGTCTTCGAGATCGATGTGACCGGTGGTCTTCCGAGGCAGCTGACCTTCGAGACCAACCGGGTATTTTCCGTCTCTGTGTCCGCGGACAATCGAGTCGCCTACAGTCCCTTCTGGCACGACACCTTTCTGTTCACGGTGGATGTGGGCTCCGGCGAGCGGCGCCAACTCAACTCTCATTCCAAAGACAACTTCGGGGCACGCTTCTCTCCGGACGGCCGGTCGGTCGCCTACCACTCGACACGCACCGGAAACAGCGAGATCTGGCTGAACCATTTGGATGGCCGGCCGGAAACGCAGATCACCGATAACGGCAGCTGGGATCTGTACCCGGACTGGTCTCCAGACGGCGAACGGATGATCTTCGTCTCCGACCGCGAGGAGGGTCTCTTCAAGATCTTCATCGCCAACTCCGACGGCGGCGGTGAGCGGCTGCTGGTGGACAAGCCGATCACCCTGGACAGTTACTACTCCCCGGTCATCGGAAGCCTCGTCAGCCGCTGGTCGCCCGACGGCGATCGGATCGCGTTTCTCGCCGAGGGCGACAAGGGGTTGGCGCTGTGGACCGTCGGGGCGGACGGTGAGGGAGCCAGGGAAGTGCTCGACAACGCCACGGGGTTCGACTGGTACCGTGACAGCCGGCACGGCATCTACTCGCGCCACCATGGAAGCGAGAGCGAGATAGTCGCCGTCGACCTGGAAACCGGAGAGGAGCAGTCGCTCTTTGTCGGGCCGTTCATGGAGATGGACGTCGCTTCCGACGGCAGCGCGGTGGCGTTCTGTTACGGGCCTGGTCACATGGCGATGGGGCTCGCCGTGCTGAAGCTCGAGCCGCCGTCCGAGCCCGGCGGTTTGCCCCGCGCGGTCGGCGAACCGGAGTATGTGGTCGCCACCACGGGAACCTGGCACGTGCACAACGGGGGCTGGTCCGCGGACTCGAAGCAGCTCGTCTACACCCGCGATATGGACTACGGCGACATTTTCGAGCTGGTGGAGAGGCGGTAGGTCGGGTGACGATCGAAGCCGGCCAGCAGCTCCTGTACTACCGCCTGATCGAGAAGATCGGCGAGGGCGGGATGGGTGTCGTCTGGAAGGCCGAGGATACCCGCCTGCATCGCCAGGTCGCGCTGAAGTTCGTTCCGGAAGAGAGGGCGCAGGATGCGCAAGCCGTGGAGCGCCACCTGCGCGAGGCCCGCGCTGACCGACCATCTGCTGGAGGGGTTGGCGAAGGCGGGGCTTGAGGGGGTACCGGATTCCCCGGAAGCCGGCAGGACGACCGGCGGGTAAGCGTCGATTAGGCTGGAAACGCTGCCCGATTCACCCCATCCGGTACTTTCGAAACAAAAAGTAGTAACGTAAACACGATGGCAGGAAACAACGCGGAATCCTGCGGCGTCTTGCGCACCGGCAGCAAAAATGAAGGTGGGCCAAGGCCCACCCTACTTCGGACCCACAATATGCGCGGGCTCGTAGGGTGGGCTTCAGCCCACCTTCAGAGTCGTTCTCGTATCTTCGGCGATTCGGAAGGCGATGTCATTGGAAGCGGAGGCGTCGCGCAGCGACAGCGCAGTCTAAGGATCTCCCGAAGTACGGAGCGAAGATGAGGGACGGAACGTCTCGCCAGGCTGGAGGAGATCCTTCGGCTCGCTCTCTTCGTTCGCTCGCTCAGGATGACAGCCATGGGGGTTCTGCAGGAGGCTTCCGGTTCACCTCGGTTGACGTTTTCCGGGGGATCACGATCGTGGCCATGATCCTGGTCAACAACCCCGGCAGCTGGAAGACGACCTACTGGCCCCTCGAGCACGCGGAGTGGCACGGCTGGACGCCGACCGATCTCGTCTTCCCGTTCTTCCTCTTCATCGTCGGTGTCGCCATCGTGTTGGCGCTGAAACGTCGGGTCGATGCCGGCGCACCGAGGGGGCCGCTTGTCGGCAAGGTCGTCAAGCGGTCAGCGATTCTGTTCGCGCTCGGGCTCTTTCTGACCGGCTATCCCTTCGGTCTCTTTGGCCCGCGTGAGTTCGCCGAGCTCATCGATACCTGGCGCATCCCCGGAGTTCTGCAGCGGATCGCGATCTGCTATCTGGTGGTGTCGCTCCTCGTACTCTTCTGTCGCGTGCGCACCCTGAAGGTGTTGACAGTCGTTTTCCTCGTCGGCTATTGGGCTCTGATGACCCTCGTGCCGGTGCCAGGAATAGGCACGCCGAACATCGACGACCCGGGTGGTCACCTCTCAGCGTGGCTCGATCGTGCCGTGTTTGGCGACCATCTCTGGCAGCAGGCTGAGGTTTACGATCCCGAAGGCATCCTGAGCACGATACCGGCGCTCGCGACGACCCTCTTCGGCGTTCTCGCGGGACTGCTCCTTGTCGCTTCGTTCGACCCGGTCGAGAGGGTCGCGCGGCTCTTCGTCCGCGGCACTCTCCTTGTTTGTTGCGGCTTTGCCTGGGGGTGGTTCTTTCCGATCAACAAGGCGATCTGGACGAGCTCCTACGCGGTGTTCACTGGTGGTCTCGCAATGTGTGGACTTGCCCTCTGCTACTGGTTCTTTGATGTGCGCTACAACCCGACGGTCGCCAGGTTCTTCACGATCTACGGTGTGAACGCCATCGCGCTGTTCGTGGGCAGCGGAGTGCTCGCGCGGACGCTGGCCTACGTCAAGATCGACGGTGAGCCGTTGAAGGAGCTGATCCACGGCCATCTGTTTGCGTCGTGGCTGCCGCCGTATGTGGCCTCGCTGGCGTATGCGATCGCCTGGGTCGGCGGCTGGTTCTTGGTCCTATCTTGGATGTACCGGCGGCGGCTGTTCATCAAGATTTGATCGGAACGGGCCGCGTGCGACAGATGTCGCCGGTGCACTCAATCCTGACGGCGGAACCACCCAGCATGCGGATCACTATCAGCCCGGCCGCCGTCCCGACGAGGAGTGCCCCATAGGCGGGGAGCGCGTGGGGCGACCCGCCGGGGATTGCGTGGAGGATGAGAACGTCGTTGCCGCCGGGGGTCAGGGTCACGCCGATGCCCATCAGGATTCCTCCGAGAAGGTTGAGTAGCCAATCGAGTCGGAATCGCAGGTCGAGAGCGAAGCTCTTGTTCGTCAGGCTCGACAGAAGCACACCGGCGAGCAGGGCGGCAAAGAGAAGCCAGTAGAGAAGCTCCGGTCCGGGCCGGCCCATGACGACATGGTTCACCGCGGTCCTTGCGGTCCGGGTGTAGGCCCACGAACCGAAAAAGGTGAACAGGATTCCATTGGCGACACCCAGCAGCAGAGCTGCCGTGGAGAGGCGGTAGCCGGGGGACAACACTTGCTCTCGCCAGGTGGAGGCGGGGTCGCGTTTCCGCCACAGCCGCCAGAGCTCCCAAAGAACCCACAGAAAGAGAATCGCCGTCACGACGATTACCAGAACCGGGGACATCGACAGGCCGAGATCGACGCCTTCCGGTGCCGGCAGCCACTCCCTCACCTGGGCGTAGCCGCCGCCGGCCAATCCGGCCACCAATCCGAGCAGGGTGAAAAGCATGCGCAGCTCGCCGCTGCCGAGTCGACCGAGCGTCCCCAACGCGCAGCCGCCGTTGATTGCGGCGCCGACACCGAACACGAACCCGCCTACGAGAGCGCGGAGTGAAAAACCCCATAGATGGACGGGCCTTGCCGAGACCGGGTGGAAAAAGAACTCGATCACGAAGGTCACGGCGATGACCCAGAGCATGGTCTTGAAGAAGCTGCCGAGCATGTGTGCCCGTTTGCTCGTGAGGAGCTCGGCGACGGCCTTCACATTGCACAGGCTGGCCCTGTGCACGGCGAATCCGATCACCGCAGCCAGGAGGATTGCGAGAAATCCAACAATGAGGTCCACGGGTTCATATGTGTTCCAGATACGACATTGGTAACCAAACCCGCACTACAATGTCGCGCATGGATGAGCTGCTGATTCGGGGAGTGGGCGTACTCTGGTGCGTCTCCGACGAGTGTCGGGTGCTCCGTGACCAGGACATCCTCGTCACCGGCAACCGCATCGCGGCCGTCGAACCTGCGGGTGGCGTCACCGTCGGAGAGAATGTCGAAGTGATCCCCGGTGCGGGCATGCTCGCCATGCCGGGCCTGATCAACACCCACGCCCATGTGCCGATGAGCCTCTTTCGCGGTCTGGCCGAGGACGTGGACATCGCTACCTGGTTCAACGAGTACATCTGGCCGTTGGAGTCGAATCTTAAGGCCGACGACGTCTACTGGGGCATGCAGCTCGGTCTGGCGGAGATGATCGAGGCCGGGGTGACCTCGGTCGCCGACCACTACTTCCACATGGATCGGGCCGCCGAGGCGGTGGAGAGGGCCGGCACCCGGGCGTCTCTTGGATGGACGGTATTCGGCGACCAGGGTGCGGCCGGGGTGAAGCGCACGGCCTCGTTTGCCGAGGAGTACGATGGCGCGGCCGGCGGCAGGATTACGACCTGGCTAGCGCCGCACGCCCCCTACACCTGCGACGATGATTTCCTGGCCGCGGTGGCGGGGGAGGCCGAGCGCCTCGACACGGGAATCCACATCCACGCCGCCGAGACCGCGGAGCAGGTTTTGGCCAGCCTCGAGGCGCACGGGAAGACTCCGATCCAGGTATTGGCCGACACCGGCGTCCTTGATCGGCCGACCATCCTCGCCCACTGCTGCGGGGTGACGGTCGAGGACATCGAGTTGATGGCCCAACGGCCCTGCGGTGTCGCGCACGCGCCCAAGACCTACCTCAAGTTGGCGGCTGGCTCAGCCCCGGTGATCGCGCTGCGCCAAGCGGGGGTGCCGGTGGGGTTGGCCACCGACGGGCCGGTGTCGAACAACACCCTTGACGTACTGGAGTCGCTGCGGCTCATGGCGATGGTCGCCAAGCACGAGAGCGGCGACCCCCGGACCCTGACGGTGGGCCAGGCGCTGACGATCGCCACCCGGGAGAGCGCCCGGGTGTTCGGTTTGCCTGACGATCTCGGCCATCTTGCCGTTGGGTTCCTGGCGGATCTTATCCTGGTCGATCTGAGCGGGCCCCATAACCAGCCGATCCACGACCCGGCCGCCAACCTCGTCTACTCGGCGAGGGCCTCGGATGTGCAGACGGTGATCTGCAACGGCAAGGTGCTGATGCGTAACCGCGAGCTCCTCACTCTCGACAAGACCGAGATCATTGCCAGGGTGGGGGAGGGCATGGAACGGCTGTCGGAAAGGGTGCCCGAGTCGAGGATCCAGCACTATCGTTCCTAACCAACGCTCCCCTTGTGGCGCGGGCGTCCCGCCCGCACAGCCACGGAGGAAGGAAGGAAGCTGGAAAACGGCAGGCGAGACGCCTGCCCCACAAGACCCACGAAGAAGTCTCATGCTCCCCTTGTGGCGCGGGCGTCCCGCCTGCGCACGCCGGTATTAGTCGAACTAAATTGAGTCTACGGCCTGCATTCGGGCGGCTCATTCCCCTTCGGCGGCCAGGCGATCCGCCAGTT
>Ga0164313_10003190_pt1 | contig 14637 bp, 12 predicted proteins | sample GuaBasSedimGuay4_FD_113735 | JGI IMG/M metagenome (GOLD analysis project Ga0164313, IMG submission 113735) | Subseafloor sediment microbial communities from Guaymas Basin, Gulf of California, Mexico - Guay4, Core 4569-4, 0-3 cm | ecosystem: Environmental > Aquatic > Marine > Hydrothermal vents... | reverse complement strand
TGGCCTCGTCGAAGCGCCCGATGTTCGGGGAGGAATACCAGGTTCCCGCCGCTACGAGCATGGCCTTGTTGTCGGAGTCGTTGGTGGCGTCGGTATCGGCCTCGTTCAAATCCACCACCCTGACGTAGAAATCGGCGGCGCGGGCGAAATCCCCGTCATCGATGGCCAGGTTGGCGATATCGATCAGCAGGCCCGTATCGTCGCCGTGTTCGGCCAGCAGGGTATCGAAGATCTGCTTGGCTTCCTCGTTCCGGCCCAGGGAGGCCAGCACGTTGGCCTTGTCCAGCTGCAGTTCGTACGCCTCGGGATTGTCCAACAGGACCTGGTCCAAAAGTACCAGCGCCTCGTTGAGGAGTACTTCGCGGTTCTCCATGTAACGGTCATCCTGGGACATCTGCATTTTCATGCGGGCGATGTTCTTGATGGGCGCCATGGAATCGGGCAGCGCGGCGTAGGCAAGTCTCATGTGGCCTTCGGCCTGTTCGAAATAATCCTCGTCCCAGTCCAGGGAAGCCTGCCTCACCCGATTGTTGTAATTGTAGGTAAGGGACTGGTCGACCTTGTCCGTGAATTCCTTTGGATCGAGTTCCTGGGCCCGGCGGTAGGCTTCGTAGGCTAGTTTGTAATTTTTCATGGCTTCGTCGAATTCGTTGTTCTCCACCGCCTCTTCGGCCAGGTGGCTGTACGCCTCGCCCAGGTAGTAGAAGGCGTCGGGCTCGTCATCGCGATACTGGAATCCCTCGTGGATCACCTGCACGGCCTTGTCGTAGTTTTGCTCATCGATATAAAGGATGGCACTGGTGGTATGGGCGGACCGGCAACCGGCCATTCCCGACAATCCAACCAGAATGAGCAGACCGGCAAACAGGATGATTCGCACTTTAATCATGATGAGTCCCCCCTCGGGACAATTCTGGAGCTTTCGGAATTCCAGGGTATTCGGGCCGCTGCCACGGCGGGCAACAGCAACGTACAAAACCCTGATTGGGGTGGGGAACAATTGGGTCGCCGAAGGGTCGAATCCCTTCAGCGCCTTTAATAAGTAAGAAATCGGGACCTTTGCTGTCAACCAGGATTATTGATGACGTGGCGCGCGGCCACCCCGGCCCCGCCGATGACCCGCTCCACCTTTGTCAAAGGACAGCATTTCCAGGTACCGCGCCCGTTGGCCGGGTTCCAGAACATTCAATTCCTGTAACACTGTTTCGGCCACCAGGGAGTCCAGAACCGCCTGTTCCTGCCCAAGTTCGGCGATGGCCCCCCTAATGCCCTCCTGATCTATACTGTCTCCGGTCACCAGGGAATGCAGGAGTTCCCGCTTTTCCGCGATAAGAACCCTTTTCTGCATCAGCATACGCCCGGTTTTCATATGGACCTCCCGGAAGACCTCACGCTGCTCCGGGCCCAGGTCCAGTTCGTCGGCAATCTGATCCATGCGCCGGGTGAACATTTTTTTCCGGGCAACCGAATCCTGGGCCGCCCACCGGCCCCGGGACCCGCGGAAATCCCGTTTTTGCCAGGAGTCGCGCCGTCCGTCAGGTCCCCCGCGGTCACCCAGCAGGCGGAGCCCCAGGCCCAGATTCAGGCCCAGGGATATCAACAGTACCAATACCCAGCCTTTTTTCATGATCCATTCACCCCATCCGGTAGTTCGGCGCCCAGAAGCAGATCATCAATTCCCGGAGCCCCGTCTCCTCCCAACCAACTGGAATCAGAAAGCCAACTGGAATCAGAAAGCCAGCTGGAATCCGTTCCCTGATCGTCAGCATATCCGCCGGCATTCTCGCTGGCCGGCATCAGGAAGCCAAGAGTCAATCCGGCAGCCAGCGCCGTTGCCGCCAGAGCGCCCCGGGCCAAACCGCCGGAGCCGAAAAACCACTCCCGTTCCCTGCTGCCGGGGCCAAAGGTCCGCGCCTGAACAGCCGGCCAGATGCTTTCCTTCGCAAGCGATGGACCCACCGAGCCCAGGTCTTCCCACAACCGGCGGGCCTGGTCGGCCTCGGCGCGGCAGGTGGGGCAAATATTCAAATGCTCTTCAACGGCGTCCCTCTGCGGCCCGTCCAGTTCTCCGGAGACAAAAAGAGGGAGAAGTTCCGTGATGTGTTTCATAATAGTTCACCCTTTTCGGCGAGGTCGGCCCGCAAGGCCGCCAACGCCCTCTGGATAAGGGACTCGACTCCCGGCACCGTGGTTCCCATGGCTTCGGCCACTTCCTGGTAGCGCATCCCCTGGAATCGATTCAGGACCAGGGCTTCCTTTTGGCGTTGCGGCAAGCGGCCCAGCGATGCCTGAACCGCGTCTTTCCGCTGGCTGTTTTCCAGGTCGGCGTCGGGACCCGGCTGTGTACTCCCGATATCGTGGTCCACCGGATTGAACGGAACCCAGCGCAGGATTTTTCGCCGTCGCAGCCGACTGCGGGCCAGGTTGCCGGCAATTCTGAAGAGCCAGCTCTTGAATTTTCCGCTGGTGCGGTAGGCCGTCGCTTTCCTGAAAACCTGGACAAAGGTTTCCTGGGCCAAGTCCTCCGCTTCCTCCACCGAGCCCAACATATGGATCAGAAAGCTCAATACATCCCGTTCCCACCGCTGGACGAGGAGGAGGAAAGCCGCCTCCTCTCCCTTCGCTGTCCGGGTCATCAGAGCATCGTCGTCCATGTCCTGGGACACTTGCAACCATCCTGTGGGTAATCGTCTTCATCGGGGTTACAGATTTCCCCGGCCGCCTCCGGAGCCCCTGCCGTTACAAGGTCCGCCACAATCGCCACGGCCGTGATGACCGCGAGGACCGAACATATGCCCGCCGCCGTTGCGGCCCCTTTTCCCATCGAAACTGTCCTTCATCATCAGCATCTTGTCACGCTGCTCCGGTGTCAACTGCTTGCGCACTTCCAGTCGGTTTTGCAAACGGCCTGATTCAATTTCCGTTTCCAGGGCACCGATCTTTTTCACCAGGTCCAAGGCGGTCTTTTCGGAAGGCTCGTCCTTGAGCAGCTCACCCTCCAGGTCATGGTTCAGCCGAATCATTTCTTTCCGCAGGCCCTGATTTTTTTCCTGTCCCGCTTCGCGGATGCCCTTGATGGCGACGACCTGCTCCTCGGTCAGCTCCAGGCGCTCGGCGAGAAATTCAAGGCGATGTTCGGGACCACGGGCCCCGTCGCCAAAACCATGCCCCCGGCCCGAGCCGCCGCGCCCGCCATTTCCGCCGGGACCCTGGGCCAGGACCGTTCCCGCGCTGAACAGGGTGATGACGGCCAGGGACAGTATTACCAGGGTACGCATTCCGAAATTGTTGTTTTTTCTCATGGGATTTTCCTCCGCTTGGCGATTCAACTTCCAGCTGTCTCGTTCAAACACCAAACGAGGCGGAAGGAAAAAACCAGCGGAGAACTTTGAATTTATTTGAAGGGATCAAACTTGAAGGGATCAAACACTGAATCTGATTTCCAGGATATCACCATCCTGAACCTCGTAACCCTTGCCCTCCAGCCGCACCTGGTTCGCCAGCTTGGCGGCGGACATGGAACCGGAAGCGATAAGGTCGTCGTAGGCGGTGACCTCGGCCCTGATGAAACCCCTCTGGAGATCCGAGTGGATGACTCCCGCGGCCACGGGCGCCTGGGAGCCCTTGCGAACGGCCCAGGCGCGGCACTCGTCCTCGCCCACGGTGAAAAAGCTCTGCAGATCGAGCGCGCCGTAGGAGGCCCGGATCATCTGGTTCAAGGCGGGTTCGGCGATGCCCATATCGGCCAGGAACTCAGCGGCTTCAGCTGGTTCGAGTTCGGCGAGTTCCTCCTCGACGCCGGCGCAAAGGGATACCGTTTCCGCTCCGGCCTCCTTGGCCGCGGCGAGTACCTCGGCGGGAGCTTCGGCCCCCTCCTCATGGTTCAGGACCACGATCATGGGCTTCAGGGTCAAAAAGGTGTAACCGGAGGATAGTTTGACTTCGTCGGGATTGAGTTCGAGATCCCGCAGGGGCCGGTCGTTTTCCAGCTGCTCACGGAACCGTTCCATCATGGGGGGCTCCAGGGGGCTGGCCACCTTGCCCATGCGGGTTTTTTCCTTTTCCAGCTTCTCCAGGCGGTTTTCCACGATCTGCAGATCCGCCAACGCCAGTTCGAGAGCCATGGACTCAAGTTCCCCCGCGGGATCCGGCTCACCGAAGCCCCCGTTGAAACAGCGGATGACCTGGGCCAGGGCATCCACCTTGCGGCCGTGCTCCAGGAACCGGGTCGCTTCGCGGCCGCCGTCAGCAGTGGCGCCGCCCTGGAAACCCGGGATGTCAACCCACTCGATGGTGGCATGGACGGTGCGTTTGGGGTGGAACATTTCGGTCAGCCGGTCCAACCGGGGATCCGGCACACGGCCCACGGCCAGATGGGGATCCACTCCCCCCTGTCCGGTCGGCAGACCCGCGCCGGTGATCACATTAAAGAGAGTTGTCTTGCCGGTGAACTTGACCCCGATGATCCCGATCTGCACGTCTGCCTCCCAAATACGAACCGCGGGTCCGATGACCCGGAATACATCTCGATACGAAGGGACTGAATAATACACTCCCGACGGTGGAATTCCAGTGGGGTGAATATTCGATCAGAATCCGGGAGGAGCCAGTTCGGGAGTGTAGGGTTGCGACCAGATCGACTGGGGTCCCTGGACACCGGCAGCATCGACCGCCGCCACCCTGAGCCGGTATTTGTTCCCATAGATCACCGGTAGCATGAGTGATTCCGACGGCACCGAATCGAAAAGCTGGGTGTCCCTTTCGTTGGTCAGAACCTCGACCACATAGTGGTGAACGGCAGAACCGGTGGTAGGGGCAGTCCAGGTGAATTCCACATCCGGAGCGCTTTGGCTGTTGAAGGTCTTGTTTTCCTGGACCAGGGCGGTGCCGATTCCCACAATCAGAACCAGGGCCACCGCCAGAAGGACCTTCCACACCGTCGACCTTGTTATCTTGCTCATTTTTTTACTTCCGTCATTTTAACAATTGCGCACCTGCGCAATTACATGGCCAGAAACTATTCTGTTCTCCAACAAATATATATCTGTTTTGGCCCAGATGCAAAATCAGGCATGAAAACAAAAATCACCCCCAATTACCTAATTTGCGTTAGTAAAATGAATTTCAGGGTTGCCAAATCAGTGTCCCTGTCCCCATATTTACCCCGGCGGCAGATGGATCGCCGAAGAGTTCGACCCCTGGGAGGGAGGTTAGAAGCTCAGACAATTCACGGAGGATTTTGATATAATGACAGGTAAAGCCCTTACAGCCCTTGGCTTTATTTTAGTTCTTTCTCAAACCCCTTTAAGCGCCCGGGCAGGCACTATTTTGGTGCCTGGCGACTACCCCACCATCGGGGCCGCGATGGAATCTTCCCAATCAGGCGACCGCATTGAAGTTTCCCCCGGCGTTTACCAGGAAAATAATCTGGTCATGACCGAAAATATCGTCCTTGTCGGCATGGGGTCCGAACCTGCGGATGTCGTCATCGATGGAGGCGGATTGGGCAGGATCATCCTTTGCGAAAGCATCACTAATTCCAGTTCCATAGAAAACCTCACCCTTGCCAACGGCCGGGCCTCCGGCGCCTCCAGCTACGACCAGAGCGGCGGTGCCATCCTTACCAGCAACAGCAACCTCCGTCTGGCCAACTGCGTTTTCTCCGGTAATGAAGCTGACAGCCAGGGCGGCGCCATCCGTTGCAACAATTCCACGCTTCTGATAATTGACTGCCTTTTTACGGGCAACAGCGCTCCCAATGGCGGCGGCGGCGCGGTGGATTGCAGTTACGGATCCTCTCCCCTGTTCCGGAATTGCGACTTCGAAAACAACCAAGCCTCCTGGGGCGGGGCTTTGTCATGCCGGGCGGACTCCTCTCCCATCGTCACCGACAGCCGATTCAGGAATAATACCGCCACGGGGGACCTTGGTTTCGGCGGCGCGGTATTTTCGGATTTTCAGGCCACTCCCGTGTTTACCTATTCCACGTTTTCCGGGAACCACGCCCTTTACGGCGGAGCACTGGCCAGTTTCCAGGATTCCGAAACGAATCTGGAAAACTGCACCATCACCGGCAATTCGGCCGAATACAGTGGCGGCGGCCTTTTTTGCCACGAATCTTCACCCCGGGTGACCAGTTCGATCATCGCCTTCCAGGACGGCACCGGAATCGCCGCCCAGGGTGGCGCGGTGCCCATAATCACCTGCACCGATCTATTCGGGAACAGCCAGGGGGATTGGGTGGGGAATATTTCCGATCAGGCCAACACCACGGAAAACCTGTCGGTCGACCCTGTCTTCTGCTCCGACAGCCCGGGCACCGAGAACATGTTCTCGATTCAGGACGACTCCCCCTGCGGGCCCGACGCGAATTCCTGCGGCGCACTCGGTGCCTGGCCGGTCGGCTGCATGGCGGTGGGAGCCCAGCTTTCCCTTTTCGAAGCCGACTGGAGTGGTGTCCACGCCCGACTGTCCTGGCAGGCCATCTCCAACGGGGAAAGCCCCGCTTTCCGCCTGACCGGCGCCCTGGACGAAGCCGGTGCCGAAGAATGGGATATTCCCTACCGGGAAGAGGGCGGCGGATATTTCGTGGGTGAGGACCAGCAGTCCAAGAACGACAGCGGGAAAAAATATATCTTCCGCCTGTACATCATTGATTCCCAGGGAGATCTGTCCCTGCTCGGAGAGACCAAGCTGTTGTCGGTGCCGGGTTTCCCGGGAATCAGGGATTTAAAGGCCTCGCCCAACCCCTTCAATCCCCTGACCACCATTTCCTTTCACCTCGGAAATTCGCAGCAGGCGAGAGTGTCGATCTATTCCGTGGGGGGACGCAGGATCAGGGTTCTGGCCAGCCGCCAGTTCGTCGCCGGTCCGCAGGAAATCAAATGGGATGGAACCGATGGAACCGGCCGCCGGGTCAGCACGGGAGCCTACATCGCCCTGGTGGAGGGCGAAAGGCAAATGCAAACCATCAAACTCACCCTGCTCAAATAGCCGGTCCCGACGGATATCCAGGAAAAAACCTATTTTCTGCGGGCCACGATCCCCGCGGCCGGTCGGCCGTCAGGATCGTGGCTTTCTTCGTGGGCCAGGATTTCACACCCGGCGGCGGGGAAATATCCCGGCAATTCGTTGGGTCCCAGCCGGTAACGAGGGCTCGGATGCCCCTCATACCCGGGAGCTGAACGGAAGGTCCGAACCAGGGCCACACCGCCCGGCTGCAGTAAACCGGAAATTTTTTCCAGGATGTCGATCTGCCGGAAACGAAAATTGAGGATGACCGCCCAAGGGCCTCCCGGCAGGGTTTCCGGGTCACGCAGATCACCCACCAGGAACCGGCAGGCGACACCACGGTTGGCGGCCAACCTCGCGCCCAGCTCCAGTGCTTCGGGCTGCCAGTCGATTCCGGTGACCCGATAACCCTTTTCCGCCAGCCATACCGCGGCCCGTCCGCTGCCGCAGGCCAGGTCCAGCACCGGCCCCGCGGCGGGCGGCGGCAGCAGATCCACATGCCGGCTCAACCAGTGCGGAGGCTGCCAGAGACACCGGGACGACCGCCCCGTATTTTTCATGTCGGACGGCAGTTGGTCCGCCGCCTCCGCAGGCAGGACCAAACCGGTTACGGTCGCCCGATCCCTGCCCGCCAGATGGAGCGCCACGCGGTCGGCCTGCTCCTGCCGGGCACCGATCACCACGAGGGGTTCATGCCGGGGCGGCAAAAAAATCGAGGGCAGTTCCTTTTCCAGGTACTCCGCTTCCCCGGAGGAATTCCAATCCTCCAGGGGATGGCTGACCGACCCGGCCAAATGACCCGCCATAAACGATTGGGAGGAGCGAACATCCAGCACATTACCGGCCGTCCAGCCAGGTGCGGACTGCAATTTCTCCAGGAAATCCTTTATATTGTTACGATCCATGACGCCTCTTCCCTGACATGGTCGGTGGTACCTTTCCCGGCCGGAAGCAATCCCGACATTGGCCCCCGCCCGGTCCTGCTTTATTATGGACTAAAATTGCCGATGTCAAAGAAGCATGATGCCCCTGTCTAATTTGGGGCCCGCCCCTCTTCCAACTGACTTTCCGGCTGGACCGGATTCCAGGAGACCCTTTAATGCCAACGATCCAGACCTTCATCGTCACGCCGAACCTGCCGGACCCCCTGAAACCTCTTCTGGATATTGCCCGCAACATCTGGTGGTCCTGGAATGTGGAAGCCATTTCCCTGCTCCGGCGGGTCGATCCCGATCTGTGGGACAAACACGACGGGAACCCGGTGGCCGTACTCGGCTCCCTTTCCGCCGAAAGAGTCAGCGAACTCGAGAGGGACCAGGCCTTTCTGGCCCATCTGGAGAGAGTGCGCAGCGACCTGGAACGGTACCTGACCCTGGACTCCTGGTTCGCCGGTGAACACAAGAACATCAAATCCGATCTGATCGGATATTTTTCCCTGGAGTTCGGTCTTCACGAATCCCTGCCGCTGTACTCGGGTGGTCTGGGCATCCTGGCCGGCGATCATCTGAAATCGGCCACCGACCTGGGTGTTCCCCTGGTCGGGGTGGGGCTCGCCTACCAGTACGGATATTTCCGCCAGTATCTCAACCATGACGGCTGGCAAATGGAAGAATACTCGGTCAACGATTTCTTCAACATGTCCATGTCCCTGGAAAAGGATGATTCCGGACGGGACCACACCATCGAGGTCCACTACCCCGGACGCGTGGTCAAGGCCAGGATCTGGCGCCTCCAGGTGGGTCGCAACCCCCTGTTCCTGCTGGACACGAACATCCCGGAAAACCGGCCCGAGGATCGCGAGCTGACCAGCCGCCTCTACAGCGGTGACAACGACATGCGCATCCGGCAGGAGATCCTGCTGGGCATCGGCGGTCTGCGCGCCCTGATCACGCTCGGTCTCGAACCCACCGTCTGCCACCTGAACGAGGGCCACTCGGCCTTCCTGGCCCTGGAACGCATCAACCTGTTGATGAAAAACAAGGGCCTGGATTTCGACACCGCCTTCGAACTCGTGCGCGCCAGTAACGTTTTCACGACCCACACTCCGGTTCCGGCCGGCAACGATCATTTCCATCCCGACCTGGTGCGGACCTATCTGAAACGCAAGGCCGACGAACTGGGTATCGACATGGAACGCCTGCTGGCTTTGGGCCGTCAGGATCCGGACAACAAGGCGGAAACCTTTTGCATGACCGTGCTGGCCCTGCGCCTGAGCCGCTTCGTCAACGGCGTGAGTGAGCTCCACGGACATGTGTCCCGCAAGATGTGGCAGCAGGTCTGGCCCAATGCTCCGTTCGAGGAAATCCCCATTACGCATGTGACCAACGGCATTCATACCCGCAGTTGGCTGTGCACGGAAATCGCGCGTCTTTACGACCGCTACCTGGGCCCCCGCTGGTTCGAGGATCCCACCAACAAGACTCTCTGGGATCGTGTGGACCAGATCCCCGACGCGGAACTGTGGCGCTCCCACGAACGGATGCGCGAACGGCTCGTGGGATTCGTGCGGCGGCGGCTGCGCAATCAGCTGCGCAATCGCGGCGCCAACCGCACCTGGGTCAAACAGGCCTCCGAAGTGCTGGATCCCGAGGCGTTGACCATCGGTTTCGCCCGGCGGTTCGCCACCTACAAAAGGGCTGCCCTGATCCTGAGTGATCCGGCCCGCCTGAGCCGCATCGTGAACAATCCGGACCGCCCGGTGCAGATCATCTTCGCCGGCAAGGCCCACCCCAAGGACCATCCCGGCAAGGAAATCATCCGGGAATTGATCCACCTGTCCGAGCGGGAGGAATTCCGCAAGCACATCGTCTTTGTGGAGGATTACAACATCGAGGTGGCCCGCTACCTGGTGCAGGGAGTGGACATCTGGCTGAACAACCCCCGCCGCCCCCTGGAAGCCAGCGGCACCAGCGGGATGAAGGTTCCCCCCAACGGCGGCATCAACCTTTCGGTGCTCGACGGCTGGTGGTGCGAAGGTTACCAGCAGGACAACGGGTGGGCCATCGGCGCGGGCGAGGAATTCGAGGATCAGGCCTATCAGGACGATGTGGAAAGCACCGCCCTGTTCGACCTGCTCGAAAACGAGATCGTGCCCGCTTTCTACGAGCGCAGCAGTGACGACGTGCCGCGGGAATGGACGCGCATCATGAAAAATTCCATGCGCACGGTGAACGCCGAGTTCAACACCAACCGCATGGTCGAAGAATACACCGAACGGTTCTACATCCCCTGTGTTGAGAATTCCGCCCGGTTGAGCGCGGACAATTTTGCCAGGGCCAGGGAACTTGCCGAATGGCGCCGTGGGGTCAAGGCCGGGTGGAACAACCTGAAAATCATCAGGGTCGATGCCCCGCCTTTGTCGGACCAGCCCATGGGCTCCAGCCTGCCGGTGAAGGCCACGGTGCAATTAGGCGGTATTCCGGCGGACGAAGTTCTGGTCGAGGTCTACCACGGGTTGCTGGATTCCTCGGGAGAGATTCTCAACGGCGAAACCGCTACCATGTTCCCCGGCGATGCCGAAAGCGACGGGACCGTGGTCTACACCGGCGATATTCCCTGCCGCCGTGCCGGCCGCCGCGGTTTCACGCTGCGGGCCGTGCCCCGCAAGGACGGTTATCCCCTGGACAGGTTCGAAACCGGCCTGGTCTCCTGGTGGGATGATCCCTCGGTGGGCGAACCCGAAAACGGCGAAGGCGCCCCGGGCGTCACTGTTCACCGCGCCTGATAACGGGGCCGGTTCCCTCCGTGGGGCCCGGCCCGGCCCAACAGGTCCTCCATGACGCTCCATTCCTGGGCGGCCGTCCGGACCGTGCCGGTGGCCATGGGCCCGCCCCGGTTTTCAGAATGGACCAGAGCCAGGTAGGACGCCAGATTGCCGTCCAGTTCGCTACGCAGCCGGGCCGCCTCGCCGGATCGTCCAAGTTCTTCACTCAGTTCCATGGCCCGGATCGCGTACTGCGAAGGAGCCGGATCCAGCCGGTGGGCACCCTGGGACAGTTTCAGGGGGATGAGCCGGAAACCCATTTCCCGCAGAACGACGCTGCCTCCGTCCAGATGGCCGGCCATGGCCGAAGGATCCCAGACCACCGCCAATCCCAGCATGGTCACCAACAGGGCGGCGGCGTACCAATCCCCGCGCATCCGGTGCCGAACGCCCGGTTCCCCCATCATCTGGCGCGCGCCTTCTAGCGCCTGGGCAATCCAGCCGATCAAACCCGCGATCAGGATTCCGGCAGCCAGCATGAAAACGGTTTCCAGGAAGACCGGGTTCATGGATCCGGCCTCCGCGGCCTGGTTATTCGCCCAGATAACTGGAGCCCCCGCCATAACCATCACCGCTCCAACGACCGTCCATCCCATCCAGATCACCGCCGCGCCCCGGCGGGCACACCCAGCCAGAAGTAGACCCAGGCCCGGAGCAACCAATCCGGCCACCCCCACGGCCCAGGGCTTGCGCAAAAGCGCCGGCAACTGATACCGGGGTTGGCGATCACGACGAACGGCCAACAACGCGGCGCGGGCCCAGATCGAAAAAGCAGTCACCATGACGCCGGCGCCGATCAATGCCCAGGGCCAAACGGGCCAGCCCTTGTCAATGAGGTTGAGAATGAAGCCGCGGCCGGCAAAAATCCCCAGTCCGGCCATGCCGCTGATCAGGCCCCCAAACAGGAGCGCCTTCCTTTCCCGGTTGTCAGGATTCAGGTGAACGGAAAAAGGCCCCAGCAGGTAGGTGAGGAACACCAGGGTAGCAAATTGCAATTCACTGCTGGGCGGTTTGCTTTCCCTGGCTGGCCGGGGCATTCGGGCTTTTTGCGGCGGATGTACCTTGGAGCTGCCGGTCGAGACCGTGGCACGGGGTTTCCGAGGAGGGTCCGGCAGGGTGAGATCTTCCCCCAATTCGATCGAATAAATTTTTTCATTGGTATACATGACGGTTTCCTTGGGTCTGACGGCACATCCTTCAGCAGGTCTGATTCCCACTGGCGCAAATCAACCACCAAGGTTTGCAATTTATATTCCGCTTATTTTTTGGGACCCAGCCCGGGAACGATTCCCTGGAGATCGGCCACGTATTGCTTGAAGAGACGTCGGCCGGCGGGAGTAACCCTGATCAGGGTCCGGGGCTTCTTGCCCTCGAAGGTTTTTTCGATGCTGACGACTCCCCCCTCCTCCAGTTTGCTCAGGTGTACCGAGAGGGTGCCGTCGGTCAGGCCGAGGCTGTTGCGCAGGGCGGTAAAGACGTGGGCTTTGTTGGTGGACAGCAAAAAGGACAGGATCAGCAATCTGACCCTGCCGTGAATCAGTGGCGATAAAGGAGCCCGTCCCCGGTTTCCCGGAGATCCAGGGTCCGAATGTTCGTTGCCCGCCACGACTTCCGGCCTCCTTGCCGGGCGTCATCGCCTCCGCTTCGTCCCTCGGCCACATCCTTGTGGCCACACGGTGCGAAGTGGTTTCGCTGTGCAGGGACCGGTCGTTCCAGGTAAACCCGAAATCCCCGGCCCCTGTGTCTCAGGGAAGGCCGCCCTGCCTTTCCTGAAGCGGGTCTGTCTAATGGCCGTGGCTTCCGCCCGCCAGAACAACTGCCCCGAATCCTTTCGGATGAAGTTGTTTGACGAGGGGGCGGCTGGCACCCAGGACCAGTGATCCGCCCCCCGTTTGCCGTTCGGAGATCCTTCTCCGGCCCCATTGGGGGTCCATGGCCAAAGGCCAATGCTCCGTCGGGACCCGGCTAAACCATTTCGACAAACCAAACCCGGAATACAACTAACCCATCCGGGTCAATCTTGCGGTGGTCTTTCGTCGCCGGAATTCCTTTCCCGGCTCGGAGGTCCAGTGACCAGCCGCAGTACTTTAATATTCCAAGTACTTTTATATTTCAAGTAGAAAAATCAATTATTCCAAAGTTTTTTTTCGGATGGATTAACGGTCTCGCGGATAGGCGATTTAACTGGCTCAAACCGGGTTTCAGGGCTGGACTTGACGACCGGCGGAGTTATCTTGGTCCGGACCGATTCAAGCGGGACAACCCTCCCGCGGAACCACCCCATTTTCGAAAATTCCCCTGAAGGAGGTTGCCATGAAGGCGGACAAGCTCATCAAGATCGAGGACCAGTACGGGGCTGATAATTACCATCCCCTGGACATTGTCATCAAAAAGGCCGAAGGCGTTTGGGTCGAAGACGTCGCGGGCAACCGTTTCATGGATTTCCTGGCCGCCTACAGCGCCGTCAACCAGGGCCACTGCCACCCCCGGCTGTTGAAGGCCCTGCGCAAACAGGCCGCCAAGGTCACCCTGACCAGCCGCGCCTTCCGCAACGACCAGCTGCCGTTCTTCTGCCAGGAAGTCTGCGAGCTGACCGGTTACGAAAAGGTCCTGCCCATGAACTCGGGCGCCGAGGCCGTCGAGACCGCCATCAAGGCCGCGCGCAAGTGGGGCGAAAAAATCAAGGGCATCAAGAAGAACAAGGCCGAGATCATCGTCTGCGCCGACAACTTCCACGGGCGCACCACGACCATCGTCGGCTTTTCCACCGAGGAGCAGTACAAGGACGGCTTCGGCCCCTTCACTCCCGGATTCAAGATCATTCCTTTCGGTGATGCGGCCGCCCTCGAAAATGCCATTACCAAAAACACCGCCGCCTTCATGGTCGAGCCCGTGCAGGGCGAAGCCGGGATCAATATCCCGCCCAAGGGCTTTTTGAAGAAAGCCGCGGCACTGTGCAAGAAGAACAACGTGCTGTTCATCGCCGACGAGATCCAGTCGGGCCTGGGCCGCACCGGCAAGATGTTCGCCTTCGAGCACGAAGGTGTGCGCCCCGATGGCGTGATCATCGGCAAGGCCCTCAGTGGCGGGTTCTACCCCGTGTCCGCTTTCCTGGCCGACAGCGAAGTCATGAGCGTCTTCAATCCCGGCGACCACGGCTCGACCTTCGGCGGCAACCCGCTGGGCATGGCCGTCGCGCGTGAGGCCCTGAAAGTTCTGGTCGATGAGAAACTGGTGGAAAACAGCGCCAAGCTGGGTCCCTGGTTCATGGGCGAGCTCAAGGCCATGAAGTACAAGAGCATCAAGAAGGTGCGGGGCCAGGGGCTGTTCATCGGGCTGGTGCTCGATCGTCCGGCGCGTCCCTACTGTGAGGCCCTGATGGCCGAAGGGATGCTGTGCAAGGAGACCCACGAGAACGTGATCCGGTTTGCTCCTCCCCTGATGATTTCGAAGAAAGAGCTGAACATGGCGTTGAGGAAGATCAACAAGGTGTTCAAGAAGCTGGGTTAGGCGGATTATTTCCGAGTGATTGATAGAAGGCCCGGAGCCGAATGGTTCCGGGCCTTTTTTCAGTGTGTTCAGGCCCGCTGGAATATTTCATATCAATGCAGAAAATCCCGTCGGGGGTTTGTACGCAGGGATAAAAAATATCACTGCAGAAAGTACCCCCCGGGGGGCATTATTGCAGTGATATCCAATATCCCAGTGTGACGGGAAACTTCGCACCAGGCCTCGGTCCTGTCTGACACAGAATCAGTGGCTCAACTCAAATCTTAAACCCGACAGTTGAAGAGTGACCCCCGCCTTTCCACCTGGACTGGAATCTTCGTACCAGATCCGTATGTGGGTCACCGCGGCAAGAC
>Ga0164313_10003189_pt1 | contig 14642 bp, 13 predicted proteins | sample GuaBasSedimGuay4_FD_113735 | JGI IMG/M metagenome (GOLD analysis project Ga0164313, IMG submission 113735) | Subseafloor sediment microbial communities from Guaymas Basin, Gulf of California, Mexico - Guay4, Core 4569-4, 0-3 cm | ecosystem: Environmental > Aquatic > Marine > Hydrothermal vents... | reverse complement strand
CGGTTGCATACGAAACCCTTTTAAGTGATGTTAATGATATACCAAATTTAAAATATGTTGATGATGGTATTTCTAACTTAGCTAATGTGTATGTTGAAAAAGATGGTGATACAATATCTTCCGTGCTACCTGCTGTTGGATTTGTTGGAAGAACAGATGGTGTTTTAAATTTCGATAATGTGTTGTTCTTAAATGAAGGTAAAGGCAACGTATCAAATGCTCCTGATATTAGAACCGTTGGTGCTATGCTGCTTTCTGCTGATACCAGCATAGTAAACGCTGTTGATGGGAATAATGACGGAACAGGATACTTTGCAGTAACTAAAGCTGCTTATGAAACTACATCAGATGTCCCATTGTTTCAAATTGAAAATGATGGTACAATCCATTCTGATGTTCCAAATTATGAAACATTAGTAATTGATGTTAACGATATACCAAACAAAAAATATACTGATGATGAAATCTCCGCAGCAACTAATGCTATCACTGGCGGTGAACAATTAGTAAGATATAACCCAGCGGTTCCTGTAAATGGTGACATAAAAGTTACTGGTTCAGGTGCTTCCTTAGAAATTTTTATACGTGGTGATGGGCTTTGGAATAAAATATTCCCTGCACAATATACTACTTAATAGGTTAATAAATGCAAGAAATGATGGTTTACCTTAAAACCACCGAAACGTGCCAGTTAAATTGTGAACATTGTTTCACTTCTGGCACTAACGGTAAAAAAGGTTGGTTTGATGTAGAAGCTACTGTTGATTTTTTTCACAGACTTCATAGCATGTACCCTAACATAGTTGGTAACATTTCATTTCATGGCGGGGAGCCTCTTATAGCTCCTACTGAAATGCTGTTTGATACTTGGAACCGAACTAAAGACCTTTGGGGTGGTGTGTGGTGGTCAGTGCAAACAAATTTGACATTCCCATTAACATCAGAAAAGAAAAGGGTGTTAACTGAAATTTGTGGTAAATCGTGGGGAACCTCGTGGGATAGCGGTATACGCTGGACTGATACCAAAATGGAAGAGTTGTGGGAAAGAAACGTTAAAGAATTAGCTGATGATGGACACGATATAACTGTGATGGTTAGTGTTAGTCAAACTGTTATAGATATGGAACCAATTGATATTATTAATAAAATGATTTCGCTTGGGGTTAAACATGTTAATTTTGAAAGAATAACATCTGATGGTAATGCTGTAGGTGCTGAAGGGTTAATACCTTCTAACTATGACCAAGATAAATGGTTTTTAAAAATGTGGGAACAATCCAAAGAACACCAAACTTATGATAAGATTGATAATATGTTCTTTGATTCAGTGTTAACTGAAGTGATTCATAACACACATGCTGGTTGCAGATGTAGACAGTGTGAACAGAAGGTGTTAACATTAAATGCTAATGGCTCTGTTGCTGGTTGCCCTAATGACCACACGAACACGTTTGGGACTATTTACGATGACATTTTCGACCTTTTGAATAGTGAAGGTCGTATGTGTAATATTATAGCTGAGAACACGAAAAATGCTGCATGTTACACTTGTCCAGTATATGACACATGTAATGGTGATTGCCATCAATTAGCGTGGGAAGGTGATGTATGTCCAGCTCCTAAATCGCTAATGTTAGAATTAAATGAAAATAAAGACATTCCACTGTTCAAACAGTTTTTAAATGGTTTTGTCGGACAAGAATAAGGAAAAAAAATGGCAGTTATAACTAAAACCCAATTCGTAAATGACGTGAATGCGACATTACGTGTATACAGTAACAATAAAAAGAATGCTACGTCAACTGATGTAACTCGTTCAGGTGGGAAGATAACAACTTCTAATTTTGGGTCAGTAACTACAGCAGAATTACCTTCTGTTAATGTTAGTGGTGGTGAACTTCAAGACATGCTTGAAGATTTTACACAAGAATTTGCACAGGTTAGAACTGTTAAATTTAGAAAAAACATCAATGGCACCTACACGTACCAGTATTCAAGGTTTGCAAGAATAGTTTCACCAGGTTCACCAGAGCCTAACAACACATACATACCACCATCAGCTTCAACATTCAATAACATTCAACCGTTAAATGATGTTGATTTGATAAAATACCAGAATATATTAGGCGTATTACAAGGAACGTTGGGAACCAATGCGTCAACACATCATGCGAATTATAACTATTGTCACAGTAGTTGCCACAGTAATTGTCACGCATCAAGAGGGAGAAGATAAGTGTTTAATGTTAAAAACAAAGTCTATGTGAAACATATAGACAAATTTGCACCACATGAAGGTGAGTTCATCTTATTAGATGGTGGGGAATATAAAGATGTATATTTTCCAGAAGATACTAATTTTTTGTTTCGTTACGATTCATTGAGCGATATGCTTGAACAAGAATTCGAAGGTTCGATTGCTAAATTTTGGGATTATATTTCAAACGTAGAGAAGCTTAGAATTTATACAGCAGATGATAATGATTATGCTACTTTATTTATATACACTATGAAAGAACTGTTTGAAACGTTTGATTATGTTTCAGATACGGTCTTGACTAATGTGTTAGAAATGTACGAAACTTCTGATTTCATACAAGAAAATCGTGACATCAAATACGCTTCAATGACTAAAATTTATAATGCTTTTCAACCTAGTGGGAAGTTATACACTGCTAAAAATCCAGCGGAAATTCCTTTAGAATTCATTCTGATAATGTACAAGAATGAAAAGCTTTCATTGAACACCGCTAATATCAAGGTTACCAGCATGGCTGAACCAATGTTGGTGGGTTATTTGGAAAGTCAATTGTTGAAGGTTGTAGGGCTTATTACAAGCCATTATGACGTGCTAGAGAGCTTTTTAGGCGTTACTGGTATCAGCACCCCGATAAAGCTTAAAACGACCATAGCTAACGATTCTTTCCTTAGTAAATTGATATGTGATTCTGTTGTTGACATTCACCAAGATTTAGACCAAATTATTAAACTATATAGCTTGGCGTATGGTAAAGAAAATGATACTATGGAAGATGACCACGTTACTGAATTGATGGTATTCGTAGATTTGTTTAAGAATCCTGATATAGATTCGTTTGTTACGAACTTTGACTTCTTTAGTTGCTTGAGCTTCTTCACGATGCGTTACCTTAAATTTAATGAATTTGTTTTAAAATCCTATATGGTATAAACATGACCACAATTGAAAAAACAGTATTACCTTTGTCACCTTTAGATATGGTGAATTTCTTTAAAGATAAAGATAAGGTTTTTGTTATAGATTATTTTGAATCTAAAAAAACTATGAGTCCTAAGAGCATTTTGGTGTATCTTTCAAATTTGCAAATTACATGTGAATTTGATGCCATAGATGCTGACCTTGTTACTGAATACCTTTATTTGAAAGATATGTGTAATGTTGAAGAGTTGGATTTGTTTGTAGCTAATTTGATATTTTTCAATAAATACCAACAACCTTTCGCTGATATGAAAGCATTCCTAGAATGTGGTGAACAAATATTAGCAGATAATAAAGAAGTGATTGACTTCTACACTGAAGTTATGGAATCTTCTACGCTATTCATATTGGGCAAATGTCACGATGAAGTTAAAGGCGTTGAGAAACCACAACTGAAAAAATTTGGGTTGTGCTTCTTGAATCTATACAAAATTCCAGATTTCCTTATCGCGTTTCTTCAAACCATTAAACCACTGGAAGAACAAACTATGTTCATGCCACTATTTGATAATGAAGATTATGGGTTGAAAGGGAGCAATATGTTTTCCTATTTTGCGGTGCCTGAAAATTTGTTTTATCAATATTTGACCAATTTGAGCCGAATGTTAGATTTAAAAAACAATGTCAATGAAGAAAACGTTGACGCTCTTAATAGGATGGTCGATATTTATGACACATTTAATGATTAGTCATGGAAACTTTCATCCCAGTATCATCAATATACAAGGACAAAAAAAATGTTCTAACAGTCTATAACGACACAAAACATTTCGGCTATTACAACAACCTTGACGATAACAAACACACTAAAGCAATATTAGAATCTAAACGACCTAATATTGCTGAGGTAGAATTGACGTTGTTTGAAAATTGTGACATCAATTGCTCATTCTGTCACCATGATAAAAAATCTATCGTCGGTATGCAGCTCCATGAAATGTTAGCCAAGCTTGATATTATTGAAAAGTTCTTCAAAGACCGTCAAGGCACCGTTGACTTCATGCAAATCAACATAGTTGGTGGCGAACTCTTTCAAGACTCTTTGATAGATGAATATGTAGGATACTATATTGACATTGCGGTAGAGTTGCAAATTTTAGCAAACCGTTACAATTACAATCTTCATATTGTGTGGGTGTCTAATTTTCTATTCAGTAATTATATAGAAATACATAATTTAATGGTAACATTAAAACTTGCTGATATTAAATCATCTTTAATTGTTTCGTATGATTTTGATGGTAGACCAACAAATAAAACATATTACAAAAACATAGAAGCATTAGAATCATTCATATCTTCTGTGAACATCGTAGCCACTAAAGAAACCATTACTGAAATGATGGTAGACCGAGATGCTTTCTTTGCCTACATATACGATACATTCCCTGTCTATGTGGATGATTACATACCGGATAATATATCGGTAAATCAAACACCACCAGATACAATGATGTTGACGTTTTATAAATTTATATTTAAAAAATACCCTAAAATCATTAACATACATGAACTTGTTGAGAACGAATCTAATCCTATGGGTTGTTTGTCCTTAAATAAGATTACAATTTTTCCTGATGATAGTGTATCGAATTGTAAATGGCAACGTTACAAGCCGGAAAACTTTGAAACGTATAAAGACAAGGAAGCTGTAGAATATCAAGACAATGCCCCCCAGATGCAAAGACATTTGGAACATTTCAACTGTTTATCGTGTGAATTTTATAGACGGTGTAAGTTTAGATGTTATACTCAATGGGATTTTGTCTCCCCTGACATACATGACTATGATGGTTGTTGGATTAAAACTTTTTTTAGGTACCTAGATGAACACGCTTAACACTACCATACCATTATCACCATCAGAAATATCTGAATATTGTGAATATAATGCTGCTGGCACTCCTATGGATGTTATCTTTAATGTTGTCGATTCTAAAATGATGAATCATCACATGCTAAATTATTTGAGCCATTTGAAAATACCATGCACAATAAAAGGGTTTTCTGGTGACTTTCTAAGGGATTACATCATGACTGATAATTTCTTAGGAGATACAAATTTAGCGAAACATCATGCTAATGTGTTATATTATCAGAAGTATGGTAAACCGTATTTTTCTGAAGTTCTTGACGACTTTGGTTCGGAAGATTTAGAAGCCTTTGGTGATTTGAAATGTGAAGTTGTTAAATCGTTACCATTGTTCTTATTGGTATCATGTGGGAAGATTGATAGTGAGAATCGGGTGAAAGCAGGAAAGTTAAAGAGTGCTGGGGTCAACTTTGCTCATTTGGTGCAGTTTCCAGAATTTTTAATATCTTTTATAGGTGATGATGTGTTCGACCTTGACCACCAACACTATTATTCATATTACTATGATGAATTCCTTTATGGTGGTGATAAACTTATTCAATCATTCTGTGACTGTAAAGATAACTTATTGTTAAATGTGAGTAAGATGTACCATGCCTAGAAAGTTAATAAACGCATATGCGCAACATAAAGGTGGTGCTAGGTCAGTACGAGACTCTGATAAAATTTCCATTGATTTAAACTTAGACCTTTTAAATGGTTGTGAATATAACTGTGAAGGTTGTTTCGTATCTAAGAAAAACGAATTTGATGAATCCGACATAGACGTATTATTGGATTTAGTGCAACGCTGGGATAATGGGCATTATGATATTAATGAACTATTCATAGGACCCACCGACATTTTCAGTGCGGTTAACTTTGATAGGTTAGTTCTTAATCCGAAATTCCAAGAAATTTGTTCTCACTTCACGTTCACATGTTCCACTACATTGATGAATGATTACGAAGATATTAAACGTAAATACGATTTGTTGCTGGAACATTGTCTTTCAGATAAGAAAAATCGCGAAATAGAAATTTTTGTTGTTATTGATGATAAGAAATATTTAGCTGGTGATAAAGAGTATCTTGATAAATTCAATAAAAACTTAGAATTGTTAGATTTGTATAATGTGTTTTTCGTTCTGAATGTATATTCTGAATCAATGTTTGATGTTATTAGTTTAGATGAAATGAACAAAAAAATATTTCGTGACTATAACTCTAAGCTTAGAATCAACCCATCATATTTAAGAGGGACAAGCTTTAACCATTTAACCAAATATATGGAACTGCATAAAATTCTAATAGAACAACAGATAACCAATGATAACATTGGTAGAGTGTTCATGAATATGATTGATGTATATTTTGGTTCGTTCACGTTTAACACCTATTCATTTAGGAACCACAAATTGTATGTGGCTCCATTGTTATATGAAGCTATACCACAAGATACTGATTTCTTCAACGTTCCAAGAAACAGTGATAAATACACCATTGAAGGGTTGGACACAAAACAACACGATATGATATTGCAACAATATGACTTTAGCAAAGATACTGAAGAGTGTTATAATTGTGAATTTATCACCTCTTGTGTTGGTAGAAATGTGTTATCCTATATGGAACACAGAAAAATTAAAAAGTGTCTGTTGCCTAAGAAATGGTTTAGAGATGCTTCCAAAGTTATTGAATATGAATAAATAAAGTTAAAAAGGATTCCGCTATGATTGAAGAAGATATATACCGTAAAATGTCAACGTCCGAAGTTAAAACTGTCTTTGACAATGATGCTATGGACTTTGTTATAAACTTAGAACTATTGAATGGTTGCGCCCATGCTTGTACAGGGTGTTTCGTTAATAGAAAAAATGAAATCGTTGCTACTGATGTTAAGAAAGCTTTAACACTGGCACAAGATTTAACTGCGAAAGGTTTAAGGTTCAGGGAAGTGATTATTTCACCCACTGACATTTTTAGTGCGGCTAACACAGAAGAAATATTGTTAAACAAAGACTTTCAAGAAATGTTGCGTTTGAACAACAAAACTCGTATAACTACCACAGCAATGTTCTACAATACTAAACTTGAAACCATTAAAAACGTTTTTGATATTTTAGATAATACTGATTATTTCCGTTCAGATATGATTATGGAATTTCTGGTACCTATGGAACCAGATAAAGTATTAAACAGTGATGAAGATTACTTTGCTCAAAACATGCAAGCTATCAACTTCTTCAAGACTTCTACTACCAAAATTGTAGATTGGTCATTCGTAGTAAACGTTCATTATGACCAAGTGTTGGTTGATTACTTCGATACTATCACTAAAATAGTCAAAGATAAGTATGATGGTATCATAGAATTCTTGCCTTCATTCTTTAGAACAGGTAACACTACTTTGATTGTTGAACATTTAAAACAATGGAAAGAGTTTTTAAGTGCATCAGTAAATGCTGATAACTACAAAGAACTGATGGTTACTATTGCTGATATGCACCATAATAGTGTTAACACTATCGTTATGAATTACCGTAAAGGTGAATTGTATTTAAGTCCGTTCATCTACGAACAAATATTAATGACACATGTGGATTTGTTAATCGAAAATCCATCTGCCGAAACAGTGTTCGCTAAGATTCAAGAACAAACGGTTGCACAGTACCATTACGCTGAAATAACTGATGAATGTCAAATGTGTGAGTACTTTAGTACTTGTGTTGGTAGAAACGTTCTAAGCTTTATGGAAGCTAAAGATATACAACATTGTATCTACCCTAAAGACGTGTTAGATTTATACACTAAAATCCCTTTACATCAAACACCAAGCGTTCAAACAGTAAACTACTAACATGATAATCCCAAATGTTTTCACCGCCATGAATAATTCTGAATGTTTCGGTGAAAACATTGCCAACGCCACAGAATTCAGAGTTCGTATTAATGTTGAATTTTTGAATGGCTGTGAATTTGATTGTGCTGGTTGCTTCGTTAAGCGTAAAAGCGCATACGATTCAAAGGATATGGATATTCTAGTTGATACGGTTGAAAAGTTTCGAGATAGTGGACATACATTTGACGAAATAATATTAGGTGCCACAGACTTCTTTGGTGCCTATAATTCATCTGATGTTATTAATGATTCCCGATTTTCTAAACTGTTTGAAAACGGTGATGTTGTTATGACATTATTATCAACATTACAAAGCGATACTGATTATATCGAAGAGCTGATAGCTGATTTTAATCAGGCTTTACCATATAAAGGGTTAGAAGTTGAAGTGTTGATACCAGTAGACATTAAACAATTACATAGGAAAGACCGTGGTTATATTGAAAATCTAAAGAACAAGATACAACTATTACAACAATTCGATGCTGATGTTGATTATGCTCTTCAACTGAATATCCGTGATATGGATAAAGAAATTGACGACTTTGATATTGTAGCTATTACAAGGCTTGTTAGAGAAGAGTTTGACACCATCTTAGAGTTCAATCCGTCTTTCATGCGTTCGGGCAACATAGACAATGTGGTTGATACGTTGGGTCGCTGGAACATCATGCTTGAACGGTGCCTAAACGAATCAAACAAAAATGATGTGACCTTAACCATTTCAAACAAGTATCATGCGGGTAACAATGAAAAAACTTATACGTTTAAAAATGGGTACCTATACATAACACCATTCATTTATGAAAATGTTGTAGCATTAAGACCAGAATTTGCGATTGACAAAACTGGGGATTATTACACCATAAGAGATATTGAAGTAAATGATATGTATTCCAATGTTTCTCAATTTGGATATGTTGGTAAAACTGATGAATGTGAAGATTGTCAACATTTAGCGTCCTGTGTGTCTAAACTTGTGTTAAAATATATGGAAGTGAATAACCTTTCTGAATGTTTGTTGTCTAAACCAAGTATAGAACTATATGATAATTAATAATGGCATTTCCATTGAAGAACGCAGAACCGCAACGAATAGCAAATCTTTAGTAGATACCAAGCAAATAACACTAAGCATACAGGCTGAGTTTCTAGACAGTTGTGCCTTTAACTGTGCTGGTTGTTTCGTTAAACGTAGGAACACATACACAGACAAAGAACTATTAGACCTCAAGCGTTTCGTTCAACAATTTGATAACAAATACGAGCTGAACGAATTGGTCTTATCGCCTACTGATATGTTTGGTGCATCGAACACTATTGAAATTATTTCAAACCCTCTATTCATTTCACTATTTCAACATTTCAACGCCTTAACGTTCAACAGCACCTTGTTGTCTGAACCATCACACATTAAGAGCATAATGGAGTTCATTCGCGAGAACTATCCACAGCATATCTACTATGAAATGTTTGTAGTGTTGGATATTGAAAAGTTTCTTGTCCGTGACAAAGAATACATCGAACGATTAGAAACCAATCTTAATGAGCTTTCAGATGTTAACATAATATTCGTGTACAACATTCATTCAAGTGAAATGTTCGATAATGTTGACATACCAGCATTATCACATGAAGTCAATATAAGATATAATTCACATTTTCGAATGAACCCTTCTTTCTTTAGGACACACAAGAAGAGTATTATATTGAATGCCCTGAATGATTGGCGAACAAGATTAAGACTCATTTATGATGATGTTAACACCAAAGATATGTTATTCAACATGATTGACCCCTATTTTGGGAGCAATACATACATCACCTTAACAGCTAAGAATGGAAATTTATATCTTAATCCTTACATTTATGATAACATATTCGATAATTCAGAAACAGTTTTAAATCCAGTTGAAGGTATGACCGTTGAAAAATTATCAGAATTAATTACAGAATTACAATTAGAACAATTTGAATATTCAAAAGGTTTAGAATGTGATAACTGTGTTCTCTTATCGTCTTGTGTTGGTAGAAACGTATTGACCTTTATGAAAAACCAAGACATTAAAGAATGCTTCTTACCTAAAGACATAATGTTAAAAGCTAATTTAATGGTGGATGAAAATCGAATTAATAGTTAAAATTTCAGAAATATGTGATTGGACTTGTTCATTCTGTTCATCTAGCGCGATAGCAGATTCTAAACGTGATGTTCTTGACATTGAATACATCAAGAAATTTCTAAAAAGATTCCCCGAAACCAACACAATTATCATAAACGGGGGTGAACCATTAATGGTGAAACCAGAATACTATTGGGAACTGATAGAACATTTAGACACAATTGATTCTTCTGCTACATTATCGTTTACATCAAACTTATGGAACTTTTACAATAACCCCGACAAATGGGTAGAGTTGTTTAAGCATAAGCGTGTAGGTGTTACCACATCGTTTAACTATGGGAATACCAGAACTATAGCTCCAGATGTACCATACACAGTAGAAATGTTTTGGAAAGTTTCTGATTTGTTTCTTAAACGTGTTGGGTATCGTCCCGATTTTATCTCAGTTATTACCGAGGAAAATTATTCAAACTGTATTGATAATGTGTTTCTTGCATGGAAGATGGGCGTTGAATGTAAGTTGAACTATTCTATGGCAAGCGGAAGACAGTCTAAGCCATTGATTTTAGGGAAGATTTATGAAGTCTATTTAGAAATCATACGATTAGGATTGCACACGCATGAGTATAATACAAAGCAGTTGATGGTTAGGTTGAGCACTGGTAACACTACATGCCCACAGAATCGAAAATGTGATAGTAATATTCGGGCATTTAATCCTGCTGGTGGTGATGAATATTATTCGTGTGGTTCAATCGCTGATGACCGTGATGGTCATGCAATAAATTTTGATAATGAGATGTCTGGTGAGTTAGAAACTCCTTTGAGCACAGATGCTAATTTAGTTAGTCTAAAGGTTGATTGTTTATCATGTCCTTTGTTTAAAATATGTAATGGGTGTTATAAAACCATTAAAGATATGAAAGAATTTAACATGGTCGAAGAACATTGTGCTATAATGAAAAGCCTTGAACATGAAATATTGAATGTGAATGCAACTATCTATTAACCCAACATACTTTTGTAATTTCAGATGCCCCAATTGTTATTTAGGTGAAGACAATCTTAGTGATAAGAAAACTCTTAATCTATTAGAATTACAATGGAGACTTGAAGATATTTGTAATCATGTCGAAATAACGCACGTAGACCTCTATGGCGGTGAAATAGGGTTATTACCTCATGATTACCTTGAAGAACTAGAAGACACTATCAGCAAGTTCTACGGTGGTTCTTTAAATGTTATAACTAACCTATCAAACATTCACGATTTCTTTCTTCAAGATAATGTCGAAGTGTCGGTTTCTTATGATTACCATTACAGAGAACAACACGAAAGGGTATTACAAAATTTAATACAAATCCCTAAAGATGTCCATATCATTGTTTTAGCCACAGATGCTATCATAAAAAATGCTGATATTGATATTCCCATAATGAACACCATTTTTTCAACATTAGGTAATGTGAAAAGTGTAGAGATAAAACCTTATTCTGGTAATCTTTACAATTATCAATATTGCACATATTTAGAATACGAAGAATATGTCACAAAATGGTTAGCTTTAGAAGGCGATTATGAATTAGTTAATTGCAAAAAGATTGACGATTGTTTATCACGTAAGAGTTCATCATTTTCAAACGACCATATTTACATCAACCCAAATGGAAGAATAACAGTATTAGAATTCTTTAAAAATGGTGATGAATATTTTAAAGAATTATGGAGCTTTAACGATTATCGGAATTGGTGTGTTGCCGAAAAAACCAAAGTTTTAAAAAGCAAAATATGTGGTGAATGTGATTATGTTGGTCATTGTCTAAGTGAACATCTTAAAGAAGTTAAAACACTTGAAAACGGTTGCAATGGTTTCAAAGGATTATTAGATGCCAGAATGGAAGCATAGGCAAAACGTATACCACAGGATGAACATTCCTGATGATTTGTTATCCACTAAATCTATAATTGTAAAAGAATATGATGATGAAGATTTGATTGATGACATCATTGACTATTTCTATACCCCTTCTGATTTGCTTGTATACCCAGCAAAATCTTATGCGGTAGCCTTAATTTATGCGCAATTGCTTGTGAATCATTTCAATGAAGATTTTTACAACGTTCTTAATGATGAAAACCTTCTATATGGTAATGATTCTTATTTCGTGGCATATCATAACGCTAAATACGTATACGACACGGTTCTATCTCATATCGAGTTGACTTTCGACAATCCTACACCCCAAGTACAAACCACAATAGACTATTTCAAGGAAGAATTTTATATAAGTATCGTTTAATATAAATAGAGGTATCATTAAGAGAGATTTCTAAATATGACAGATATATATGTAATTAACCCAACGGACGGTAATAGTACTAGGTCTTTTAGCGTTTCACCGTATACAACTAACGGTGAAACTACTCCTGTATCGAATGTGCTTGACGTAAGCGCAGTGTCCGCAAACACATCTTTATTGTTTCACGGTAAAGGCAAAGATTCCTATGGTGAAAGAATCCAAGAAAATTTCTATCACTTATTAGAACATTTTTCCGGTTCTTCCGAACCTAATAATCCAACACATGGACAGATTTGGTATGATACCAACGATTCTACGCTTAAAATGTTTAGCCGTGATGGTATTAACATATACGATATAGACAATATTAGTCTTAACAGTGTTGTATTACAAGTAACAGGAAATCAATATTCTCGGTATTTTAGTAAAAAACGTGATGCGGCTGCTTTAAGGTTTTCTGGTGGATTTAGTTTCAGCATATATTCTGTTGCTGGCGATTATGTTGGTGACTATATAGCCACTTCTGCTGTGAACCATCCAGACCCAGACAAAATTATAGTCAACCTTAATACCATAAGTGGTATTTTAACTCCTTCAACACCAGGCATCACACCAATAATCCAAACTATTGGAGAGTGGACAGGTATTCAACCTGTCAACCCAACCATATTAGAAGACATATTCACAGGTTCAGCTTCATTACATTCGACATTTGACGGGATTACTGTTGATTTAGATGCTGGCGAAAATTACATTACAAATCTTCCAGCATTAAATCTGGTAGAATCAGGTGCAGCCTCTACCCCTGATTCAGATTCAACTACTTGGGCGGTGAATAAAGGTTATGTCGATGATAATTTTGTTAAAAATTTAGGTGATACTATTAACGGTAATTTAACTATTACTGGTAATTTAGAATTAGGTAGTCTGACTGATGTTGAACAAACTATTGACGATTTAAACACGTCACTTACTTTACACAATCATGATACTGATTATGTTGAATTAATTGGCGATACTATGACAGGGTTTTTAACCCTCAATGCTGACCCTACCGCACTGTTACACGCTGCTACTAAAAACTATGTAGATATTCAAATTGGTGGTGTTGGTGGAACTCCATCTTTTGACGGTTTAACGGACGTTATCGTTGCTGGGGCGTTATCTGGTGATTATGTAACCTTTGATGGTGCTAACTGGATAAACACTCCCACAGTGGACGCTACGACATTAAACGGGTTAGCTGACACAGATTATATTAAAGCCACAGTTGGTGGAACTGTTTCAACTGGTGGTGTGTTAAAACTATTAGGTCAACCAGGTCAAATAGGAAATCTTGGCATACCTTCAAGTGAAGATGCTGTTACACATCAACATTTAGTTGATACATTAGCTGCTGACTTTGCTAGTATATTACCAAATGGTGATATTTATGTAGTTGGTGGTAGTTATAATGGTGGTAGTGATGAACTAACATTAATCAGAACTGGTGGACAACCCGACATCATCATTACTGGTATTGCTGCTGGTGTAGGGTCAAACATAAATGACACCAACACAATTGGGCATACCATAATACCTTTACAACAAGGTGATGGTGATTTTTTAGAAACTGCATGGTCAAATGATGCGTCATTTCCAACGTTTATTTTAAGCAACATAATAGAATCATTATCAGAAACCATTAAACGTATGCAACAACGTGTGCTAAGTGGGGTGATTGTTTCAGATGGTAGAGTTACATCTTACAACATCGATGCTGATTTAGGTATGGCTTATACTGGTGGGTTTAACAGCGTTCAAATATACGTGAATGGTTTAAAATACATACCCAATCATAGGGGGTTTCAAGAATTAGTTCACAATACTGGTGATGTGTTTCATAGCACAGCTACAGGATTAGCAGACGACCCCACGATTTATTCGTTTAATATTAACGTTGATGGTGCTGGTAACCAACTGGTATCGTTTACTGGTGCTCAAGCACAAAATTATAGATTCATGGCTGATACTATCAACACTGAAATGATTTCAGGTAGTATTCCTGCAAGATGTTTCGTGTATGAAGGTGTAGTGTCGTTTTTCACTGATTCAAATGGAGCTTCTTCGACGATAAATATAACAGACATTAGCTTGGTAGGGAATCTAACTAACATGAGTTTAGACACTCCAGTAGCAGGAGCTACATATGATTATCAAGAGTTAACCGAATTTGGTAATACT
>Ga0164313_10003188_pt1 | contig 14648 bp, 9 predicted proteins | sample GuaBasSedimGuay4_FD_113735 | JGI IMG/M metagenome (GOLD analysis project Ga0164313, IMG submission 113735) | Subseafloor sediment microbial communities from Guaymas Basin, Gulf of California, Mexico - Guay4, Core 4569-4, 0-3 cm | ecosystem: Environmental > Aquatic > Marine > Hydrothermal vents >... | reverse complement strand
TGCTCTGGCAGAAATGCATCGAGGTAATACTGCTGAAAACTTTGGATTGGATCATGACAATTACATTGGGAAACTTCATCAGCCTAATGATGAGACTAATAATTGGATTGATTTTTTTATCCAGTATCGACTGGAGTTTCAATTGAAATTGGCCATCAAAAATCATTTGGTTTCGAATGACCTTATCGATAGGTATCGCCGATTTTATGATCTGTTGCCAGAATTACTTCCTGTAAACAAACCGTCCTTGCTTCATGGAGATATGTGGAGTGGCAATATATTGTTTAATATGAATGGCGCTACCGTCATTGATCCAGCTCTCTACTTTGGAGATAAAGAGATTGAGTTGGCTTTTATTATGTTGTTTGATACCTTTGGAGAGACATTTTTTAGAGCGTATGAAGAGGTACACTCTTTAAGTGATGATTTTCATGAGGTTAAAGTACCGCTTTATCAGATTTACCCACTTTTGGTGCATGTGACACTTTATGGGGACAGTTATATAGATCAATTGGAACAAGTACTTAAAAGGTTGAAAGTATGATAAGTCGTATAAAGTCTAAGAATTGGAATTGGAGATCAATACTTAAAGAGATACTCATAGTCATAGTGCTTATGTTTATATTAAGTAATATCATGAGCTATTTACGTAAACCTGATCTGGATTCATCACAGCTTCCTAAGATAGAACTACAACTGTTGGATGGCAGTATATTCACCGTTCCAAAGGACCAGCCTATACTCATACATTTCTGGGCGCTGTGGTGTCCGACATGTAAACTTGAAGCATCCAATATAGAAGCGGTATCTAAAAAATATAAGGTGTTAAGTATTGCCGTTGATTCTGGAAGTGATACAAAAGTAAAAGAATATATGCAAGAACAGAATCTAAGTTTTAAAGTCTTCAATGACAGAGATGGTACTTGGGCAAAGCAGTTTAAAGTAGAAATGTATCCTACAACATTTATCTATGATTCTCAAGGGCAATTGCGCTTTAGCGAAGTAGGGTACACCTCTACTGCAGGCTTATTGGCACGCTTTGAATGGATAAAGTAAGCTTTTATTGGTTTAACCGTTATATCTTAAGGTATATAAGGATAATATATCGTTATATAGTTTAGGATATAAGGACAAGGATGGAACTTTCATCGCCACTTACTTTAGAAATGTTAGGTCAACCTTTTTTACTTGAGAAGCGTATATCACTTTTACATGCCATAGAAGAACAGGGGTCTATTTCAAAGGCGGCAAAGGCAGTACCCATGAGTTATAAGAGTGCATGGGAAGCAGTAGATACGATGAACTCTCTCTCACCAGAACCCATTGTGTGTCGAGAGACTGGTGGAAAAGATGGTGGCGGTACTACGATCACGACTTATGGTAGACAATTGCTTGAAAACTATGCAATGCTTAAAAGAGAACATACACATTTTTTAGAAAGATTATCCGCATTGACTGATATCCAAAGTGGTACATTTAAGACTATAGAAAGACTTTCTTTACAGATCTCTGCCCGAAATCAGATGCGAGCCAAGGTTGTTTCTATTGAATGTGAAAATGTAAATGCAAAGATACATTTAGAGTTGAAAAGCGGACAGGTACTGGTTTCAGTCATTACAAAAGAAGCTGTAGAAAATCTGCATATAGAAAAAGATCAGTACGTGACGGTGATCTTTAAATCATCTGCAGTTTTACTCTCTGAAATGAGTGATGATAAATTTGAAAAAAATAGACTCGAAGGTATCGTTGAAAAGATAGATACAGATCTTGAAAATGCCAAGGTATTGATAGATATAGGAAGTCATGACAAGATCGTTTCTGTGATATCCAAAGAGATGTTAGAAAATATGAAAATGAAAGTAGGGGATCTTGTTTGGATCACTATAAAAGCAAATAATATTATGTTGGGAAAATAGAGAGTGAGAGTATTAAGATCAGGATGGCTCTGGATAGCGTTACTAGGTACAGTATACGCGATGGAAGATACTGTTGAAGTAGTAGATACCGTTAGAACAGTATACACAGTGGACGATATGCTTGAAATGGAAGATGCTGTAAAACATAGTATTCGGTGTAATATGTTTCAAACGTATAATGAAGACCCTGGAAATGTAGATAATATTAGAGATATGCTCACTCAAGGGATATTTTATAAACGTGTACGTTTTAACAGCTTTGGGCATAGATGGAAGAATGAAGTTGCTGTAAATGATGTTAAAGTAAGAGAAAACCATGCCATCGCAGCGATAGGTGGGAGCTTGATCTATAGATCTGGGTGCCTGAATGGGTTTTCTGTAGGTGGGGGACTTTATGTTAGCAGTGCTGCAGGTAGTCTCGATGAATCAGAAGCCTATTTATATAAAGCAGGAAAAGGTGTCTTCAATCGATATGACTATGGCAGGAATGGTTCTGCAAATCTCTATTCTTTGGCACAAGCCTATTTGGAATATAGACATGAAAAGATTAATATCAAAGTAGGACGACAGGTATTTGAGAGTTTTTTAACTAAAAGTAATGATACAAAAATGATACCCAATACCTTTGAAGGGCTTACTATCAACAGCTCATCAATGTATGACACTTCATTCAATATGGCATATTTAATAAGTCAAAAATTAAGGGACCACTCTGATTTTCATCATGTCTTGGCAGCAGGTGATCTGGATAATGACCCTTATAACCTCTATAGTGAGAATGATGATGCTGCCATGCATTTTGGTTTGAAAAAATCTGAATTGGAAGCCAGAGGTATTGATGATAAATTGATCGTAGCAGAGGCTAAAAATAGAAGTATAGACAACTTGACGATAAACATGAACTATACTGCAGTACCTGAGTTGGTCTCTTCTGCCATGATACAAGTTGATTATAGAATGGATGTGGGTGGATGGTCAGTGATACCAGCACTCAGATATATGCAGCAGTTTGATGATGGAGCAGGCGAAATAGGGGGTGCGAACCTTAAAACACTTACGCAAGGTTATAGTGATCCAGATAGTTTAGATGCGGCTCTTTATGCTGCAAGAGTGGATGTGGTCCAAGATGCCTTTAAATTACGATTTGCCTATACTCAGATATCTGATGAAGGTGACATAGTGGCACCATGGAGAGGTTTTCCTACGGCTGGATTTACACGTGCCATGTCACAGTATAATTGGTGTGCCAACACAGAAAGTTATATGATGCAACTTGATTATAAGTTTGATAATGTCTCTGACTTTAAGATCATATCACGTTTTGCCATACAGGATTTTGATGATGAGAAGATAGGGGTACAGGCAGATTCAAATGTTTTTACGATCGACTTTCTTAAAGGGCTTGGAGAAACATCTTACTATTTAAAAACAAGATTTGCCCATGTTGTAGGAGATGATGATACGATCACGAGTAATGGCTTCACTAAGCTTGACCCCTCTTATAATGAGGTTCGTATTGAGATCAATTATCTGTTTTAGGACGTTGGCATGAAAAAGATAATCATTGCATGTCTGTTTGGACTGGCGAGTGTCAGTGCAGGAGAGATCAGCATTGCTGTAGCTGCAAATGTAAGCTATGCCATAGAATCCTTAAAAAAAGAGTTTAAATTGGAACATCCTGAAACAAAAGTTAATGTTATACTTGGGTCTTCGGGAAAACTTACTGCACAGATAAAACATGGTGCACCTTATGATCTTTTGCTGTCAGCCAATATGAAGTATCCTGATGCACTCTACAAAGAGAAAATGGCAATAACCGTACCTGTGATCTATGCACAGGGGGCATTGGCTATTCTTTCTGTCAAAGAACGTAACTACTGTGCGGAAATGTACGTCCTTAAGTCAGCAAATGTCAAAAAGATCGCCATAGCCAACCCTAAAACTGCTCCTTATGGTGTGGCCGCAGTAGAGGCTTTGAAAAATGCAAGACTTTATGAAAAGTTGAAAGAAAAATTTGTGTATGGTGAGTCTATTTCTCAGACCATCACGTATGCGACAACCGCCGCAGACATAGGTATCATTGCCAAATCATCACTTTATTCACCGAAAATGGCACATTTTAAAGAGGCGATACACTGGGCTGATATAGATGAAGATCTTTATACACCTATTGATCAGGGGATGGCCATTTTGAAGAGGGGTGAAGGAAATGTTGAGGTGAAGGCTTTTTATGATTTTATGTTAAGCCAAAAGGCTAAAGAGATCTTGAAATCGTTTGGATACAAAGTCTTATGATCGACCTAGGACCGTTTTTACTCTCTTTTAAACTGGCAGGTGTGACGACACTTATTTTATTTGTGATCGCTCTGCCTTTGTCATGGTATCTGTCTCAAACAGAATCAAGATCCAAACCAGTCTTGGAAGCATTGACAGCACTTCCCATTGTTCTTCCTCCTTCTGTATTGGGTTTTTATATTTTGATCGTACTCTCTCCCAACTCGGCTGTGGGAGGATTTTTTGAAGATCTTTTTGGTGTGAAGTTGGTGTTCACCTTTACCGGTTTGGTTGTGGCTTCATGTTTTTACTCTCTGCCTTTTATGGTACAGCCTTTGCAGAGTGGTTTTGAAGCGTTGAATAAACATATGCTGGAAGCTTCCTATCTTGCAGGGAAATCTAAACTGCAAACGGTCTGGTATGTGGCACTTCCAAACATCAAGCCTTCCCTTATCACTGCACTTATTATTACTTTTGCACATACGGTAGGTGAATTTGGTGTGGTACTGATGGTTGGAGGAAGCATACCTGGGGAGACTAAAGTAGCCTCAGTTGCCATTTATGAGATGGTTGAGGTGATGGAGTACGGGCAAGCACATATCTACTCTGCTATTATGGTACTTATGAGTTTTATGGTACTTATGGCTGTCTATATTTTTAATCACAAACAAAAAAAGATAGGTATACTCTAATGATACATCTAGATATACATAAAGTCTTGCACGGCAGTCAGGGTGAGATGAACCTTGATGTAAAGTTAGAAATACAAAAGGGTGAGTTCATCGCATTGATGGGTGAGAGTGGTTCTGGGAAAACAACACTGCTGAGAATTCTGGCAGGATTGGAAAAAGCCGAAGGAAAGATAGAGGTTGAAAATGTATTTTGGATGGGTGAGAAAAAGATGCTTGCTTGCCAAGAAAGACAGATAGGCTTTGTATTTCAAGATTATGCATTGTTTGAAAATATGACCGTAGAGCAAAATTTGTTGTTTGTCAAGGATGACAAAGCATTAGCCCTTAAGCTTCTTGCACTTACAGAGTTAAATGAATTGGCCTCGCGTAATGTTAAGAGCCTCAGTGGCGGTCAAAAACAAAGAGTAAGTCTATGCCGCGCAATGATGAACAAACCAAAACTTCTTCTTATGGACGAGCCACTTTCTTCACTCGATGCTAAGATGAGAGTGAAGCTTCAAAATGAGATAGTAAAACTACATAAAGAGTTCGGTACAACCACTATCATGGTGAGTCATGATACGGAAGCTTCGTATACCTTAGCAGACAGAATTCTTGTACTCGATCAGGGAAAAGTGATTAAAGATGGTGCCAAAGATAAGATACTTCAAAAGGTAACTACTACTACTTATAGTTTATAAGGTAAAATACCTTAATTTTTTAGAAGGATATAGTATGGCATGTGATTTATGTGGAAGTGAAGAGGGGTTAACAGCTTATACGGTAGCACCAAAAGATGAGACTATAACAATTTGTGTTACCTGTGCATCGAGTATAGAAGACCCGACTACAGATGAAAAACACTGGAACTGTTTGCATGACAGCATGTGGAGTACAGAACCTGCGGTTCAGGTCATGGCATTTAGACTCTTCACACAACTTGGCGCACAAGACCAGCTTGATATGCTCTATCTGGAAGATGAGGTAAGAGCATGGGCAGAAGAAGGGCTAAACGAAGAGAAACAAGAGCCAACACGTGATGCCAATGGAACGATCCTGGTAGAAGGTGACTCTGTGAGTATCATCAAAGATCTTGTGGTAAAAGGTGCGGGATTTACAGCAAAACAAGGTACTACGGTTAAAAATATCCGTATGGCACCGGGTGATCCTCTGCATATTCAAGGACGTGTAAACGGAACGATGATCTTTATCATCTCTGCATTTTTAAAGAAACTGTAACCCATACTCTTTTAGTTAAGAGAGGTATAATTGACGTACATTGTTTAAGACTTTAATAAGGATCTGTCATGATGAGAATCATAAACTATTTTATAGAAAATAAAAGTCTTAATTATGTACTTCTCATCTTCATCCTTTTTTTGGGGATCAATGCTTATCAAAACATTCCCAAAGAACTTTTTCCAGAAATATCTTTAGATAAAATTTCGATCAGTGGTTCGTATGCCGGTGCTTCTGCGGATAATCTTGATAAAATGGCCGTACGTGACATCGAAGATGAACTGGGCAATATACAAGGTATCGATAAAATAGAGACGGTGATCAAGCCAGGTCGGTTTACGATAATTCTTAACCTTATCAATGGTGCAGACAAAGCAGACGCGCTCAATAAAGCAAAAGATGCCATTGCCAGAAGCAGACAATACCTGCCTTCCGATATGGTAGAGCCCACAGCTCAGATATTAATGCACAATAGACCTCTCATACGACTTTCTCTCTCATCGGAACATATGAATAAAGGTCAATTGATAGAAACGGCCAAAAAGGTAAAATCTAAAATTTCCAGAAATCCTTTCGTCTCTGAAGTGAAGATCTATGGAGATGCAAATCAGGAAGTTTCTGTACAGGTTAATGAAGAAGCAGTCAGGGCTTATGGATTAGATCCTACAGCCATCATCTCAGCCGTTTCCAAACTCTCTTATATCTATCCTATAGGTGACATTAAAGAAGGAGGGAATTATATCTTCCTCTCCACGGTTAATGGAAAAGAAAGTAAAGAAGAATGGGAATCAGCCCTCATAAAAATAGGTGAAAAACAAGTTAGGTTGGGAGATGTGGCTAACGTTGAGATCTCTTATCCTCAAAATACCACACTCTCTACGTTTAACGGACGTAAAAATGTGACCTTAGTCATTTCAAAGGGGCATGAGGGAAATTCAATGCATATCTCAAAAGATCTGCGAGCCTTTGCTGAGGAAAAACTGGCTAAAGAGTTCCCTAATGTTTATTTCAATTTTTATCAAGATACTTCTAAACCGGTGAAAGACAGGCTCAATACGGTGATATCCAATTTGATGTTTGGTTTGGTACTGGTATTTTTATCTATGACATTATTGATCAATGTACGTATTGCCTCGGTCGTAGCTATGGGTATTCCTATCTCTTTTGCCATAGGTATCATGTTATTATATTTTATGGGCTACTCTATTAACATTGTTTCTTTATTGGGAGGGCTTATTGTCATTGGTATTGTGGTCGATGATGCCATTGTTGTCTCAGAGAATATTCAGCGTCATATGAATGAAGGACTCTCCCCAAAAGAGGCAGTCTATATGGGAGTCAAAGAGATGTTCTTGCCTGTCACATTGGCAACATTAACCACTGTAGCAGCATTTCTTCCCTTGTTTATGCTTACAGGGGAGATCAAAAACTTTATTATCCTCATTCCTATTGCCGTGGTGATGATCTTACTCGGATCCCTTCTTGAAAGTTTTGTCTTTTTACCTTTACATGCAGGCGAATTACTCAAAAAACAGAAAAATTTTATAAATTGGGAACCGCTACAGAGTAAATATGAAGCATTCTTACATCATGTTATACGACTTAAATATGTGTTTTTATTTACCTTTATTGTTCTCATACCTGTTTTGAGCATCATTACGGTCAAGATGCTTAATTTCCAGTTTTTCCCCGGTTTTGACGGTAACTATCTGTATATTACGGGTAAAAGTAATGTAGACACTTCCATTGAAGAGACAGAAGAGATCGCTAAAGTGCTGGAGAAGTATGTTCTTGCAAATAAAGATACCTATGCACTGAAAGCCACTTCTACAGTTGTAGGCTTTAGAAGAGCACTTTCGGGTGAAAATGAAAATGGTGATAACATGCTATATATCACGATGGAACTCTATGATATGAAGCCGCAGAGTTTTATAGATGCCTATATAAATCCTATCTTTAACTTTTCATTTAAATTTAATGATCCTGAAAAGATCAGAGAGAAACATACCTATGATCTTGCGCAAGATCTGAAAAAAGAGATACTCCCTCTGATGAAAAAGTATGACCTTGAAGAGCTTGGGGTAGTGGAAGATAAACCAGGACTCATTAAAAATGATATTCAAATTAATTTTTCTGGTAAAGAGAATGAAAAGATTGCACTTGCTATGAAAAGAATTGAAGCGAAACTTTCCAGCATTCCTCATGTGAAAAATGTAAGTAACAATGCACAGTTTGGAAAAATGGAATATAAATTACGCATCAACGCTTATGGTGAACAATTGGGATTGAGTGAAGTGGGTATAGCGCAGGCACTTTCCGGATACTTCCTCGACAGCAGAAAAGCGATGACCTTTAGTGATAATGGTGTCATGGAGATCAGAACCAAAGCGATCAATAAAGATTCAGAAACAACTTTAACAGGTTTTATGATCCCTACACCTTCTGGTTCTGTTGTCAAACTGACCGATATAGTAGATATTAAAAAAGTAAGAGCCTATGAAAAGATCGAAAAAAGAGATGGTAACACCGTTAAATCAGTGTTTGCAAATATAGATAAAAAAAATACAACATCCGTAAATGTCCTTCATGATATCAAGCCTTTGTTAGAAGAGATCAAAGATGAGGGAATAGAAGTGAACCTTCTAGGTGAGAATGAAAAGAATCAACAATTTAAAAATGATATGATCCGATCATTGATCATAGCTGTTTTTCTGATCTTGATCACCTTACTTTTTATCTTCCCGAAAATTCGTTATGCCTTGATGGTCATGTCAGTTATACCATTTACTATGCTTGGCGCATTACTGGGACATATGGTGGTAGGAGTCAACCTTTCCATGCCCTCAGTCATCGGTATGCTTGGACTTGCTGGGGTTGTCATCAATGATGGGATCATCATGCTGGACTTCCTTCACGGCACCTCTGATGCAGATAAATTTTATGAAAGAGCCAAACTAAGACTGCGTCCTATTTTGATCACTTCCATTACCACTTTTCTTGGGCTCTTTACGCTTATTTTCTATGCTACTGGTCAAGCGGTTATCTTACAGCCTATCGCCATTTCAATTGGGTTTGGATTACTTTGGGGAACAGTACTGAACCTTATCTACCTGCCTGCACTTTATGCCGTGGTCAATAAGATCCACCCTTCAAGAGACTGATGAGGTTATTACTGTAATGACTTTTCAATATCTTCAACAATCTCCCTAGGTTTTGTTGAAGAACCGTAACGTTCAATAACCTTTCCCTCTCTATTTATTAAAAATTTTGTAAAATTCCATTTTATGCTTTCGGTACCCAAGAATCCGGGAGCCTTCTTCTTGAGGTGAACATAGAGTGGATGGGTATGGTCTCCGTTGACATCTATCTTCTCAAAGAGTGGGAATGTCACGCCGAAGTTTACTTTACAGAAGTTCTGTATCTCTTCAGGTGACCCGGGTTCTTGTTTTCCAAATTGGTTACTGGGAAATCCCAATATTTCTAATCCTTGAATGTGGTAAGTTTTATAGAGTGTTTCCAGACCTTCATACTGGGGAGTAAATCCGCATTTGCTGGCTACATTGACAACAAGTACTACCTTACCTTCATAGGCAGACATAGATACTTCTTCTCCTTTGATGTTCTTCGCGCTAAAATCATAAAAGTTTTTCATTGTTTCTCCTGCATTGAGTGTGAGTGTGAGTAAGACGGGTAGTAAGATTTTGTACATTTTTTGTCCTTCATTATGAGTGTAACATAATTAGTTGGAACTATTTTGTATTGTCTTAATTCTATAGATATTTTTCATAAACTTTTTTAAGTATAATAAAAAAGAAAATACCAAATAATACCGTTTAGATATATCTTGAGAGGAGAATCTACATGAAAATAGTATGGGATCGCATTTGGTATACATTGCTCATGTTGATCGCACTTAGTGTTATCGTAGTATTCTTTTTACTAAACTCAACGAAAACCATAGAGTGGGTGGCAAATACTTATGCTCCACAATATGGATTTGGATACAAAAAGATTTCTGGTGGTCTTCTTACTGGTCTTGAAGTTGAAGCATTGACTTTCAAAAATGCTACATTGGTTGATAGCCTGAAATTAGGTTGGAATCCCGCTTCTCTCCTCTACAATAAAATCTCTATTACCCACCTGCATGCCAATGGTTTGAATGTTGAAAAGATTAAAAAAGTTGTAGATACTTTTGCTTCTACAGATGAAAAAAAAGAAGATAACAGTACCCTTATACTGCCAGTCACTATTGGTTTGGGAGAATTCAATGTAACGGTAAAGCCTTTTGATGAAAGTGGTATTGGATTTCAACATATAGCATTGGCTGGTGAGGGCATTGTCTATTATGGAGAAGGTATTAATATAGATGACCTCTCTCTTGTCATTGATACCAATGTCACAAATATACAGCTTCGTGGGATGATAGAAGAGAAAAAGATCAGGATCAAAAAACTCAGTATCGTTGATATCGATACGATTGCATTTGAAGATGTTATTAAGAAAATGATCGCTATCAAAATAGATGATGCGATCGTAGAAAAAGTAGAGCCTGAGATAGAAGAGTATAAAGCAGGGAAAGATAACTTTATCCCTCAAAGTGTACGGGTTGACTCTGTTGTTTTAACGCTTAAGCCTGCTACTTATCCTCAGGTAAGACTCGAACGGGGAGAGGTAAATATAAAAGAGTTAGATGTTGATATCTATGGGATGATAGATCTTCATCCCGATACGATTCAATTATCTGATCTCTATGTGCTTATGGAGAGTAATCTTTTTAAACTCTCCACGAATGGCAATCTAGAGAATGAAAAGATCACGGTTGAGTCCTTATCGTTAGAAGATATAGATACGATGGCTTTGAAAAAGTTTCTAGTATCACTGGAAAATAATCAAACCTCTACAGTGGAATCTGCGGAACCCAAAGTAGCACAAACCAATTCACCTAACACTTTATTACCAAAGTTACTTTATATAAAGCACATGGACTCTTCGATAAAGGGTGTGACATATGATCCTCTTTTGATCCAGAGTGCTGAAGTAAATGCGACGAATGTCATGTTGGATATCGGTACTTTAACTGCAGAGACTGGAAATGTGGATGTTGCTGTTGTAAGCAGTTTTGCATCCTTTGTACAGCATGGGGTGATCAAAGATAACCATATCATTTCTCAGGGAGATATTACAGCACACAAAGCACTCTTTGAAACATATGGACTACCTTTGAAAGAGGATGCCTTTGATACGATTCCTCTGACCATGCATACAGACGAAAAGCAGATAATAATTGATATGGAGTTCAAGGGAAAGGAGATACTTCAAGTGCATGATGGTGAATTCAATGTTGAAGATATTTCATTAAATAATCATATTACATATTTGATTCCAAAAGGTAAACTTATCGTTGAAAATGAAGGGAATATTTCGATACCTTATGCCAAGGATATTCATCTTACCAACCTTTTAACTCTGGAAGATGGTCTCCTTGACTATAAAGGTAAGGTGAGGCTAGGGAATCTTGAGGGAATCGATACAAATTATACTAAAGCTCTGAATGATCTAACAGTCACTTACCATGGTAATGCAAAAAGTATTGAAGGGCTCATAGATTCTGATAATGTAGAAGGGAAATTTATTTCTACGGACTTTAAGAAGGGTGACCTCACTATTTCAACGAAACAAGCACTTATGATTAAGGAGATGTTTTCACTTCCGACAGAACTTCAGACTTCTCAAGCCGAAGTGGACATTCACGTTCCCTTGGATTTTGCTAATTTCACCCCACTTCATGCAAAAGCAAAGATCACTTCAAATCTTGCCAATGTAGATGCGGATCTGCTTTATGATGAAAAGTTGAAGATCATAACAAGAACCATTGTCCCTCAAAAATCACTTCTTCGAGCGTATAATAAAGCGTTGAACTTTGATACGCTTAGTCCATTGCGGACTGATATTTTATTGGCTGAGAATAAAGTACATGTTGACGTGACATCTAACGGGTTTACCTCTAAAGTTAATTTTAATTCAGATAACAAAAATCTTGAGGGTGATCTTATTTTAGGTGCTGCCAAGTTTGTATTTAAAGGGAATGTAGAGAAAAAGATCACACTTGATAAAAATATACCTTCATTACAAAGCCTATTACATCAGATAAATACTATGTATGCTTTTGAGGTACCACCCTTGGATGGAGATGCTAAAGTCTCTATCGTGTTGACTGAGATGAGAGATCTAGAGTTAAAACTCAATTCCCATACTTTGACTTACGAGGTGGATAAAGAAACAGAACATATCTTGACCGATACAATGATCTCCCTGGCTTTTGTTGATTCTGCTTTGACTTTGAATAAATACCATACTACTTTTCAAGGACAAAAAGTATTTGCTACAAAAGCATCACAGATCAATGTGAAGGAGGGTAATGTAGATGTTTCCCCCCTCTGGATCAATGATGAATTAAAGGTTACAGGCAAATATGACATTGAGAACAAAAAGGGAGAGATCCTTGGGTATGCAGACCCTCTTGTTGTATCTCATGAGATGACTGATCTGCTCAGCCGTATCAACATAAAAAGTAATATAGAGGGCAATAATACAACGATTGATGGTACGATCACAATCATGGGTGGAAATGTCTATTATGACATGGATAAAAAGAGTTTTTCAAGGGACAAAGATATTATTATTGTTCAAGAGATAGAAAAAAAGAAACCAAGCCCTTTTATGGACAATTTAGCCACCTCTATTAAAGTCAATACCGAAAGTCCTCTTCTGTATAAAACGGATGAAGCAGATATTAAAGCAAAAACTGAGCTATTGATCAAAAAAGAAGCTAATGGACCTATATCTGTCTTGGGAATAATTGAAATTCTCAAAGGTTCATCTTATAAAATTGAAAATAAAAAATTTGTTTTCAAAAAAAGTATCATAGAGTTTACCGGAGATCCAACAGAACCTATGCTTAATATATCTGCCGGATATAACACAGTCAAGGCAGAAATAAACATACAAATAGCAGGAAGTTTAACGGCACCGGAGATTGTTCTCTCTTCCATACCATACATGAGCAAAGATGAGATACTTACATCGATCCTTTTCAACCCTGCTGCGAATGCAAGTGAATATAGCGAAGAGGAAAAACAAACCATGACGGATGGTAATGTAGTCAAGTCCATTCTCTCCAATGCAGGAGAGACTGTGGTAAATACAGTTTTTTCAACACTTGGAATAAATATTGATGCCCTCCCTTTCATCGGTAAGTCAAATGATATCAATAAGACAAAAAAAGCATTTTTCACCTTTTTTAGTAAAGAAGACAAGAATGGTATTCCTTCTCATGAGATAAAGTTCACAGGACAGGAGCATGTGAAAGAAAGTCATCTTCAAAAAGCAATGGCTGTTGATACAAAAAGTATAGTCCAATTTTGGAAAAAGGATAAACCTAAGATAAAAGACAAGCTCTTGCCTGCACTGGAAGAATCTCTTCGAAATTATTATATCTCTGAGGGGTTTTATGATGCCGAGTTTTCGATCAAAACGTCAAAAACAAACGTTGCTGTAAAAATTGATGAAAATAAACCCATTAAGATCAGAGAGATAAAAATAAGCAGTGATCATGATATTGCTGATCTGATCACATTTAAAAAGAATGATATTTTTAAAGCAAAAGCGTTTAGCTCTATCAAGCGTACTATTGGTCAAAGATTATTGAATGACGGTTATTGTAGCTATGTACTTGACAGTAAGGCCTATGTGGACATAGATAAATATGAAGTAAAGATAAAATACACATTGAATAAAGGGGATGTCTGTACTTTTGGAAAAGTGACTGTAAAAGGATTAAAAACCATAGATGATTCTGTGGTGCTTTCCAGAGTTAGAATCCGTGAAGGAGAGCGTTTTAGTCTAAAGAGGATCAAGGAGAGTTATGATGCACTGTATGGTCTGGGCGCATTTGATTTTGTTTCTGTGAAGTATGATAAAAATCTTCATAATGTCATACCTATAGAGATAGAAGGAAGAGAGATCTCAAGACCCTGGTACTTTAAAGGTGGTTTGAATTTTAACACTGAGACAGGATTCAGTGTATCTGCGGATGCTGTACGAACAAACTTTAGGGGAAATGCTAAACAAATTGGCTTACATTTAGGATACTCCAGCATATATAAGGTTGCAGAAGTAAGCTATTTTGTACCAGCCAAGTTTAATTTTTTGGATCATTATATAGATCTCACCAGTAAGATCGGTTACAGTCACTTCACCTATACAGGTTTCAAAGAAGAGAAAGTCTATGCTGAGGCTAGCTTGGATTATAATGATGAAAAATTAAGCCTAAAAGCAGGGATAGCTTTAGAGCATATTGATCTATCATCCAATAATAAGGATAAATTCACCCCAATACATACGCTCTCATTGGGAAACTATCTTTTAACCGGTCCGTTTCTTGAATTCTCCTATGATGCCAGAGATTCTAAACTTCATCCTAAGAATGGTTATTATGTAGCAGGTAAAGCTGAGTATGCTTTACCTTATAATAACGATGCCAGTTCAT
>Ga0164313_10003187_pt1 | contig 14648 bp, 10 predicted proteins | sample GuaBasSedimGuay4_FD_113735 | JGI IMG/M metagenome (GOLD analysis project Ga0164313, IMG submission 113735) | Subseafloor sediment microbial communities from Guaymas Basin, Gulf of California, Mexico - Guay4, Core 4569-4, 0-3 cm | ecosystem: Environmental > Aquatic > Marine > Hydrothermal vents... | reverse complement strand
CGACTTGGTACGGGCAGGGGGGGCACTGATGCGCAGGACAAGTTAGTATAGGTGCCGTCAGTCTCGATCAGCGTCCGGGTGTCAAGTTCTGCAGAGTCCGCTGCCGCAAGGACCTCGGGGTCTGAATAGCAGACCTTTACCGCCGGGTCATGCAGTCCGAGCACACACTGCGAGCGAGTGCCGTGTACGCCCTTTCTCAGGATGGCATCCTCGTCGAACAGGACCCGCAGCGTTGCTTCCTTGCTGTTCTCCGGACACACCCACTGCAGCGGGTCATCATCCAGGTCTGTGTTGTTGGCAATGCTTTCCAGGGTAAAGATGACCGGTTCTCCATACTTGGGGTCCCGAATGTTCGCCGGTAATACGCCGGCTTCCAGTTCGGCCGCAATATGATCCTGGTATTGAATGAATTCATTCACCCTTGGGCTCGCATTATTCAGGCCGCCTTTCCATATTTTACAGCCGATTTGCAGGCTGCCAAGATCGGAGAGATCGGCATTGGCCAGTATGACCATGAAGGGTTGGTCGTCAGCGAGCAATTCACCACCGGCTGCACCATCGAGTTTATAGGTTTCAGACTCAGGCTCGATGGTCGCCTTTTCGCACTCAACAATCGTACCGTCTGTTGGATCAGTGATGGCCCGGTAGAATGGACCGAAGCGACTGGTGCTGTCCTCCGGGCAGACCTTCTCTCCATCATCATCGATTGGCAGCACAGTCTCAATTTCAATCGTCGGTGTGAGGGTGTCATAGGCCCGGTTGAGTTCTGCCTCTACGGCCTCGATGCACTTGCCGTTTACCAGAATCCGCTTGTCGTTATCTGTGTCACTGCAGGTACCACCCACAGCATCGATGCTGCCCGAGGTGGGTGCCAGATTGGAAAGCCCACGGCGTGGCTCCAGTTCAAACAGGTCGACATAGGAAATGCCGTTGGTGGTGTCGTATTCATGCACGAGCCCGTCAACGGTCCCGCTCAGTCCGTCGTTATCCGGATTCTGGTAGCCGGCGCTGTGCTTGAAGATCAGGTTGGGTGCTGTCACGCCACCATCGGGGCTGTCCGTGACCACGTCGAGGTGACCAAAGAGCAGGGGACCCGGGTTGGTAATCGGTGGCAACGGCAGGATGAGGCCATTGATGAACATCTTGTCAATACCATCCCGCAGGCGTACAAACGCCGGTTGGGCAATGTTGCCTTCACCAAGGCTCAGGCCGACTGGCGGTACACCGCTGGCGGTGTCCAGTACATCAAGTTTGGTATCGCCATTCAGGTTGAATGCCACCTTGTTGGCACTGGCGCCGGTCAGATAATCCAGTGACATCATCCAGCTGTCGCCGGCCAGGCTTCGCTGGCCACACTGGAGCCCCGTCGGGTTGCTGGTTACAAACTGTATCCGTCGGGCACGGACAAAGGGGGCGCCGATCAGCCGTTCACCACAAATCGGAAACTCCAGCCGCCAGCCACTGACCAGGTTTGCCTCGCAAGCGGTGTCGCCGGTATTGCAGTAGTAATTGACCGGCTTGTTGATCGGTGTGGTCCGCACGATTTTTGTTTGATCATTATTGGCGAAGTAGACTGAAATCGGTGGATCGACCGGGTTCAGCGCCTGCGTCTGTAAATTGGCATCCACAATAGGAGTGAGGCTCGCACCCGGGTTGTCGATCCATGATTGCTTGATGTGGATACCATACATGGCCTGCTTGTAAAGAGAGCTGCCGTTGGTATCTACTGCATCATTCAGGGCATCAAGCTGGCTGAAGATACTGCCGGTACCGAAGTAGATGATATAGCCACCAATTGATGAATTCGGGTGCTTGACGATTGCTGGCGTGTGGGTGATCGGCCGGTTGGGGCTGCCAGCGAATACCTTGACGGCTTCCGAGTTGGCGGGGTCGGTCTTGTCCAGCCAGAACATCCACAGGTCGCCATTGATGTCGCCTGCGAAGGCGGTTTCGACGGCCAGGTCGGTTTTATCCGTATTGACCAGTACCGGTGCGGACAGGCCACCATTGGTCGATGTGTCGATTGAATGCACGGTGTCCGGATCTGTCAGGCTGACCATTAACAGGGCAGATGGATGACTGGTATCCGTATCGCATTCAGAATTATTGATGCCGGTACACGCTGTCTTGTAGCCGCTGCCGGTGAAAACGTACCAGTCCGGCGCTGCAGCAGTGCCCACTGCGGCAATGCGCGGTGCGCCATAGATATGCCCGAAATCACCACCCGTCTTTTCAAACAGGACCTTGTCGCTGGTGTAGCCCGGTGTTGTGACATCCAGGGCGAACAGGCCTTCAAAGCCGGCACCACCACCGCCGGCAAGGACAGAGCGCCATTCGCAGGCGCTGACATTGACAGGTGTAGTATCGATCGGATCACCACCGCCAACAATTGTATCGGTGCAGGCGGTATGGTCGGGGTCAACCTGCGCCGAGCTGACCACCATCTCTCCATCGAGATAAAAGTTGTGCTGGTAGCTGGGTTGTGCCAGCGGGAACAGTTTTTCAATGACCATGGAAGGGATATAACCCATGGTTTCCGAGCCGTCTGCCTCGGCAAAGAAATGCAGTATGCCGTCGTTGGCCGGTGTGGCGATGGAACCGGTGCGGTTGCGGTTGGCATGCCTGAATCCGGCAAACCCCTTGAAAGATGTGAACAGCTCAAGCGGAGGTCCTATATAGACGGGGGTGTTGGTAATGTCCCCCAGCAGGCTGTAGCGTTTGCGCAGGAAGCCGTTGGTCTGGTCGGTTTCATTACTGCGATCACCGCGAATAAAGTTGAATACCGGGCCAAAGTAGTTGTTATTCTGGGCGGTGGCAGGATCAACTGCATCGGCAGGGTCACCATCACCATTGGGATCATTAATGGTTCCCGGATCCAGTGAGGTTTTTTGCGCGGCGGTCAGGTTGTCCCAGAGAAATGAAATCTGGGTCGAGTTGTTATAGGTGAAGAGCCTGCGGCCACCGGTGGTTTCTTCCTTCCAGTAATCTGTTACGTCCTGTTCCTTTTTGAGGAATGCGGCGCGCGCCGTCCAGGTTTTGGTCGAATCGCCGGCCAGCGCAATCAGTGCGGTATCATCATTGGAACCGACCAGGGTTGTGTGGGTATAGCCAGTCAGCGTGTGGTTGAGCGTGCGTGAGCCATCGATACCAATGTCATATTCGATCAGGTCACCTTGCCAGGCACCGTTTTCAAACCATGAACGGTAGGCCTTGGTCGGACCATCGAGAAGGTCCCTGCTCTTCAGCGCATATTCACCGAGCGTAACGGTAGGCTGGCTAACGGGGTCAAAGACCGCGACGGCATATATCAGGCCACTGATGACCATGGTCATGGCAGTGATGACTTTCCAGGGTGTGTGTTTTGTCTTCATGGGACTCTCCGTAAATCAGGGGACCAGTGGGTCGGTGACAACCACTGATTGCACAATGCGTTTTGCGCCCCTGGAGCTTTCACTCTGGGCGGTGATCAGAAATACCTGAACGATAGCGCCGGGTGCGGGGGTAATGGTGCCGGTGTAGGAGCTGTCTTCACCGTCATCGTTATCGGTGCCCGCATTCAGGATGATGTACTCACCGGTGCTGCCATCGGGCAGTGAGACGGGTTTCCTGGTGAAACTCCATACCAGGTCTGATGGTTCGACATCACCGACAGTGTGATAACCCGCGGTCGTTGGATAGGCGAGGCCATCGGATTCTACCTCCAGGATATCTTCCACCCCCCTGGCAAGGGTGTATTCGGCATTGTTCAGTGCCGTGGTCTGAAACTGGGTGTTGCCGGCCATCAGGTTCTCGAGGCGGGAAACATTCATTCCGAAGACGCCAAGCATGGTCAGGATCAGTAGAAAAATCAGCGCCATAAACAAGGCAGCACCAGCTTGTCGGCGACTGGATCGGTAGGTCTTGTGTCGGGTCCTTTGCATTTATTGTCTCCGGCCTAATTACTGTTGCGCAGTTTTACTGTCGACGTGTAGAGCTTGCGGCGATAACCCCGGCTGGCTGTGTCAGCCGGTGTGTAGCTCACATCACCCATGGCGTATGGGTTGTCGTTGGTATAACCGGTTTCCGGGCATTCGGCACGTACCAGCAACCAGACGCGAGCCACTATCACATTTTCCCAGTCAGGTTTTGTTGCATCGGTTGAGTCGATTTCGTCGGCATCGTAGTAGCGGTCAACAACGTTGTTGCCACTGGTGTCGATGCCGTATTTTATTTGCAGGTTATCAACGCCATAGGCCACTTCTTCAGCAGCGAATGCGCCGTTGACAAGGCTGACACGATAGAGTGACGGCACAGCGCCATCGGCAGGGCATGCAGAGGCATTGCTGGATGCACCTATGTAGTAGGCGTGTGCAACCAGTTCGGCCGTTCTGATAGCCGGTGCAACAAGGTTGTTCTCGGTATTTTCACTGTTTATCCCCTTGAACAGGCGTCCCCTGAACAGCGATGAGCGGAGAAAGTATTCATTGGGATAACAGTCCTTGATGGTCGTATTCGGTGCGGCTTTGCTGCAGGGAAGGGGTTTGGTAATACTGCCGATACTGGACGGGTGGGCATAGCGGACCAGGAGCACGTCGCCCCGAACATAGGGTGTGGCGCCGGCGTCCTTTATGCAGCCGTAGTCATTGCCTGTATCTGAAGGTTTTTCAGTGCCTGAAAGGTTCATGCCATAAATACTGCGCCCCAGCATGCGTGACCAGTCTGATGGTCCGGCGGTAGTGTCGGTGCATTCTTCTGCTGCAGCGAGATTGACGCCCTGCGAACCTGCAATTGTGGTTATATCGGCGTTACCACCCCAGTAGCCGGCACGGCGCAGGTCGGAGACAAGTACGTCCATGGCGTAGCGACCATTCTCCTGAATGCGTGCGAGGGAGTTCTGTATGACAAAGCTTTTCTTCGAGCTGAGAAATATCTGGCCAATTCCGGAAAGCAAAATCAGTGTGATTACCAGGGCCACCATCAGTTCTACCATGCTGAAGCCGCGGCAGCGGTAGCGGGGTTTGGTTAAATAATTATGTGTATGCATAGTCATTCCGAAAGCACCAGTCGAAAGCAACGCAGGTCATCACTGTCCTGTGGCGGGCAATTCACGTCGCTGGCGCCGGTACGATTTTCGTCCCAGCGAACGGTAATGGTGTGAACCAGGGGTGTCCCGGCAGTCTGGGTGATATCCCCCTGTCCTCCGGGTAGCCGGGTGAGGGCAGTTTTCCATTGGACGAGATCGAACATTGCCATTTGTGCCGTGGTGCAATCCACGGATGTGCAATCGGTAGTGCTGACAGTCAAGGCGCCGGAGCCGATTTTGTAGTTGCTGTCAACGATCCCCTGGGGGTTGGCCCGCATGCGGTCAGAAATGTCATATGCCAGCATGGTGGCGGTGGTACGCATGCTGGCCATTTCGTTGGATCGCAGGCCGGTTGTTTGCAAGGCGGCCAGGCCCAGCAGGCCAATTGAAAGGACCAGCAGGGCAATCAGTACTTCCAGCAGGGTAAAGCCCTGCTGTTTGTTTCGGGAATGTTTGATTCTGTCTGTCACGATTATGGATATCCTTGGTTAAGGGGTACATGCACGTTTGGTAACGCTTGTGTGACCTTGCCGGGTAATGATGATGCTGCGTTCCTGTTGGTGCTCACAATCATCTGCTTTCAGGGTGAGGGTGAGCGGTCCATTGGCAGTCTGTCCGGTTGGCAGGAAGCGGATATCGCTGTTGTCAGCGGTTAAAGTGCTCTTTTCCGGTCCGTTGACGGTGCCTAGCAGGCAGTCTTCAGTGTCCAGGCAGGCGCCGGTACCGGCATTGAATACACCGTCACGGTTCAGATCCGAGAAGCTAATCCAGCCGGTAGACCAGTCATTGCTGCTGGAGCAGCCGTTCATGGCCGCATTTGCTGCACAGATGGTTGTGTTGGCTCCCCGCTTGACAGACTCATTGCGGGCCATCTGCGTGCTAACCACCAGGCTGTTCGCCTGTCCTGCCACCCGATTGTTTTTAATAGCCTGCATAAAACTGGGTACCGCTGTTGCCAGCAGGATGCTGACAACGACAATCGTGATCAGCAGTTCAACCAGAGTAAATCCCTGTTGTCTTTCCATACTCATAGTTCAACAAACCTCGCTCATCCCTGTCATCCGCTATAAGATAAGCGGCTAAAATTACCCGATGGGCGGATTCAGCCACGAACCCTGCTTCCATTACCGGCGGCACTGCATATAAAACGGCTGAATAAAAAGGACATATACCCAGTCCTCCGCTATCGGCTAGACAGGTGCATTCTTGATGGTGACAGGGTGATCATTATCGTAGACCTGAATCAGGATCTGGAAGGACGGTATGGCGGGAAACAGGGTCAGTGTTGATTGTATTGTGGTGGGGGCTGGTCTGCTCGGCATGTTGTCAGCGCGTGCCTTGCGTGCAGCAGGACTTTCCGTTGTCCTGCTGGACCGTGGTGAGGCTGGAAGAGAGGCCTCCTGGGCCGGTGGGGGCATACTGTCGCCGCTTATCCCCTGGCAGTATGCGGATGCCATTTCCGAGCTGGTGGCCTGGAGCCAGCGCTATTATCCTGTCCTGGTCAATGAACTGCTGGCGCAGACCGGCATTGATGCCGAATGGGTGCAGTCCGGCGTGCTGTTCCTGGATACGCCACTGGATGCGAGCATCAGGGAGTGGGCTGAAAAGTACGCGTATCGAATCCAGACGCTAGATTGTGAACAGGCACAGCAGCTTGACCCGGAGGTGTCGCAGGCCGCAACAACCAGTCTGCTGTTGCCCGATGTGGCACAAATCCGTAATCCGTTGCTGTGTGCTGCCATGTCCAGGTCGATACAGCTACAGGGCGTTGATTTGCACGAGCAGACCGAGGTCACCGACCTCATCATAAGGTCAGATGTCATTCAGGGCGTGCAGACCAGTCAGGGGGAATTCACTGCGGGCCGCGTGGTCATCGCCGGTGGTGCCTGGAGCTCCCTGATTATGCGGCAGGCCGGGCTGGAGTTGGCGGTGGAGCCGGTCCGTGGGCAAATGATTATGTTTGAGGCCCGCCCCGGTTTGCTGCGACATATCACCATGCACGGTGATTATTACCTGATTCCGCGTCAGAATGGTCTGGTACTGGCGGGGAGTACGCTGGAGTACGCGGGGTATAACAAGGAAACCACACAGGCAGCACGGAATATGCTGATGGAAAAGGCAATTAGCCTGGTGCCGGCCCTGTCTGATTACAAAATCATTAAACACTGGGCAGGACTGCGACCCGGGACATCCGCCGGGATTCCTTTCATCGGAGAGCATCCCGGGATCCGCGGGCTGTACGTGAATACCGGTCATTTCCGCAACGGTGTGGTGATGGCGCCGGCCTCTGCACAATTGTTGCTGGATTGCATGCTGGAACGGGACAGCTTTACACGATTTTCCCCTTATACGCTGTGATATCCGGGAGGGGTGACTGGCGTGTTTAACCTGTTAAATGGCGTGTACGGCATAGACGCAAGCGCTCAGTCAAGCTTATAATGGTACGAATGGAACACACCCATGGCAGGGGCAACACTTTCCGGAAGCTTATCTATGGAAAACCAGACAGATAGTCAAATGCACAGCAAGCCCGACATCGCCGGTATGTTAAGGACTCATGGTATTTTGCCAACACAGCAGCGTCTGATGATTGCGCGGGTACTGTTTGATCACGTACGGCACTACTCGGCTGACCAGGTAATGACATCTGTGAACGATGGCCGGGATCGCGTATCGAAGGCTACGGTTTATAACACCCTGGGGCTGTTTGCCCGCAGTGGTTTGGTCAGGGAAATTATTGTCGATCCGACCCGGGTATTTTACGACCCCAATACCACTACCCACCATCATTTTTATAATGTTGATACCGGTGAACTGATCGATATCGACACGGCCGATCTCCAGATCACGGGCTTGCCGGATCTTCCTGCCGGCACGGTTGCGGAAGGTGTGGATGTGATTATTCGTCTGCGCAGTGAAGCGGCTGTCAACTGATCACATAGACCATGTAGCAAAAACATCTTCTCTGCTTTATAGTCTCTCTCCGCAGCGCCGGAGTAGCTTACTCGTAAAGAAATGGTCTGTTTTGTACAGTTATTGTTTTTATTTGTTTTATAAAATCAAAATCAAAATCAAAATCAAAAATAAAAATGTAGCGGTATTGTAAGTATTATTTCAAAAAGCCGGAATAGCTCAGTTGGTAGAGCGCTTCACTCGTAACGAAGATGTCGGGGGTTCGATTCCTCTTTCCGGCACCAAGTAACACATTGATTAAGAATGGTTTTACAGATTGGAAGGGTGTAACCGGTTTCTGGCGGAGTAGTACCCGGTCACGGAATCAGTCACTTTTCTGAAAACTTGTCTTTTCAAGGAATAGCGATTTGGCTGCTATTCCAGCAATTCCCCGTAAGTTCGGGGTGCGCTAGCGTGTAACTATCAATATGCCGGGCGTCCGTCCGTGTTCGCAGCGTTTCCCGGGTCCACAAGACCGGGGGTAGTCTGGAAGAAGCAAGAGTTCAGGGTGATAATCTTGTCCGTAATCTAACCTTGTCCACAGATAGCCGCCAGCGGCCAGCATGATTTATGACTATTCTGACCCGTCTTATAGAGTATTTTAATCCGTCGGCAAATCCTGATATCGAACCTGCTTCTTCTTATAAAAACCTGCATGTTCCCATTTTGTGGTTGCTGGGGAAAACCGGCTCAGGCAAGTCCTCCCTGATTCATGCAATTACGGATGACGACAGTGTTAAAATTGGTAACGGGTTCCGGCCATGTACCCTGACTGCCTGTAGCTACGATTTTCCACAGGAAAAACCGCTGTTTCGCTTCCTGGATACCCGCGGTCTTGCCGAGGCGAACTATGACGCAAGCGCAGATATCACTGCCTGTCAGGATCGTAGTCATGCGTTGGTTATTGTCGCGAAAGCGGAGGATCCCGAACAAAGCAGCGTGTTAAATGCGCTACGGCAAATACGGAAATCAGGTGATGTCGCGCAACTACTGCTGGTTCATACGGGTGTAGAATTGATTGCTGACCTGAATGAGCGTCAGCAATGTATTGCCTACAACCAGGAACAGGTCGAGAAAGTCTGGGGCAGCGAGGTGGACGCTGTTGCGGTTGATTTTGAACTGGAAGATGGCGGTACTGTGGGTGTCGACGTGCTGAAAGCCAAACTGGCAGAACTCCTTCCCATCATCGCTCAACTCAGTGACGATAAAGCGCACGCGAGTCTGGAAGAAAGAAACTTTTCTCAGGTTAAAAAAGAAGTGCTTTGGTATTCCACTGCAGCCGGTGCGAGTGATGCAGTTCCTGCCGTTGGCCTGGTTTCAGTGCCTGCCATTCAGGGAAAAATGCTGCACAGCCTTGCAAATCAATATGACGTTAAGTGGAATTCCAAAACCCTGTCAGAGTTTGCGGCTGCGTTAGGTGCAGGATTTGGTGTTCAGTATGCTTCCAAGCTGGGTATCCGGCAGCTCCTTAAATTTATCCCGGTTTATGGGCAAACCGTGGGCAGTGCATCCGCCGCAGCCATTAGTTTCGGATCTACCTATGCAATTGGCCGAGCCGCTTGTATGTATCTTTTCTACAAGCGAAAAGGCGTTGCAGTTCCGCAAGAAGAATTGCAGGCCATGTATAAAAAGGCCCTTGACGGGATTAAAGAGGCTGGTAGTCCTTCAACATGATAATTACGGGTTCAGCGTCCCTGTGGTGTTTCGCAGCAAGGCGCAGTGCGAAGGCAATGGCCATTCCCTTGTCGAGTACTGGAACGCAGCGGCGGGACACCACAGGGGCGCCCTCCGGGTTAGCTTGTCAACGCCCACGGACTGCGTTCCGCCTCTTGACAAGGGAACGGCCATTGCCGGCGAGGCGCTCCTTGCCGTGAACGTTGACAAGCTAACTGAATCCGCAATTATCATGTTGAAGGACTACTAGTGAAGCGAATAGTTAACGGTTTTCAAATTACTCGCCGGTTGTCTGGTGGTCTGATTCCACTGCTTCTGGCTGCCGTTGTTTTACCCCTGGCTATCCTGGCGGGATATGGTCTGTATTTTATCTATCTAAATGGCCATGCCCTGTATTTCTTTGCGGCACTCGCCCTGGGCGCTGTCATTGCAATTGTGTCGTTGTTCTGGCTAAAAAGGAATGCCGACCAGGCGTTGGCCAGCACGCTGGACGAAAGCCTGGTAGAGGCCTCAACGGATTGGGGCGCATTTGATAATAAGGTCTGGTCGGATTTAAATGATCATATCGGCCAGCTACTTGCGAAAAATCCTGATTGGAGTGATCTAAAAGAATACGGGTTGGAGTTAATCAGCCTGATAGCAGATCGATACAATAATAACGACAGTCGCAAGGAACTCGCTTTTTCCGCACCGGAATTATTGTTAATGACCGAGGAGATCAGTCGCCGCTATCGTTATTATTTGAAAACCCATGTGCCATTTGTAGAGAAAGTAAAATTCTCTACCTTGAAGATGTTATATGACCACAAAGGCAAGGCGGAAACGGCAAAATCATGGTGGGATGTGTATCGGACATACCGGATATTTTCACCGATAGGTGCACTGTCAGAAGCACGCGGGCAGATATTCGGAAGAATCTTCGGTGGCTTTAATGACGAGCTGCAAATCAAACTCAAACGGGCTTTGTTACAAGAAGTACTTGCAGTTGCAATTGATCTCTACAGCGGGCGGTTTCGAGCCAGCGATGATGAACTGGAGCAGAGTCAGTCTGCGCTTCAGGATCGGGAATGTATGGCCAGGGCGCTTGATCCGCTTCGGGTTTGTTTGCTGGGGCAGGTCAGTTCCGGAAAATCCTCTCTGGTGAATGCGCTAACCAGCAACATGGTGGCAGAAGTAAGCAGGCTCCCTGCAACGAATGATATCCAGGTTTACCAGTGTGTCCTCGATGGTATTGATACCATTCATCTTGTTGATTTGCCCGGTTTGGATGCTGATGTTAATCGAGAGAAACAGTTACTTGAACAGGTAAGCAACAGCGATCTGGTTATCTGGATGCTAAAAGCCAACCAGCCGGCGCGATCGCTGGACATTCAGTTTCAAAGCAAGCTTGATGAGTATTATGCCAGGTCTGAAAATCGCTCCCGCAAACGACCGGCCATTATCGGAGTGTTGAATCAAGTCGACCTGTTAAAGCCGGTTGCTGAATGGCAGCCTCCATACGACCTGAAAACCCCCTCTTCACAAAAAGCAAAAACCATTATTGATGCATTGGAATACAACCAGGAATTGCTGGCACTGGATTCATTGATTCCATTATCGATTGGTGATGACAAGGCATCGTTTAATCTTGCAGTGCTGAAATCGTTAATAGACCAGCACTATGAAAACGGCGCACAGGCTCAACTGAACCGCAGACGGATCGAATCCGGAGACAGCTTTGCACTAACAGATCAGGCCAGGCGGGCCTATCAGGCAGGCAAGTCGCTGTTTAAGATTGCTTCTGCTCCGTTAACGGGTAAGTAAAGCGGGTACGGAACAGGCCGGGTAACGTGGACGGCATGGGAAGGCCGGGTCGGCCCGGGAGCAAATAACAACTAACTCTGACTGTCCAGAAGGGAGACCTGTAACTCCTTGCTATCGTCCTCATTACGCTCGCTTATCGGTACGATGAGCAGCTTGCCGGCGATAATCCGGGTGTTCTCCAGGTGATTGATTTGACGCAGCCGGGCGACTGTCGTCCGGCTGTGCTGCGCGATGGTGCTTAAAGTGTCACCCTGGCGAATCCGGTACTTGATCGACTGTATGCGCTGGTCCGGGGACAACTGCGCGAGCTGTTCACGAAAGCGCTGTTCACTTGCCCTGGGAATGAGCAGCTTGTGCGGGCTGGCTGGCGGTGTGATCGACCGGGTGAGCCCCGGATTGAGACGTTGCAGTTCGTCCATGGAGGTTCCGGTCAACCGTGCGGCGACCTGCAGATCGAGTTGTCCGCCGGTATCGACGACGGAGAAGTAATGGCTGTTGGCCAGGGCAGGCAGGCTGATATTGTGGGCCTCGGGATTGGCGATGATGGCACGCAGTGCGATCAGTTTCGGTACATAACCCCGGGTCTCATCAGGCAGCGGCAGGTTCCAGAAGTCGACCGGTTTTCCCTGGCTACGATTGCGGCGGATGGCCCTGTTAACACGTGCACTGCCGGCATTGTATGCTGCCAGGGCCAGCAGCCAGTCGCCGTCGAAGCGTTGCTGGAGTTCGCTCAGATAATCCAGGGCAGCATCGGTTGCTGCGACGATGTCCCGGCGGCCGTCAACCCACCAGTCCTGGCGCAGTCCGACATGTTTGGCTGTGGCCGGCATGAATTGCCAGATACCGGCAGCCCCGGCGGGCGAACTGGCGAAGGGATCAAAGGCGCTTTCAATAACCGGCAACAAGGCGAGTTCCGCAGGCAAACCGCGTTCTTCCACACGATTGAGGATGTAAAACAGGTAGGGTTCACCACGCTTTAATATTTGTTCGATATGACGGGGGTGGTTGTGGAAGGTATCGATATGGGCCTGTACGGATGGCGCGGTCTGTTGCGGAAAGTTGAACCCCGTGCGCAGTCGTTCCCAGATATCGGTGGAAGGGGCTGTCCCGGCAAGGGGGGGGGCTGCCGGCGTACTTTCCCGGGTGACTTGTGGCGGAATGAACATCGGTTGCAGCGGGGCGGGTGCAAGTAATGCCTCCCACGCCATCTCCCGGTCGCTATCGGTCACACCGGTGTCCGGTGACATATGAAGGTCTGTGGTCAGCGTAGAGGCGGCCATTGCAAGCGCTGGAAGCCAGAGTGTATATGTTAGTGTCATTATATTATAACCCCGGGATATTTATTGTTGTTTCACCTTGCCTCCCTGGCAGCCATCGTTCCCGGCAGTACCTGGTTTCATTGCGGAGGCTTTTTTGTTGCCTGATTAAATATAGATGCTATACGGGAGATCGACAGGGATAAATTGTACTTAGGTGCCAGGAAGCTATCTGCCAGTCCCTGTGTCAGGATGGGGCTCAGTGTAAAAAAGAAAGTACTGACAAGGACTTGTATAGGATGGCGTCTTCAAAAAACGGGTAAAAAAATGTCAGATCCCGGTTTCACCCCCGGGTTTTACTGGATGGAAGCGCGCCATGCGAATAGAATCGCGGCGAGTATCAGTGATACTTAAACAGTAAATGCAGAACAACACATGACTGTAAAAGAGGATTAATAAAGATGCGCAACTGTTTGAAAAACAATCTCCCCGTCCCGTTATTTTTCTCCGGGGCATGGTAGTGCGATGGTCTCACTTCGTGCTGCTGCAGTGCCTGCTTGTGGTGATTGTTGGCGGCATTGTTTACATCCATAAAGACCGGGTGACCCTGATAAGAAACCCGCCTGCCTCGTTGGCGCAGTGGTACAAACCGGAAAACAAGCGACAGGTGTGGTTGCACAATATGTTTAAACTGCGACGCGAAATGCAGGCGGTAAGGTTTTATGCGGATAACGAGGATGCACCACATCTGGAAAAATGGGTGACGCTATTAGGCGAGCATTACCTGAAAATAGGTGAGATGGTTCCAGCGTGGCAGAAAAAACTGGACCTGGAGACTATTACCCGTTTACAGAAGGACGCCAGCAGCGATCGCTACCAGGAGGTGTCGCATACGCTCGACGATCTAAATGAAAACTGCAAATCCTGTCATAAAGATTATCGAGCCATCACCGCCACCATGTACCGTGCCCCTGATTTTTCCTTGATGGAGATTGACCCGTCGAATTCGTTAGATGCGCACATGGAAAAACTTACCCGGCAGGTAAATCAGATCAAGATTGCTTCTGAAGATGGTATGCAGGAGCTTGCATTATCATCCCTGTCAGATCTGGAGAAAGGCATCAACGTGCTGGGTGAAACCTGCTCGAATTGTCATAAAAAAGACACGCGGGTGTACCCTGGTGAAACAATTAACAAAACGATAAGCAGTCTGGGTGAAAGCCTGAGAACCGGGACCCTCAAGGATCAGGGACGAGAATTGGGTACCCTGGCGGTACTGGCCTGTGCCCGCTGCCACGGTACTCATCGCCTTGCTTATGATTCCAGGAAGCTATTGGTCGACAGACAGAGCTGGGTTGAGTTGCTAAAGCATTAGAGATAACGTGCCAGCAACCCCATTTCGTCATTCTGCCCATCCAGTGGAATCTGTACCTGCCAGCCACCCCCCGGGGCTTCTTTCATGGGGTTGCCGTCCATGTCGAGCATGTTCTCCAGACGGAAAGTCCGGTTGCCTCCCGGCAGAATCAGCTCCAGTTCGTCACCAACGGAAAACTTGTTCTTGACGTCAATGTGGGTCATGCCATTCTCGGGATTGTAGCCGGTCAGGCCGCCGACGAAGCGTTGCTTGACGCTGTCTGAATGGTTCTCCAGGTAATTCTGGTAATCCTGGTCGGGATGGCGTTGTAGAAAGCCGTCGGTATAACCGCGATTGGCCAGGTTTTCCAGTGTCCCCAGCAGTTGTGCATTAAAGGGTCGGCCGGCCTCGGCATCATCAATCGCCTGGCGGTATACCTGTGTCGTGCGTGCTACATAATATTGTGACTTGGTGCGGCCCTCGATCTTGAGGCTCTTGACGCCGATGTTGATCAGTCGTTCAACATGCTCCAGGGCTCTCAGATCCT
>Ga0164313_10003186_pt1 | contig 14654 bp, 9 predicted proteins | sample GuaBasSedimGuay4_FD_113735 | JGI IMG/M metagenome (GOLD analysis project Ga0164313, IMG submission 113735) | Subseafloor sediment microbial communities from Guaymas Basin, Gulf of California, Mexico - Guay4, Core 4569-4, 0-3 cm | ecosystem: Environmental > Aquatic > Marine > Hydrothermal vents >... | reverse complement strand
TCTTCAATTTCTATTTTTAAATAAGGATTCGGAAAAAGAAACTACTAAAACTATTTTTGTTACTTCAACCATACATAGTGAAGGAAAAACTTTTGTGGCTTTTAATTTAGCTTTAAGCCTTGCAACTGTGAATAAAAAAGTGATTTTAGTAGGAGCCGATATTCGAAACCCACAATTGCACAGGTATTTTTCAAAAGGAGATAAAAATCAAGCTGGATTTACAGATTATATCGCTGGAAATGATATGACTATTAATCAAATTATTAAGAAATCTGAATTCCATTCAAACCTTGATATCATGGTTTCTGGCGCGATTCCTCCTAATCCTGCAGAATTGTTGATGTTACCTAAAGTTGAGACAGTTTTTGAAGAATTAAGAAAGCAATACGATTATATTATAGTAGATACAGCACCTTCGATGTTAGTTGCAGATTCTATTTTAATCAATAAATATGCAGATTCAACTCTTTATGTAATAAGAGCTGGTTATACTGATAAAAAAATACTTGATTTTTTAAATGATTCTATTCGAGAAGGAAAGCTTAAGAATATCGCTGTAATTATTAATAACGTTAATACTGCAAATTTTGGATATGGTAACAAATATGGGTATACATATGGTCAACGTAAAAAAGGAAACTTTAAAAGTTTTTTTGAAATGATAAACAGAGGTTAATTACTTCCCGATACAAAATATAACTTTTCTTTGTTTGTAGTGTTTTTTTATAGGTAAGGTACAAAGTGTTTCTTTTATCTTACCTATCAGATATTAATTTGTCTAAAATTTCGGATAATTTTTTTGCTCCTCTTGGATTTAAATGATCTGCATCTCTAAAATCATTTGAAGAAAAACGAATGTCTTCAAGCAAATTAATATAAGTACAGTTAATGTTTTTATCAGCAAGTTCTGTTATTTTATTAATTGTTAAATTTAATTGCTTTTCATTAAGATTTGAAACATAAGTTTTATAGGCAGGACTAGTATAAAATATTACTTCAATATTATTTTTAGATGCAAAATATAATATTTCATTTAATATGTTAATACTTTCTTTTAAATATGGCAAATCCTTTTTTGTATGTCTTAATGCTGCTGTATTTCCTGATTCTATTAAATCAACATTACCCTTATAATTAGTGCCAAAACCCAATTCAGAGCAAGTTATAGAAGTCTTGTTTTGAGAATAATAGCTAACAATTCTTTTGAAATTTGTTTTATAACTAAAGTTCATTATTTCCAAATTATTGGATAAACTATTTGACAAATTCATTCCATAATATAAATTATAATTTTTTATTCTCCATTTTTCTTTACCTTTTGATAATCTTGCAAATAAGGTAAAATAATCAATGGGTATAATTATCGTTTTTAATTCTTTCCAATTATTTCTATATTTTTTTAGGATTTCAATATCTAAGTTAATAGTTTGAGATATGTGACTTGCATTAAATGCTTTTCCTGATATGTATTTTGGGTTAATTCCATAATAAGTGTGTGAGCTGCCTAGAAATAATTTAGTAATGCTATTTGAATTGTTTTTCAAATATTGATTCTTATAATTATAATCGTTAGGGATATTTCTTAACATAAGTTCCATCAATATAATTAAGATGAAAAATAATGGTAAAAAAAAGAATATTGATTTTATTATGAATTTACGCATTGGATTTTTTAAAATTGAAAATAAATAAATTGTTGTTCTTCACCTCCAAACCAAATTATTACAATAATTATAGCATAATACACTGCATATCTTAAAAATGGATTCCATTTTAAGCCTAATTTTGCTATTGCAAATTGTTCTCCTCTACCAATCCATTCAATAATTACAAAAATAATTAATAATAAAACTATTGGTTTTACTAAACTATCTTTTTGAAATACTGGAAATGTGAAGATTGATTCTGAAAATATTTCAGAAATATAACTTACAGCGTGTCTAATGTTTTCAGCCCTAAAGAATATCCATGCAAATACGCTTAAACCAAAAGTTGAAAGCATTAAGAGTAATTCTTTAATAGTGGGTAATTGCTTTCCTTTTGCGACAATATCTAAATGTTTTCGGTTTTGTTTGAAAATGAAAATAGGTAGGAAATAAATAGCATTTAAAGCTCCCCAGATGATAAAAGTCCAATTTGCACCATGCCAAAACCCACTTACAATAAAAATTACAAAAATATTTCTAATGTTAATCCATGTTCCACTACGACTTCCTCCCAAAGGAATGTAAAGGTAATCCCTAAACCAAGTTGATAGAGAAATATGCCAACGTCTCCAAAATTCAGCAATATCTCTTGAAAAATAAGGGAAAGCAAAATTTTGCTTTAAATTAAATCCAAAAAGACGTGAAGTTCCAATAGCAATGTCAGAATACCCTGAGAAATCACCATAAATCTGAAAGGTAAAAAACAAAGCTCCAATAACTAATGTACTACCTGAATAATTTTCTGAATCATTGAAAATTTCATTTGCATATTGAGCACAATTATCTGCTATAACAATCTTTTTAAATAAACCCCAAAGTATTTGTCTTAGTCCATCTACAGCTTTGCCATATTCAAATTTTCTCTTTTTGTAAAATTGAGGAAGTAAATTAGTTGCACGTTCTATCGGTCCTGCTACTAATTGGGGAAAGAAACTAACAAATGCTGAAAATGCAATAAAGTTTTTTGTTGGCTCAAGTTTCTTTTTATAAACATCGATTGTATAACTTAATGTTTGAAAAGTATAAAAACTAATGCCAACAGGAAGTATTATATTTAAAGAACTTCCATTAATCTCTGTTCCAAAGAAAGAAAATGCAGTTATAAAGTTGTCAAGGAAGAAATTATAATATTTAAAGAAACCAAGAAAACCAAGATTAACTATTATACTTGTCCAAAGTAGAGCTTTTCTTTTGTTTGGATTATCTTGTTTAGCCAGTCCTAACCCAACAGAATAATCTATTATAGTACTAAATAAAATTAATGATAAAAAACGCCAATCCCACCACCCATAAAACACATAGCTTGAAATTACTATTAATAAGTTTTGGAGTTTTAGATTTTTGTTTACTACAAACCAATAAAGTATGAAAACTATAGGTAAGAATACCGCAAAATCTATTGAGTTAAAAAGCATTTATTTCTAAGTGATATTCTTAATTTCTTGAATAGCCAAATATACACAAATAAAGAAAAAATTATTTTACAAGTAATTTTTCAATATCCTTAGAACTAATTTGTTCAGCTTGCTGTAATTTATTCATTATTTTCAAATACTTTTTAGTAGCTTTTCCAGCATAGAATTTTAAAAAAAAACTTACTTCCCGATACAAAATGTAACTTTCCTTTGTTCATAGTGCTTTGCTTGTGTAGGGAAACAAATAGGCAACAAAATATTGATAATAAAGGAAATACAGACGTTAATAAAAGAAGTATTATTAAAATATATCCGTCATCAAATATAGTCCTTTTTTCTTTCTTTTGGCTTTCAAATTGAGTTTTTGATACAATGCTAACTCGTAACAATAAACCTTGTTGTATGGCTTTGCAAACCCCTTTCTTATGAGTATTTCGTTTAGAGTTTTGCCGTTAGGCAAAATGATATATGCTAAAGTTCTACCAAAGCGGTCTTGTTGGTTTTTTACTTCTTGAATAATGGTAATATTTGTTTTGGGTTTTGCTCTATTTCTTAAAAATTCAAAAGATTTATATCCTAACTCAATTAAAAATTGACCTGCTAAATGCACTTCTCTTTCATCTTGATTCAGTTTATTACATTTTTTTAGTTCTGGTGCATCAATTCCTAAAAGACGTATTTCTTCCTCTTTATTTGTGAAAATATTTTTTACAATTAATCCATCACCATCAAGGATTTTTACTATTTCGTAATGAGGACGCTCTATAATTTGTTTATTAGCCTTTGTTTGCACTTGTTTACGTTTTTTACAATGCTGATATTCAGTTAGTTGTATTTATATTTACAATAGTAATATTTATTGTTTAATTAAAAAAATATAATACAATGGCAAGACAGAAAGGACCCCTAAAATATGTAGGTACTCTTGGTGACATTAGACACTTCAAGATAAAAGGAAATGAAGGATATTTTGCAGGAATGATTGGTGGACCAACCGCTGACCAAATAAAGAATGATCCTGCATTCCAAAGAACACGAGAAAATATGAATGAATTTGGTGGCTGTGCAATGGTCGGTAAATCTGTTCGTGTTGGTGTAGCAAGTTTAATGAAGTCTATGGCAGACAGTCAAGTAACAGGACGATTAACTGCTATAATGAAGAAAATCAATTTAGAAGATGGTTCAGAAGCAAGAGGTAAAAGAGCCGTTTTGGTTTCACAAGTTCCTCAATACTTAAATGGATTTGAATTTAATAGATTCACTTCTTTTAGTGGTGCTTTTAATGCTCCATTTACGCTAACTCCTACCGCAGGTAGAGATAGTTCAACTTTAGATATTCCTGTATTTAATCCTTTGGATTATTTAAATATTCCTGCTGGAGCAACTCATTTTAGAGTTTTAAATTCAATTTCTGTTGTTTCAGATTATGAATATAATGCTGTAACAGGAACTTATGAAGCAAAGGAAGATGCTTTAAATGAATTAGTTGATGTAGCATATTCTGCTTATTTACCTGTTGATAGTGTTACTGCTGTATTATCATTAGCCGCAACATTACCAGGTACTCCAACAATGACTACCGATGTAAGTTTGTTAAATATTGTTGGTGTTGAATTTTATCAAGAAGTAAATTCAAACTACTATGTTTTCAATCAAGGAAACGCAATGAAGATTGTTGATATTTTTTAAGATGCCGTAATTTTAGAAAATTATTGATTTAGAAAGCCTACTCAAACGAGTGGGCTTTTTCTGTATGTGTCATTTACTTTGAAATATTAAGGAGGTGCAATCATAGGTAGTATATGCTTTGCTTGTAGTGGGCATAAATACGAAAAACGTTATTATCTTCTATTTAAGATATATCTGTGAAAAATAACCCTCTTAGCATCATTTATTAATTGGATATTTTGGTGGAATTGCTTTTCCTTTAGTTCTAAAAATTGAAGTGTTTCTATTGATTTTTGAAATATTGGTTTATTCTGTTGAGCAATTTCAAAACCTCCTGCTATTGCCGTTCGCATATCGTTTATAGTGATGAATGGAATTACTGAACCTTTCAAATAATAATGAAATGATTTTGCTTTCCATAATCCAAAGCATAGCCAATATAAACTCTGGACTTCTTCCGCTGTGTTTGCTGTAAGTATAAAGCAATTCGGACAAGGTTTTTTTAGTGGTTTTCCGCTGTTCATTCCTTTGTTGAGAATGTAGAAATGTGGTTTGTCTGTTTCCGCTGATTTTCGGTAAGTTTTGAGATAGAATTTTGTCATTTTAAAAGAATTTTTGTTGAACTCCGAAATCCCCTTCACAAAATTTTTGACAAAGAAAAAAACGAAAAAAAAAGAAAGCAGTTCAACAGGTGGTAAGGGTTGGTTTGACAAGGTTTTTGGGAAAAATACTACCTAATTGGGTGGAGATTTTTTTCAAAACCCGTAGGGCTTGACCTTTTCAAATCAAACCGTCCGCCTATCATTGCAGCCTTTTTTATTCTTTTGACATAATAATTACTATCTACTTTTATCTATTCCAATACCAAAGGGGGATTAACGCTAAAAAAATAAACGATACTTTTCCTAAAAGCGTGGATGGTGTGAAGCAAGTGTGACGATTGAACGAAATGGAACTACTGGGTGGAATGAAATGTAGAAAACTGTATATTTTACAAGGTTGCAGAGTTTGCAAACTTTACAAGTTTACCTCTAAGGCTTACTTATTATGTGAAATATACGGTTTGCGTAATGTAATATGCGTTGGCGTAGTGTAATGTAGAGAATGAGTTACTCTTGCGTGGCTGTTGTAGGCGATAGTGGTTGATTGTAGTGAATGAATGTAGGCACGGAATGATTGAAAGAAATGAAACCTCTATAAGCCGTAGTAATAATGTAGTTTATTTTTTTAAACCGCTGAAAGGGTGGTGGGGTGTTGGTCTTTCGGTTGGTGAAGTAGGTTTTAAGCGTTGACTAAAGCGTCTATTTTACATAATAAAAGTTATAACGACAATTTTTTACACCTAAAATAATATGCCTAAAATTGTGCGTAGCGGACTTATAACTCTTATTATGTAACTTAGATTTGGGTTATTATTTTTGGCACAAGTTTGTACATAGCGAGGCAATGGCGTACAATACGACTTATTGCTTTATTTGCAATAAGTGTGACAAAAATAACAACTATGTGTGGGGAAGCGGAAGACTATAAAAAGACAGGGAGTTACGAGGTACGAGTAACGTTGGATTTTTATAGGCTGGGGCAAAACCTACGGAACTAACCGTTATTAAAGTCGTGCGTAGCACACCTATTAATTTAATATTTTAATTAATTGGGATTGCTATTATAAAAACCAAAGGTTCTTTCGACCAAATGGTGGTAAACTATCATTTTTAAAGTATGGATATATTTCTGCAACCATTTCTGGGTATTTGATTGTAACAGGTAGACTTTGTTGTCTTACAGATTTCCAATACATTCTGCTATATTGATAAATTTGTTCTATTAATTCTTTTATTAAAACCTTATCTGTTAATAATACTTCTTCTGACGCTGAAAAAGTAAGTTTTATAGGAAATGGATTGTCTGATACTGTTTCAGTAGAACGGTATCTTGTATTGTTAAATAATAGGTATTGACTGCTGCCAATTGGGATAATAGTACCACTTTGTGGCATAAAATTAGCGTTGCTCATATCAAACGCAACATAGTCATTAGATTTCTTTTTATTTATGGTGATTACTATTACGGGTATATCCCATTTGTGGTTGTGTAACACATCATAAATAGGTTTTAAATCTTCTTTACTTATTTTTTTATAGAAGTGAATTACAAGGCGTTTTGCTTGTTTCTTATTATCGTCTATGTATTGTAGTATTGCTTTGCTGATTTCTCCTGCTAATTTTTCTGTTTCATTAGAATTGAAACAGTTGAAATCTTGAAATGTGCCGTCATTATTAAAACAAAAGGTACTGCCAATATATTGTAATTTATGTATTTTGGAGCGAAAAGCACCTACACCTACAATTAAATCATCTTTTGTCTCTGTGTTTAGTTTCCAAGGAATACCATTAGTTTTAGCGACTAATGCAACCGCTATATTGTTTAAAGTCCAATTTAAAGACTTTTCAAAAATTGTTTCCTTGTAAATAACTTGAGATGTGATGCCTTGTTGTAAAAACAATTCTTTCATTTTGAAATACAGATTATATTTCTCAAAATCTTTTTCATCTTTTTTGATAGGACTTATATAGAAAGCAACATATAGTGTATTATCTACTTTTTCAAAAGTTGAAAGTTGTTGTGATATTTCTTCTAAAGCAGTATCTATATTTGAAAATTCAAATCCGTTGCTTTGCTCGGGAAAATAGTTTTTATTAATTGCTTCTCTCATTGGTGGAAAACCATTATAACTACTTGGTAAGCCATCTTTAAGAATTTTAAATAACTTTTTTACATACTTTTCCTTATCGTCTTTATGGTAAATAAATACAAAACGTATGTTGACTTCTGTAGAGGCTTTGTAAGGTTTTAATTTTAGAAAATCTACTTTTGGGTTTCTTCCTGTTTTTCCATTTGCAAATAATAGTTCATTTGAATTATTATTGGTTTTTAGGATTTTTGTATCATCTATTTCAAGAAACCCATTTTGAGATAATGGGATAATATTTTTAAATGTATCATTGTCTAAATAGGTATTATAGAAATGATCTATTTCTTTAAGATATAGTTTGTATTTATTAGGTACTCTTTTGTATGGTTTTTTGATGGCTAACTCCTTTAAAAGAGGGTTGCTAAGAACAGGGTAAACATCTTTTAGGTCAACATTTAATTTTTGGTTATCTTCTTGATAATCGTATATGTTTTTTTGATATATAACATTATTAATAAGGTCTTGTGGTAAATTATCAAAATCTAAGATGCTCTTTTTATGAACTAATGAAGTACCGTTATAAGTAATCACTAACTCCATACCACTTGATATTTGAGCAAATTGTACTCTTAAAGAATATTTTTTATAGGTAGTGTATTTAGTGTTTTTTGCTGTGTTGTCTTTTAACCAAACCTCTACATCATTTACAAAGCCAACTCTAACTGCATCTGCATTTTTTAAAAAATAATTGTAAATTGATTTTGTATAATAATGGTTGGAAAATTGCCATCTTTTACTTAAATCTACTGTTGCAATAAAATCACAATCTTCTTTATCTTTAAAATTAGAATATAACCTATTGCAATCTTGTAACTCTTCTTCATAATTCTCCCATAATGACCTTGGGTAATTATACTTTTTTAAAGGATAATACTCGTCTTTTTTTTCTTTATAAAAGCCAAACTCCATCAAAGTAGATGGGTGTTTAAATGGAATGATATTTAAAGTGAGTTTTTGCATATTATTTCAATCTTTTGTATTCTCATTTCTATGATTTTAACCATTTAGTTGAGTTCAACAAAATGGTTTGCTTCAGTTAATTTATATTTCATTGTTAGAATGTCTAAACTATTTTTAATTATCCATTTTTAGACATTTTTATATTCTGTTATTTATCTTAATTATTCCTTTCTATCTTAACTTTAATCTTAAATGCATCTAATTATCAATCCATCTAACTATCATATTACAAGCCTATTACACGTTGCCGCTATCTTAAATACTATCTTAAATGCTATCTTATTCTATCTTAATTTCCATTCAGGTTTATTTGTTGATTTACTATTATTAAAAATAGAATTATCTTTTTTAGACATTTCATAAAGTAAATTTCTAATTTTTGTACGTTTCTGCTTTTCACTCAATGTATTTGATAGTTTATTCATAATAAGGGCATCAATATCTTCTCTGCCTGCCTTATTATACTTTTTTATAAACTCTATAATTAAATCTTTGTACCAAGTTTTATCGAAAGCCCTGTTTTTTATGTAGGTTGCTTTCTCTCCTGTTGCTTCTGCAACAGAGGCTGCAACAAAATAGTTAGGTTTTCGACCTTCAATTAATCTTTCTTTTTTTAAAGCAGAAGCCGCTTCTTTTGTTATGGCTAAATGCTTTTGTACTCTATCTAATAAAACAACATTTGATAGTGACAAATCTTTTCTCTCGATTAATAATTTGGAATAATTTTCATCAATGGAATGACCATAAATTTGTAAAACAACCTTTTGTGATTCTGAAAGTAAATAATCGGGAAGTGGAAAATATCTATTCTTTTGAGAAAGATACATTGTATGAATACCATAACCCAAAGTATCTATCATTCCTAAATTAACCATTGCTTGTGCCAACCAAGGGTTTCGGTATTTATCAGGTGTTTTATTACCAGCAGAATAATCGTCTGGATTTCCTTCAAAGAAACTACCTGCATTAGTAAATATTAGTTTATCAATTTTTTCAGTTACAATAACTCTACTGTTTAACGAATAGTCTTGATGGGCAATACAATTGTGCATTGCCTCTAAAATAGTACGAGTATCGTATTTATCTACCGTAGTTGCAAGCAATTCATTATCAGGAAAAAATTTATACTTAATATTTCTAATATTCTGTAAAACTTGTGAGGTGTTTAAAAGTAATGGGCAACTAAAATGTTCATATGCTTTTTCTTCGGTTTCTAATTTCCAAGTTATTTCTGCAATTGATGGTAAAAGATAATGCGATGCCTCTTCCTTTCCTAAAAGCAAAATTGCCGTATTTGTTATTTTGCCATTTATAGTAACTTTTGCTTTATCTAAAAAAGTTTGAGTATCCCAATTATCAATTTCGTTATAGTATTTTGCTTTACTGCTTTTTTCTTTAAACTTTTCTCTTGCCACTATAATAGCATCTGTGTCTAAATCTGAGATACTGGCATTGGTAATTATTTTTGCACTCCAATCTTCAAGAGAATTATAAATAATACGAACATATTCAGGGAAATTCCGCAAATCTGTTTTATTACTCCCTATTCTGATAAATGGTTTTTTCTTAAAATGTGTTGGCTCTCCTTTGGCAGAAGGAATACGTAACAGTACTACATTTTTATCGTGATAGGTAAATTCAAATATTTCAAAATTAATTTTTGGATGTAATAAATTACGTATCCATAACTCTAAATCTTGATTTCCTTGTTTGGCTATGCTAAAACAAAAATTAGTTCCTTTTACTTGGTGTGTATCATCATCAACTCCCCAAACCAAATAACCAAACGCTTGATTACTAATGGTGGCACCATTGCTCATTGATGAAATATACTCTCCAATTTGTTCGTTGGTAATGCTACCTGCACCCATTTTAAATTCTATCCATTGGGTTTCTATTGGGTGAGCAATTAACTCTTCTAATAGTTGATGCAATGCTTCATTTCTCATCTTAATGCCTCTTTTATTATTCTCACTTCCTCTATACTGTCTAAGGTCTCTATAGCAAAACGTACTGGATGCTCTGGATGATACAAACGCTCAAACTCACTTTGTATGATTGCCAACTTTTCTTCCTCACTCATTGTATCATTTATAGGTTTTAGGCTTGTAAGGTGTTTTAGTACTTGTTTGTTGGCTTGTTTGAGTTCTTGCTTGAAATAGAGTTCGTAAACTATAGCATTTGAAACTGACTCAAAAAAAGTTTTTATTATTATGTCCAGATTATTTTTTTTTGCTTCTAATATATATTCAATAATAACAGAATAATTATTAAAACGATTCTTAGGAATAATCATATTCTGAAAAGTGCCTGGATAAAAATGTAAATCAAGGTTGTATAACTTGTTGAAATAGTAATTGGATATTTCAGAGTTAATAAAACCTAATAATTCATAATAATTGAACTTCTCGGATAACTCAATATTGGTTTTACTAATATTTCGCAAAACACCACTATATGTAATGTTTTTCAATTCAGACCACTTGACTGCATTTATTGTTGTATGGTCATCATAGAAGCCATAAGAATCAAAAGCGACTGTAATACCATCTTTTCCAACCACATCTTTACTAACAAGTTTTGCATTGTCAAATAACTCAGTAAATAAAGACAAATAATGCTCTTTTGGTCGATAATCTACATATTTATATGAAATTATTTCAAATTTTCTAATATCTCTTCCTTCAATAAATTTTTTGTAAATTCCTTGTTCATTATCTGTATAAATGTAGTCACTCTTTTTTTTATCTCCATTCTTACTTACTAATCTACAGCCATAATTTATATAACAAATATCAGAGAATTTATAACTGATTTTTTTTATCATATTAATAATTCTTATATCTACTTCTGATACTTCAACTCTAAATAAAAACTCATCTAAACTTTTAATAAAATCTAAATTTAACTTCACTCTATTAGAATGAGTAGTAAAATGATTGTAGCCATTTTTATCTTTAACATCAAGTATTTGAATGTTGTCCAAAGAACTATCTTTACTTAAGTGTGTAATTGCAGTATCTACGGTTGCTGAAAAAATGTTAAATCTAAAATTAACAATTTCAATAATTCTATTTTTAAGAAATAGTTCTCTTAGTTTAAAACCGTATGGTTGACTGAAATACTTATTAGAAGTAATTAAATTAACACTTCCTTTCTTTTTAAGTAAACTAATACTTTTTTCAAAAAACAGCACGTATAAATCATATTTTTTATGTGCTGTATTGAATAAGGATTTAAAGATACCTTTTTGTTTTATGTCTATAGAATATATATTAACATAAGGCGGGTTCCCAATCACTACATCAAAACCTATAAAATCACCACTTTCATCTAATAAATTTGGAAACTCAAAACGCCATTCTACGGCATTTTTAAATAATATACCATCTTGAGTTTCTTGTTTTTCTTTTTCAAGTTTTACTAATAATTTTTTGGCTTTGCCTATTTGAGTTTTTGTGCCTACTTGTTTACCAAATATATCAGATTGTTTTAGGTTTTCTACTGCACCTCTTGCTTTGGAGAGGTCTTTCAATGCTTTGTTGCCTAAAGTAGAGGTAAAAGCGTTTTTTATTTCGCTTATCAATTCTCTAAACAATACTTTTTTGTCGTGAGATGATTCTAATAAAAAATCGTTGGTCAATTTTTTGTAATAGGCAAGGTCTATTTCTTTAGTGCCTACTAAGTTTTTAATGGCTTTGTTTTGGTAGTCTTTGCTTTGTACTTTTTTGTTAAATTCCTTAAAGACATTATCAATAGGCATATCTAATGGATAACGGCTTATGAGTGAGTTACCACAAACAATTTTATAATCTAAATTGGGCAAGGTTTCTATTGGGTCAAAATCATCTTCATCTACCACTAATGACAACCACAAACGCAAACGTGCAATATCTATGGCAGAAGCATCAATGTCTACACCATAAATGCTTTCTTGTATTATGTGTCTTTTTAATCTATAAATGTATCTGCTTTCGCTTGGTGCTTCTTTTTTTGAGAAACCAAAACCTTTTAATTTGGTGTTTGCATATTTATCTGTAAAGTGAGGTTTTATAACCAATTGTGCATTTACCAATTCGTGTAATAAACCTACAGGAAAAGCACCTGAACCAATGGCAGGGTCGCATATTTTTATATCTATTAGTTTTTGGTCTATCAAGTCAGCATTTTCTCTAATACTTTTTGGTAATATGTATTTGTATGTTGCTGTTTCTTCTCCTTTTCTCACTACACGTTGGTCATTTTCAAGTGCATTATGTCCTTTACGGATATAGGTTTCTATATCTTGTTTTTTTACTTTACCATCTAAAGCATTATCCAAATAATGTATCAAACTTTCTTGACACATATAATGTACAATTTCTCTTGGTGTGTAGAAAGCACCTTTGCTTTTACGCTCGGTAATTTCGAGCATATTTTCAAAGACTTTCCCTAACATTTCTGGATCAACTGCTACTTCTTTGTCAAGTGGTTCATCTTCTTTTATGGTAAAGTTGTAACGGTCAAATACATCTAATACACCTGTTCCAATATCTCCTGCTTTGTTTTTCTCTTGGTTTCTAAATAGGTTCTCAGGTATGGTAATGTTGGCAGTTTCCCATTTGTATTCTGCTTCAAACAAACCACCATTCAAAAAAGGTATTCTACAATTAAAGCGTTTGTAAAAAGAATGTTCATTACTTCTTTCTTTTGCTAATGCTTCATAAAATAGTGGTTGCAGATAATCTTTAAAGTAGTTTTCTTTATCTCGTTTGCAATTGTCAAATAGGTTTTGGATAAATCGTTTTTGACCTTTTCCCCATTTCTCATTTTGTGGTACGCCTAACCAACCTTTTTTCTGTAAGAAATACAGGAATACAATTTGTCCTAATAGTTTTTTTGTAAATCGAGCATTGTCAATATTGGCTTTGTTGAGTTCTTGTTTTATATGTTCATCTTTTGCAAAATGAGAAGATAATTTAGTAAACAAGTCTTTGTACTGCTCAAAAAACTCATCTGTAACTTTCTCAATACTAAAGGCATTCTCTAAATCCTCAACTGTTGGGTTGTTTGCTAAGTTTTGTAGTAGGGGTAGTAACTGAGTTTTGGCAGTATGCGATTGTTCATATTCACCTACTAAGAAAGAATATCTTTTGGCAGGAGTAAACTCTTTTTTAATTTTTACTTTGTCTTTTTCTTCATCAAAATAAGATTGGTGTTCTAATTTTATGAAAGAAAATCGCCAGTCGATACCTTCATCTTCTTTGGCATAAAATGCCACTAAAGCGTAATCTTTATCAAATTTGCTAAGATGTTTTATTACAAAGTTTCTTAATGATGTTCTTGCTCTTTCAAGTTTTGCAATTGTTTTTACTTCTACAATTAATACATCTAATGGTTCGCCCTCTGGGTCTATGTATTTACCAATACGTTTGTAGGAATTGATATGTTCTTTATGGTCGTCCCATAACATTTGACCACTATAACGATTTGATTTTGGTTCAACATCATTTAGTAATTCACCTATGAAACGAGTAAACTGCATCTCATCAAACTTGGCATTGAATGTATCTTCTATAAGTGTTATTGCTTGCTTCTTTTCCATATTACTTAATGATATAACCTGATAAAATTACTTCTCTATTCTGAAATGCTTTTTTGTTATTACTTTGCTCAATTGCTACAGCACGTATGTGTTTTCTTAAAATATTTAGGAGTGCTAACGGATCTGTAGTTTTTTCAAATTCTTTCTTGATGACCTGAGCCGTTTTTTTAGCCATTGTACCTTGATTTAGCATATTTTTTACTCCATTGATAAATTCATCATCAGAATCTGTAAATGTTTTACAGTATTTAAAGGCTTTGTCTTTTAAACGCTTGTCAATATAGTTTGTATTAGAACGTCCCCTTGTTGTGGTAGAGGAATCATTACCAACTGTAGTATCTATTTCAAATTTAGACTTGTTGGTTTGTAATAAATGAAAATAATCGTTTGGAATACTTGCTCTTTTAGTAAGTGGTGTACACTCTAACTCTTTAACTGCATCAAAGAATGTAATTTCGTTTGAGCCACCTTTTTCGTTTAGATAGAATTTCTTGAGTTTACCAATTCTAAAAAATGTTACTAATTGGTCATTGGTTAATTTAGAATTTACAAAACCAGAACGTGCTTTT
>Ga0164313_10003185_pt1 | contig 14657 bp, 11 predicted proteins | sample GuaBasSedimGuay4_FD_113735 | JGI IMG/M metagenome (GOLD analysis project Ga0164313, IMG submission 113735) | Subseafloor sediment microbial communities from Guaymas Basin, Gulf of California, Mexico - Guay4, Core 4569-4, 0-3 cm | ecosystem: Environmental > Aquatic > Marine > Hydrothermal vents... | reverse complement strand
CTCAACAGGTCGAAAACACCACTATCGAGAAGTTTGTTTGTTAATAGGCCGCCACTTCCATGCCCAAGGGTTATAACATCAAAATCGAGTTTGGGCATGGGGCATTGCAGTTGCATTTTTATTTTTTTATCCATCGGTGATTTTCTTTTTTAAAGAGGACAAATTTAGCCAATTGCTTTGTAATTGTAATTACCAATTGTTTTAAAGAAGATGTTTAAATTGCTTCCCAAATTATAAGATGCCCATTTTTAATCTTGCTAAAGAAGAAACCAACTATCCACCGGCGCAATATGCCGATTCCGAAGGGCTTTTGTGTGAAGGTGGAGGTCTTTCTCCAGAACAACTGATTAACGCCTATAAAAGCGGATTGTACTTTTGGTTCGATCCCATGCGCTATATTAAATGGTGGTCGCCTGACCCCCGGATTGTTTTATTTCCGGAAAACCTTGATGTTCCTACGTATCTCCAAAATGAGTTTAAGACTTTTAATTATTCCGTTACCTTTAATAAAGACCTCGAAGCGGTAATGCGTTTTTGTCAATCGGTAGAGAATAAAGCAGAAATGAATCCCGCATGGATAACCGAACGCACCATCCGGGTTTTTAAAGCAATGGAAGAAGCCGGACATGTTCGTACCGTTGAAGTATGGAAAGAGGAAGAACTGGTTGGTGGGTTATTTGGAGTAGCCATTGGAAAGGTATTTTTTGGAGAGTATATTTGCGCCACCGAAAAGTATGCAGCTGAATATGCATTGGTTAAGTTGTCAGAAATGCTTAAAACAAAAGATTTTAAACTGATTGATTTGCATAAAGATACCAACGAAACCATCGATATCGGATTATCCGAAATTTCGAGAAACGAATACCTTGCAATGGTAAAGGAGTTGAGCAATGAACAATGAACAATCTTTAAGGACAATCATAAAACCACACGACACGTGTAAAAAACAAATAAATTGCACGTCTTTCTGGAAAGATGTATCTTTGTAAAAAGATTGATTATTAAAATACAACCAAGATGAATACAAAGTTGACACTCACTATCGAACAATCATTGATTGAAAAGGCTAAAGAATATGCAAAAGGGAAAGGTCGTAGCTTATCTGACATCGTTGAGAATTATTTTAAAGTTATTGTAAAGGAGGAGGGTGTTATTAAAAGGGAATCAACACCCATAGCAGACTCATTAAGAGGGTCATTTAAAGCTCCAAAAGATTTTGATTACAAAAAGCAATTAACAAAATCTCTAACAGAAAAATACTTATAAAATGGACAGCGTTTTAATTGATTCAGACGTAATTTTAGATTCACTTTTCGATAGAAAACCATTTTCTAAATATGCTAGCACTATACTGTCAATGTGTGAATCGAAGAAGATCAATGGATTTTTAACCCCATTGATTTATAGCAACGTATACTATTTGCTGCGCCAAACCGCAAAACATGAAAAAGTAATTGAAAAGCTTAAAAAACTATTACAAATAACAAACGTTCTTCAAATGGATAGAAAAGTTGTTGAAATCGCATTAGATTCAGGATTTAGGGACTTTGAGGATAGTCTTCAAAATTTTTCTGCCGTGAACAATGGAAAGATAGATTTGATTTTGACTAGAAATTTAAAAGATTATAAAAATAGTGAACTGGGTATTTTTACTCCGGAAACATATATTAAGTCAATTAATGCCAGCATTTAACAAAGCGATAAACGAATATTAATAAATAGGACTAATGCTAGATGCTAATAGCTAACGGCCAAAAGCAAAAAAAAAATGAACTTAACTTTCGAAGAAAATATAACAACCGCCAACGCTTTAATTGGCGATGGTAAATCCGACGAAGCAATTTCGTATTATAAAAATGCAATAAACGGGGCATCAACCATCGAAGAGAAAATAGATTTACTCAATGTAATTGGCCGCCTGTATTTAAATAATGGTGAGACCAATAAGGCGATTGAGCTTTTCGAGGATTCGTTGCAATTACACAAGAACCTGGATAAAGAAAAAGCAGCAAAACTGAGTGCAAATAAAGCAGCGGTGTTAAATAACCTTGGGCTTTTATATGTAAACAGCGATGCAAAATCAGCGATTGCAAAACATAAAGAAGCGCTGGATATTTTTATTGAAATAAGCAAAACAGAAGAAGAAAAATATAAAGCCCACCTGGCAAATACGTATTTTTCGTTGGCTGATGCGTTTTACAAAAAGAAAGATTTTTTCTTTAGTAAAAAGCACTTTAAAAATGCCATAGCCCAGTATAAAGAATTATCGGAGTCGGACCCTGATACGTTCAAGCCTTTGATTGCCAATTGCCATTACTTTTTAGGAAATATTTATAACGACGATAACGCTGTTTACGATGCCAAGATGCATTTTAAGAATTCAAGGGCGATGTATATGGAGCTTACCGAAACCAATCCGCAGGTTTACCGGCCTTTTTTAGCGGCGGTTTTAAACAACCTGGGTGTCGTTGCCAAAACGATGCTCAACCACAAGGAATCGGCTGATTTTTATAACGACGCCCTTGACAATTACAGAATTCTGGCTAAAGAAAACACGCAGGCTTTTTATCCCTACCTGGCAGCCACATACAATAGTTTAGGGATTCTTTATACCGAGATGGAAGAGCGTGATAAGGCGCTTGAAAATTACAATGAAGCGATTTCTATTTACAATCAACTTTCGGATGAACAGCCCGAAGCTTACACGCATTACCTTGCAACTGCCCTGCACAACACGGCTATTTTGTACGATGAAAAATCAGAACCGAAAAAAGCGTTGGATTATTACGGACAGGCTTTGAACATCAGAAAACGGCTGGCTGATAAACAGCCTGTTGAGTTTGATGCGGATGTTTGTGTTACGGAGTTAAACCTGGTAACGTTGTACCAATCGCTGATAGAGAAAGAGGTGGATATGAACTACAAGGCGATGGCAGATGAATTATTGCTTGATATTGAGCAGCGGATCGCCAAATATTCGAGCGATCATCCGACGATCGAAAGCATGAAAAGCGATCTGGATTATTACAAGGTTTATTTTAAAGAGTTGACTCTGGAGTATATTGAAGTGTTGGATGTGATGGGAAAGATTGATCATTTGACCAAAGAAAAAAACTCAACCATAATAGTAGATGTAAAGCTGGTATTTCAGCAAGAAATTATGGAGGTAATAAATAACATGTTAAAAACATACCCCGATAACGAACGGTTAAATGACGAATTTTTTGCTGCGGTTGTCGATTTGTCGTGGGTTGTATTACGCACAGGCGAAATGGAACATGCAAAGGAGCTTATCACTAATGGATTAAAAGAGCAGAGCGATTCACCTGCTTTAAAAATTAACCGGGCGCATATTAATTTACTCGAAGGTAACTATGACACTGCACGGGATATCTATTTCGAATTAAAAGACCAAAAAGGCATGGATAACCTGGCATATTCGGTTTCGATGATTAAAGACCTTGAAATGCTGAAAAGGGACGGGAATAATGTGGAAGATATCGATAAGATGAGCAAGGAGTTGAAGGGTTGATTTTTATTCTATCGATCAAATAAAACTTTGCGCCTTAGCGGCTTTGCGAGAGATTTATTTATTTTTTCTCGCAAAGGCGCAAAGGCGAACTCAGCGTAACTCTGCGAATCAAACTTCGCGCAACTCTGCGGTTAAAAACCAGATACCAGAAATCAAAAGCCAAAAGCCAATTTCCAATGGCCAAAAGCCAAAAGCCATTTGCTATTCAATAACCAATTTCTTTCTATGCTTCAAATTACCCGAAACCAATTCAATCACATAAACCCCCGGCTGCAGATTCGAAATATCAATAGAATTATTAACCTCGTTTTGATGCAGCACATTTTGCCCGAGTTGGTTGTAGATGGTTAATTGGCTGATAGGGATATTATTTTCTGAGGAGATAAAGAGTTCGTTGGTTGCGGGGTTGGGGTAGAGGGAGAACGAAGATTCATCTATCTCGTTAACACCAACAAGGCAGGCGGTTTCTACTTCTTCGGGGTTATTGCAACCGAGCGCATTGTTGCCAATAAAAAAACTACCGGAAGGGGATGAAAGATAATCGCAAATACTCTGTACCGCACAGTCGGATAACAATATATTATTATCAATTATCAACTCAGAGTTAGAGTAAAATACAATACTCTCAAGACCATTTAAACTAATGAGAGAATTGTTTCCTTTAATATATACATAGAGATCTCCATCACCTTCGGTAGTTATAGTGAGATTACTTAGAGCTGAAATATCTGTTAAATTTTGATTATACTCTATAATTAAATTATTATAAATGCTGCTTAAATTATCTAACCCATCAAAATTCACCAACGAATCGCAATTAGCTACCCTTAATTCACCTTCGACAGATGATAATTGATTGAGCCCTGATAAATTCGATATTGGACTATCAGAGGTTATGATATAAAGATCTCCTTTAACTGTTGTTATATGACTAAAAGCCGAAAGATCTGTCAACAGTTTATTATTACCAATTATAAGATCACCTCCAATAATAGTAATATATTCAAATATTGAAATGTTGGGAAGTAAAGGATTGCCTCCAACTGTAACGGGCCCAACAGAATTTATATTTTCCAGTGCTGAAATATCATTTAAAATATCATTACTTCTAATGCTTAAATATTTTAAGGATGATATATTTTCAAGCCCTTCAAAATTTGTCAAATTAACGTTATTGTGGACCCCAAGCCCATAATTTACATTTACATTTTGTATACCATTAAAACTAATGAAAGAAGCATTTTTATAAATTGAAAAATAATTTACAGAAGTTAAATTTTCAAGCCCATTTAAACTTACTAATGAAGAGTTTGTTTCGATACGAATACCATTTCCGATAGTAGATAAACTTTCAAGCCCGGTAAAATCTATCAATGAATCGCATTCCGACACATCAAATATTTCACCAATTGAAGTTAGGTTTTCAAGACCTGTAAATGATGTTATTTCATCGAGTTCCACTATATCCAGATTTCGCCCGATGTATGTCAAATTTTCAAGCCCCGAAAAATTGGTTAATGGGGTTTCTGTAAAATACTCACCAAAATCAAGATCACCTAAAATACTTGTAATAACAGTAAGCCCGTTTAAATCTGTAATATCATTGCCTCTTATATATACTGATCCTCCAATTGCTATACAACCGGGATAATCAGCTTGAAAACTATCTATTTGATCCTGTTCGTAGAAATTGATAAAACTAAACAAACAAATCCCACACTTAGTTGCAACTGTTTCATAATCGACACAACCACCTGTATTATTAGTTATAGTTATGTTGCCATTTGGATGTAAAAGAGAACTGCAAATAACATCAGTGTTGCAATAAGTCAACAAATTATTATTTGTAATTTCTAAATTTTTTAATGAACCCGGTTCGATATTATCTATTCCGGCCAGACCTGTCAGATTATTATTGCTCTCAATAATCAAATCACCACCTAAAAAAGTAAGATTACTTAAACCATTAATGCTGAAAAGTAGAGGGTTATTTGCGATTTTCAGATCACCATTTATGCTATTAATGACACTTAGTCCGTGCAAAGTTGTAATATCTTCACCTTCGATTGTAACATCTCCTAATATATTCTGGCAGAAATAGAAATCATTTTCAAAATTGTCAATTTCTTCCTGGGTGGTGAATAAAACTCCATCTGGAAAGCAGGTAGAACCTAGACATGACGCTTCTATTTCAATTTGGCTGTTGCATCCGGTTGCGTTGTTTTCAATTTCGAAATACGCGGTAGGAGATACCATAAAAGCGCAAATTGCAAATGATTTACAAGTGGATAGTGATTCGTTGTTTATAATAACAAGACTATCAGAAATTTCGGAAAGATTTTGCAACCCTTCAATACTTGTGAGTAAGGGGTTGTTTCTGATTATAATACTACCACCGATATAGGAAATAATTGCAAGGGTGTCAAGTTGGGTGATATCCTCCCCCTCAAAAATTACATTCCCATCAATTTTTTGGCAATCGGGGTAATTAACTCTAAAATTGTCTACTTCCGTTTGGTTCGAAAAAACAATGCCATTTGGAAGGCAGTGGGTACACCGCTCTGCAAATTCAATGATGCTATTACATCCCGGGGCATTATCATGAATATCAATATTTGCCTGGGACATTGTTAATAAAGAACAAAAATTTTGTATAGCACAATTTGACAACGATTGATTATCAAATATTTTTAGAAAAAGAATTGAAACCGGATCAATATTTTCGAGACCATTTATGTTTGTCAAACTTGGATTTTCATTTATTCTAATTGAAAAACCTGCAGATGATAAGCTATTTAAACCATTCATATTTTTCAAACTATAATTATTTGAAAAAGTAAGACCATCACCAACAGTTATAAGATTATTTAATCCGAATAGGATGTAAAGAGAATCATTATGTGAAATATTTAAATAATTCTCAATAGATGTCAAACTTGAGAGCCCTGATAAATCGCTTAATACACTATTTAAACCAATTATTAAACTGCCTGAAATTGATGATAACCCGAATAATCCACTCGTGCCATTAAGAACACTATTTCTGATAATCTCAACATCGTCACCAACGGTAACTAAGTTACTTAACCCTGAAATATTCGTTAATACCGGGTTATTGGAATTGTTTTGAGATGATGAACCGATGAGTAATTTCCCACCAATAGACGTTAGAATACTCAATTCATCTAAATTAGAAATATCATCTCCATAAATTTCCACGTCACCCTCTATAACCGTACAGCCCGGATATTCATTCTGGAAGTTATCGATTTGAGCCTGTGTGGTAAAAGTTATTCCTTCTGGAAGGCAGTTCTGAGAAAATAATGCGGCTTGTAAAAAAAAGAAAAAGGCGATTAACGAGACTAGATTTTTCATCGGGTTAAAATTTGGTTGTTTAAAAATAAGGAAAAAAGAGATACCCTGGAATGGTGGGCTTTTTTTCTCGCAAAGGCGCAAAGGCGCAAAGAAAAACACAGCGTAACTTTGCGAAACCATCGCGTAACTCTGTGGTTAAAAAGTTGATAGCCAATAGTTATTCGATAATCAATTTCTCCCTTTGTCCCAAACTTCCCGAAATCAATTCCAAAATATAAATCCCGGGCTGCAGCGCTGAAACATCAATAGTATTATTAAACGCCTTTTGATGCAGCACGTTTTGCCCGAGTTGGTTGTAAATGGTTATTTTATCGACGGGTATATTGTTTTCTGAGGAGATAAAGAGTTTGTTGGTGGTGGGGTTGGGGTAGAGGGTATAGGAAATTTGATTAATTTCATCTACTCCTACCAGGCAGGCAGCTTGTACCTCTTCCTGGGTATTACAACCTGTAGCATTATTGATTATTTCAACATTTCCAGTTGGGCTTAGCAAATAGCCACAAACACTTAGCACCTCGCACTGAGAAAGAGCCATGTTGTTTTCTATCCTAAGGTCTCCGCTAATTGATTCCAGGTTTTCAAGGCCATTAATACTCGAAAGCGCATCGTTATTATTAATTCTCATGAATCCCTGAAGCGAAGTTAATTGCTCTATTCCGTTTAAATGGGTTAAAACATTATTGTTCTTGATTGAAAAACCACGGGTAAAATTTGAGCCGATAGCATTCAAACTTTCTAGGCCTGATATACTATTTAACGATTGGTTGTTCTCAATATATAAAGCTCCGCCGATAGAATTTATACTGTTAAGGCCATTTAAATCGGTAAGGGCACTGTTAAAATAAATTAAAAGATGGCCGTCAATCGCAGTAATATTGTCAAGTCCTGTTAAGGTGGTGAGTAGCGGGTTAGTAAATGTTGAACACGACCATTTACCAATCATCAAGTCCCCTTCTAGGTTGATTAATACCTCTAAGCCATTCAGATTATTTATATCCAGACCATTGATCACAACGTTTCCAAGAATTACAAAGCAACCTGGATAATCGTTTTGAAAATTATCGATTTGTGCCTGGCTTGTAAATATAATTCCTGTAGGAAGACAAATCTGCGAAAACGATGCAAATTGAAAAAATAATGATATGACAATAATTGCGATTATTTTTTTCACCTTGTTAAAGTTTGGTGCTTAAAAATAAAGAAAAAACAGATGCGTTGGTGTGGTGAACCTTCTTATTCTTTGCAAGAATTACATTTTCTTTAAAGGTCTAACTAGAAAATGAATTTTTATTTCATATTTTAAAACTTTGCGTCTTAGCGGCTTTGCGAGAGATTTATATATTTTTTTCTTGCTAAGGCGCAAAGTAAAAATAGGTAATTTGACAGCAAACGCAGCTAACTGCCAAAAGCCTATTTAAACTTAACTTTTATTTTAGCTTCCATTTCAGAAGGTTGTCCATCTTTGGTTCCGGGTATCCACTCCGGACCTTCTTTAAGCAAACGGATCGCTTCTTTATCGCAGCCATAACCGAGGCTTTTGATCACTTTTATCTGGCTTATTTCGCCATTGAACCCAACTGTAAATTGAAGCGTCACGGTTCCTTTTATTTTGGCATCCAGGGCAGCTACGGGATAGCGCAGACTGTCTTTTAAATATTGTTGGTAGCTGGTTTCGTTAACAGGCTGAGGTTTAATAATCGCCTTATCGCTTTTCTTTTGTGCTGATTTGGCTTCCGCACCTGCAACGGTATACATGGAGCGTTCTCTTGTGCTTGCCGGCATAGCTTCGTCATCAGCTTCCATACCCATCACCATATCTTCTTCAACCTCCATGCTTTCGATTTCGGCTAAATCTCTTTCGGTCACTTCAGCCTCGGCTGAAACGATATCTTCATCTAAAAAGATTTCTTCATCCATTACGCTTGTTTCTTCCTCAGCAACAGGTTCAATGGATCTTGCTTGTTTATTATTATCGACCAGGTTGATCTTTTCTTCAACATTAGATTCTTCTTTTAAAGGTTCTGGCTTTGTACTTTTCTGTTCGCCTTTAGGGGATTTTTCTTTAGTGGGTTTTATAGTGGAATCAGCGCTTAATTCTGCTTGTTTTTCTTCCCCTTTCTCGGCAGCTTTTTTCTTTTTTGGGAGCTGGGTTTTCTTTTTCTCCGAAAACTCCTTTTGCTCTATACTCGATTTAAAATAATTGGTCACCAGTACCGAAGCTACTATTAGCACAGCTAACATGGCAGCAATTCTCAACACTCTTTTATATAAAAGCAATGGCTTTTTTTCATTCATTGTTAAAAGAGCCTTTTTGTCAATGCGTATTTTAAGCTTTAGTACATCCTGTTCAAAGGTTGTTGGATCTTCCATAGTTTCCAACCCTTCCATCGCTTCTGCACAAAAATCACATCCGAGCATATGTTTCTCAATGCGATGCATTTCAGCATCCGAAAGATTGCCCGAAAGGTAATCCTGCATTTGCCTTGCTGTCAGGTGGTTTTCGCTATGTTTACCTTCGTTATTCACGGTTGTTTTCTATGCAGATTTTAATGTTTCTTTTTCCATTCTGGATAAAACTTTTTACTTTTTTCAAATCGAATTTAGCTAATAAAGATACTTCTTTATAAGAACGTTGTTCGAGATAAAAAAGCGCAATGCACTTTTTTTGATCTTCCGGTAGTTTTTCCATGCATTTTTTCATCAATGCAAGGTCATTTTCCAGTTTTAACTCACTATTATGATGCTCAGATGTCTCAAATTCCATATCTGAAACCAATGAAAGATCAGCATCTGTTTTTAACCCCCTGGTTTTTCGGCTACGCAATTCCATTAGGCAATGGTTGCGGGTAGTAACATGCAACCAGCTTTTAAAATTCTTTATATCATGTTTTTTAAGGCTTTCGATCAGTTTTTCAAAAACCTGCATCGCCGCATCCTGGCTTTCGTCGGGGTTTTTCAAATATTTCAGGGAAACTCCATAAACCAAATGGATATATCGATTATAAAGAATGCCAAGCAATTCGAGGTTATCTGTCTGCTTGTAAAAAGCAATCAGTTCTAAGTCTGATTTTTGATTGATATTTTTATTATCGGATACCGGCATCGGTTGCTAAGCTACCATATTTTCGCTCCTGCGGAGCTTGGTCCCGTCCTGAATTTTGTTTACTCAGTTTGTAAACCTAATTTCAGGACAAGACACAAACCACATTTAACTTTAGTTCACTATAGACACTTCAGCTCACTTATTCCCCCTAAATCTTCGGGGTATCCAACTTATCTAACGATGCTTTAATCTCTTCATCGCTAATTTCAAATTCATGCAGTTTCCCGTTTAAATACTCTTCATAAGCTTTCATATCGAAATTGCCATGACCTGATAGATTAAACAGGATGGTTTTAGAAACCCCTTCTTCTTTGCAGCGTTTGGCTTCTGAGATTACTGTTGCAAGCGCATGATTGGTTTCAGGGGCGGGAATAATTCCTTCTGTTTTAGCAAAGAGCATTCCGGCTTCAAATACTTCTAAGTTATGAAGCGATTGTGCACTAATCAACTTATCGTGAAGTAATTGGCTAACAATGGCACCTGCACCATGATAGCGTAACCCACCTGCATGGATTGGTGCAGGGACGAAATGATGCCCTAATGTGTACATCGGAATCAATGGCGTCATTCCTATAGTGTCGCCAAAGTCGTAGCGGAACTCACCCCGTGTAAGCTTTGGAACAGATGATGGTTCGCTTGCAATACAACGGATATTTTTTCCTTCTTCAAAGTTTAATCTTAAAAATGGAAAGCACAGTCCGGCAAAGTTTGAACCTCCTCCAAATGGTGCAACAACGATATCGGGCATTTCCCCTGCCATTTCCATTTGCTTGACCGCTTCCTGTCCGATAATGGTTTGATGTAATAAAACATGGTTCAATACGCTACCCAACGAATACTTGGTATCCTCACTTTTTGCCGCGATCTCGATCGCTTCTGAAATAGCAATACCTAAAGAGCCGGGAGAATTAGGATCTTCATTTAAAATGGCTCTACCTGCATCGGTTAAATCGCTTGGTGAAGCATGTACTTTAGCTCCCCAGGTATTCATCATGGTTTTTCGGTAGGGCTTGTCGTTGTACGAAATTTTCACCATAAATACTTCGAGGTCAATATCAAAAATATTGCAGGCAAAGGCCAATGCAGAGCCCCATTGCCCGGCACCGGTTTCGGTCGAGATTTTATGAACCCCTTCCATTTTATTGTAATAGGCCTGGGGAATAGCAGTATTGGGTTTGTGCGACCCGGACGGACTTACACTTTCGTTTTTGTAATAAATCTTTGCCGGCGTATCTAATGCTTTTTCTAAATTATAAGCACGAACAAGTGGGGTAGGCCGGTACATTTTATAAATATCCCTCACCTCTTCTGGAATCTCTATGTATTTTTCTGCACTCACTTCCTGTTTTATCAATTCCATTGGGAATAGCGGTGCCAGATCCTCCGGACCAACCGGTTCACCTGTTCCCGGATTTAAAGGCGGCAATGGTTTGTTGGGCATATCAGCCATAATATTGTACCATGCTGTAGGCATGTCTTTTTCGCTTAAAATAAATTTCCTGTTTTTCATCTTGTTTGTTTTTGTAGTTATTAATTATTTCGTTAAAATTCAATTTTATTTAAGAAATCTTTGTCAATTCGAGTGATTTTTCGAAATAGAATTCGCCATAGGCGGACAAATTTTGAAAAATTGTATCGAGAATTCAATGATTTCTTTCTAAAAATATGTTCTCGATACCCTTCGGCAACCTCAGGACAGGCGTTTTTTGTACCAAAAAACACTCGAACTGACATCTGTAATAAATTTATCTCATACTGTATATTTATTTGTTTAAATAGTCTTCTTGCAGTCACAAAAAAAGCCCTTCCGAAGTAGAAAGGGCTCTTAAATATTATTAAACACACAAAAACCTAAACCAACAATCAGATAATGGGGGCACCATACGACCACTGCCAACAGTTTTGTGTGTTATTTGTTCTGTTCATGGGTTCAAATTAAATTAAATAAAATGAGACGAGCAAAGAATCAATTAAAAACTAGCCATTTGATTCTCCTTTGAACTACCCTTCGACTCCGTTCAGGATGACATCGCATGTTACCCACAATCCTGATACGCTGAACTTAGGGAGTAAGCTTGCAACTTTTTCAAATAAAATTATGGAATCTCAAAAATCCTGCATCTTATAAATGAAAACATTTAAAAAACGTATGATTATGAAAAATTTAAAAGCAGTATTTACAATTATGGTTCTATTGATAACCGCCTGGGGTTTTGCCAATGATATTACCATTACAGGAAAAGTAACAGTTAATGAAACCGGAGATCCAATTCCTTATGTATCCATATTGATTAAAGGACAACATACTGGAACTACCACCGATACTAAAGGAAAATATGAAATTGAAGTTGCTGGAGAAAATTCGGTATTGGTATTTCAGCATATCGGGTATGAAACACAAGAAATTAAAGTGGGCAAGCAACAAATTATCGATGTAGCGATGAAAGGGTCAATCCAATTGGATGCCTTAGTTGTAGTTGATGAAGAAGCGTTGATGGAGATGGATGCTTCGTACGTTATGTCAAGTCCGGTGGAGAAAAGTAAAAGATCAATGGGAAAAGCCTCAGGCAATCATATTTATTCGGAACCAATCCCGCACAATACCGAAGAGTATGATGTTATAAACGAAAATATATTTTTAGATCCGCTAAATCAACCACTCTCAACCTTTTCGATTGATGTGGATGCGGCTTCCTATAGCAATATGCGGCGCATGATCAATAACGGGCAGTTGCCTCAAAAAGATGTGGTACGTATCGAGGAAATGATAAATTATTTCCATTATGATTATCCCAATCCTACTGGGGAACACCCTTTTTCAATAACCACAGAAATTTCGAAAGCACCATGGAATGAAAAGCATAAATTGGTTCATATAGGTTTGCAGGGTAAAATGCTCGATTATGACCAATTACAACCTACTAACCTGGTTTTTTTAATCGATGTTTCGGGCTCGATGAGCGATCGGAATAAATTGCCATTATTAAAGTCTTCAATGAAACTTTTGGTGAATGAATTGGGAGCAAACGATAGGGTGGCAATTGTTGTGTATGCCGGAGCTGCCGGATTGATTTTACCATCTACCCCGGCATCTGAAAAAGAAAAGATTATGGCAGCTTTTGATCGACTGCAAGCCGGTGGTTCAACAGCCGGGGGTGCCGGGATTAAATTGGCTTATAATGTTGCTTTAAAAAACCTGATAAAAAACGGAAATAATCGGGTGGTTTTGGCTACCGATGGCGATTTTAATGTGGGGGCATCTTCAACTTCCGATATGGTTCGATTAATTGAAGAAAAACGCGATGAAGGTATTTTTCTGACCATTACCGGTTTTGGAATGGGCAATTATAAAGATGGTCGAATGGAGCAAATCAGCAATGCAGGAAACGGAAATTACTTTTACATCGATAATATTAAAGAAGCCAAAAAAGTATTTGTTACAGAAATGCGGGCAACCCTTTTTACCATTGCAAAAGATGTTAAAATACAAATGGAGTTTAACCCGGATAAAGTGCAGGCTTATCGTTTAATCGGTTATGAAAACCGCATGATGGAAGCGGAAGATTTTAACGATGATAAAAAAGATGCCGGTGAATTAGGGGCAGGACATACTGTAACCGCTTTATATGAAATCATACCTGTAGGTGTTGAATCTGAATTCCTTAAAGATGTTGACCCGTTGAAATACCAAAAAACCAAGCGCACTTCGGTTTCGAACAGCGATGAATTATTGACCGTAAAATTCAGGTATAAAAAACCGGATGGTAATAAAAGCAAATTGATTACCCAAGTTTTAATGGATAAGCAGGTTAAGTTGAATAATACTTCGGATAATTTCAGGTTTTCAGCTGCAGTTGCTGAATTGGGATTGCTTTTACGCGATTCTGAATTCAAAGCTAAAAGCTCGTATGGAAGTGTTTTAAACCTGGCCTATGGTGCAAAAGGGGATGATAAGGAAGGATACCGGGCTGAGTTTATTCAATTGACCGAATCATGTGAAATGCTTTCAAAGGGAAAAAGTAAGTATTCGCAGCGATAGAAATATTGATGAATTTTTAATTCATATTTCTTATTCGGTTCCGCAGCATCCGATAGCTATTGCCTCCGATAATTATCGGAGGCAATGCTGCGGAATCTCTAAAATAATTGATCGCAACGATAGCATATTAATGATAATTTATATCACGCTACATGTTATATAAACATCGGCCACCATTAAAGATAATCTGATGAAGAACATTTTAATTTCAACGATTTTACTCTCCATTTTATTGATATTTTGTTCAAGTAAGAAAAACATAAACGAGCATCTAACTCAAAAAGAATTCGAAATTTCCTCCGATACCGTTATCATGATTTTTCAAAACTTCCAAAATCAGGTTTTAGTGCCGGAGTTTGATACTGTAATTGTAATTATCACACACGAATTAAATAAAACAACAATAAAACGTGAATTAAATTCAGATGGTTATGAAGATTTTAATATTATTTATAAATCAGGAAACCAATATTTAATTGAAAGAGAATCTGTTAATTCAAAATGCAGTGTAAGGACTATTGAATCCGAGTATCATAACCTGGGGAATCTACTTATCGGTTCTTGTTGGTCTGAATCACATGGAATGCCAGTTTTAGATTCTGGAGTGG
>Ga0164313_10003184_pt1 | contig 14661 bp, 35 predicted proteins | sample GuaBasSedimGuay4_FD_113735 | JGI IMG/M metagenome (GOLD analysis project Ga0164313, IMG submission 113735) | Subseafloor sediment microbial communities from Guaymas Basin, Gulf of California, Mexico - Guay4, Core 4569-4, 0-3 cm | ecosystem: Environmental > Aquatic > Marine > Hydrothermal vents... | reverse complement strand
CATTTTTTACACTTTCATCAAATTGTTGACTTTTCATAATACGGTATTGATTTCTTTTAGTATCAATAATTATGAATACGTGTAACATTGATACCATATAGATCGGGATAATTAAATCTTGATAATCAATTTCCCCTAAAGGTATTTTAGAATCGTGACTATATAAAGCGTGTTTACGTTCTAATATTAGTAAATTAATCATCTCCCATTATACCCGATCCAAGATTTCCAAAATCACGAACACCATAACCCGTCATAGCAGTTTTCATAGCATTGAAAAATTGACTTCTCAATTTACTATCTTGTGGATCTTCGTCTGGATGTCCATTTTGTAAAACACCCATTAACCAATTTGCTTCACCTTGATCCATTTCTAAAGTGATTCTAATTTCTTTTTGTTCAGTCGCTTTCATATAAATCCCCAAGTTCCTAATAATAATGTTATTGCTACAATGATAAATAAAGTGATAATAATTCCATATACAATATTTCTTGATGTATCATTACTATATTGTACAGTAATCAATCCAAATAATGCTACTAAAACTATAGTAATTATTTCAGTAAAAAGTAATTTTAAAACTAATGGCATTGTTTAACCCACCTATGAATTGCTTTATGTATTCCAGCATTGAAGAACCTACGCCAAACATAAGAACGTATAACCGCTGATACAGTAAAAATTGAAACGATACCAAGATTGTCAAAAGTTGACATAGTTAAACCCCATATTGGAGCAACTACAAATGACCATAACAAAAATGATACAATAAATCCACTTGCTATATTGATACAAGTTTCTAACAAACTTTCTAATTTTGTCTGATTCATAATATATACATCAATCCTGTAATGATAGCGAAAAAGATAATCAAAAATGCGATAATTTTGCCAAATTCCATAACCTTGCTATTTCGGGCATAATCATCATAATCTTGAACTTGATTTTGTGCTAATGTTGCTGGTTTACATTTATGTTTATTCCGACCTGCTTCATAAAAACCATTTTTCTTTTGTGTACCTTTTTTCATACTTTGTTTCCTTAATTCATTCATAATGTAATAGTCATTTTCTAACACTTTAAAACAGACTTGCTTTGTTTGTTGGAATGTTAATCATTTTCCGTTCAACTGCTTCAAGTTTAATTTTCTCTTTCATTGTAGTACCAATCAATGAGATAATATCTTGAATATCCATATTATTCTGTTCACAAAACAATGTAATAGCATCAATCACTGACATCTTGTGTATTCTACAGGTTTTGTTTATTTCTTGTGTAAACTTTTCTTCATTTTGTGCTATTTCTTCTATCATCGAATCACCCTTAAAGTTGTGTTATCTTGTGTTATTAAATTATTACTTTGCCAAACAAAATGAGCATACTCAATACTATCTGTTTTATTTGGGTATGATGGATTGAATCCCATTCTTTTAGAGTGTACATAGCATTGTACAGGCATATTATTCTGTAGAAAAGCATAACGCTTTTTACTGCCAAAGAAATTCAATCGTAACAACATAATAACATATCCATCCATCTTGACATCCTTTAATGCTTTCTGAATGAATTCCATTGCTAAATCAAAAGGAGGATTAGATATGATTATATCATAGTCAATTTCAAAAGTCAACCCCAAATACGATTTTTTTATGTTTGCTGAACTATCTTGTCGAATGTCCACGGTTTCAATAGGGTTATTAAAGTGAGGTTGTAAAACAGTTGGATAAGGCATATCAGGATGATTAGGATCTCCACCAGCAGAACTATCCAAAACCTTAGAATTTGGATCAATATTGTTGTGAGTAGTGAAATTATCCCAAAATAGTTTAATATGTTCTTTAGGTGTAATATAATAATCATTGGCATTTCGTATAGCGTTTCTGTTTGTACTTGACATAATATAATTTCATTCCTTATTATCTAACACCACATTTATCATTGTAAAAATTCCCTTTCACCATTGCTGGTGCTGATAACAATTTTTCCATTTCACATCCACACTTATGACAGAATTGAATATCATTGGGGTCTTTAATAAACCTTTCTTGAATTGTACCACATTCATTATCTAAACATTTGTAATCAAATACTAACATTTATCACCCATCATTGTAAAATCTAAATTTTCATTAGCATAAGACAACCCTAGTTCACGTTTGTAATCATTGATATTTTTAGGTGTTTCACGATCAACGAATTTGTTAAAGATTTCCATCAAATCATCAAAATGAATTCTTGGATCATCTTGTGCTTTTGTGAAATCATATAAATCCTGTCTCAATTCTAACAGGGTTAAGTATGTTCTATTTTCCATTGCTTACCAACTCTTATAATTTTGATACATCACTTCTGTTTCCTGCTCAACTTTAGTTTCAGTCGGTTTTAATAACTTCCTTAATTCTAAAATTTCATTCCAAACTTTATTCTTTTCTTTCAATAGTTCATTGCCACGTTTAAAGAGTTCATCAATCTTTAATTGTATTTCATCATTATTCATTATCCCAAACCTTGTTTAATAATCGCTTACTTGCCCCAATTGAAACACGTTTGCGAATCTTTAAATTTCCATCGTTATCTTTGTATAACGTCATAGTTGTATCACCATTAATATCATCTTCTGGATTTAATAGTAAATTTCTATAACGGTTGTAATCTTCATCATCCATTTTCCAAAATGTCAACCCTAACCATATTAGGTACATTCCTACAACAATACCTAATATGTTAATGATTATCACTTATGATCATCTTCCATCAGTAATTGTGTTTGAACGGCATCATTTTCTTTAATCTTTTCCATCAATACCGCTTTACCATCTTGTTCACAACTATGACAATAACAACGCTCATTCACTTTATCAGTTGAATAATTTTGTTCACGATTGCATATTGGACAACGATATAAATAACTTTTATAACTATACATTAGATGTTTCCTTTTGCTGGAGTTAATTCATTAATACTATATTCCTGATCATATTCACCGTGATCCACGGTTACATACACTTCACCAATAGTATTTATAGGTGTTCCAGCATAGCGATCTACAACATATTCAACAATAGATAAGTCAATAATGTAACCTATTTTCCAAGGTTCATTATCTACAAAAACTGGTTGTCCTCTGTAACTTTCGCTGAATTTCATTTATTATCCCTGAATTTTAATTACAATATCCATCTTTTATGAATTCTGGTTTTATCATCTTACATACTTGTTCAGTAGTCGCATTATCATAATATAACCAACTATTAACACTTCTCTTAATATACCAACCACCAACACCTAAGACAACTAATATCATTATACCAACAATCCAAGAAATTATTCCAACCTTATCATACTCATTCATTTTATAACAACCTTGCCCGTTTGTGTGTATTCTAAATTATCACCCTCAATTATAGTATATAATTGATAAAATGTGAAACTCGAAAACATTAATATCCCTATAATGCTCCATTGTATTGCTTTCTGTACTACCATAACCATAATCAATAAACCCCCTTTAAATAAGTAATAACCCTATGTTATCTTTACGTTTTATGTTTTAATTTTACGCCTTATTTATACTTTTTCAATTTTTGTAGGATCTGAACGATACCCATCATATTCACTAAAACAAAACATTGTTTCATCTTGAATTTTCTTTTTAGCAATATTAGTAATATCTTGACGATTATCAATATTGACAGCATCAATGATAGTAACCGCATCTTTAAAACAGTTTTTAGTATGGGGAAAACTTACTCGAACTTTCATAATATATTTACCTTTAAAACAATAAGATTGTAGAAATAACACCTACATAGAAAATTGAAATTCCTATAGTAAATCCATATAGCAATAATTGAATATCTGTAGCATCTTTCATAATATAAGTTCCTTAAAAATGGGGGAGGTAATAATTCCCCCTAAAACCACAACCAACACAAGTATTATCTCATAAATAACACCTTTTGTATATACCCCATTGTGGGTATATTACTCAACTTTTACCGCTTTATTCAATTCAAACCTAAGATCCCCTAAGTGCTTGAATTCTACATCCCAAGCATTAGGATCATCATCAACTGTGACCTGTTCAACAATTAATTGATTTGTGTCATAATATGATAGAAATTGATTCCAATTTTCATCTTTATATCCATCAGTTAAAGCAAATGCCACAACATCAAAAATGCTCGGATTAGTTCCCTCAATATAATCAAATTTTACACGATAATACTTATTATTTACATTAATATTTGATACATTGAAATTTCTGGAATCTGATTCATAATGAGCATAATTGCCTGTTAATCGATCAATCTTGTAAGGATAACGACCTACCCAATTTCCTGAACTTCGATACTGACAAGTAATTATTTCACCCGTGAATAAATTTGTACCATCGGTTTTCACTATAGGATTACAATAATGTTTCGCACAACCTACCCTAGTTGTACTACTCCACATAACTTGCGTATAATGACCAACTACGCCATTTTGTTTAGAACCTACAGTATCATAATGATAATCCTTTTCCTCAGCAACCCATAACCCGACAGCACTTTTAATACTGCCTGAACGACCTGAATGAGCATAAAGATTTTCACCACCCGTACCTGAATGTTTCCATACACATTTTTGACTATGTGTATCTGCTGATTCTGCTAGACCTTGATCCCAAATTAAATCAGGGATAAAAGGGTTCGGAACGGGTTGTCTAGGAAATCCACCTGAATTAAGTTTATTACGTTCTACATTATGAGCATTAATAGTCATAATAGAATCTGTTACATCTGCTCTCACATTAGCAATTGCTAATAAAAGTATACATATAATCGCACCACCTAAATACCATTTACACATTTTTGTCATATAGTTTCCCATCTGTTTTTCATTAATTGAATCTTATCTTTTGGTACACCGTGTACCGATTCGTATTCACCCTTTGCCTCAATGACCGCAAATGTAGCACAATCCATATCAATGTAATCTGCCATTTCCCATTTTTGAGTAAAGGTATTACTAACGATCACATTATGACCATTTCTTAATGCTTGCTTTGTTACAGTTTTACACCATAAATGAGCATCTTTTAATTTTGATGGATCGAATTCATAATTGCCGTGAATGTCAACAAAAAACATATCTGCTTCAAAATGTTTAGCATTTAATGGTTTCATTAACTCTTTTGCCATTGTCGATTTTCCCGAACCTGGCAACCCTCTAATTAACAATAAGTGACCTAACATTATTTATCCCCTAAAATTTCTAACCATTGTTCGTGTGTATAAGTTTCACATTTTAACATAAATTCATCTAATTGTAAACCCTCTTTTCGAGAATAATCATAACTTTCTCTCATAGTCAAAGGAATACGAATTTCATCTAAATCTGAAACACCCATTAATTTCTGTAACTTTCGCCTAACGATACCCAATTGGTTGTAAGTCCAGTTATAATAGAAACCATTTACTTGACCTTTCAAATCGGGTACATATAAACAATAATCTGTCATAGGTTTCCCTTTCCAATTGACCATATCCCAATCTGGTAAGAATCTGTAAAATTTGAAACTTAAACCCTTGAATAATTTTCTGTATTCTGGATTAACTTGAATACGGTTACGTTTATAACCATACATTAAGTGAGCATCATAATCACCCGAAAATTCGCAACATTTTTCTATCCCACTCATTATAATTCCCCTACTTTTAACCATTCACGTTCTGCTACAATTTCAAGTTTATGAAATATTTCACCCTTGATAAGTTCATTATCATATTCATTGAAACTGATATACAATTTCTTCTCTAACCCATTTGCTTTAATTTTGACAACGGTACGACTCATATCATAAACATTAGAACCTAATTCTTTCCATAGATAATAACCCGTTTCAGTGGGTGTTTCTGTAGTCCATTTAGATTGAGTTTGTTTTTCAAGTTCATGTTCATATCTTTGAATTTCATCATCAATAATATCACAACACAATTCAAGTTCTTCTTTAACTTTTTGATTGCCTACAATACCAAATGCTTCTGATAATTTGTACAACCGATTAACAACATTATTTAACATTTACCAATATCCCCAATTGTTAGCATCTTTACAATTATATTTTGAATAATTGCCTTTATAATCATATTCTAATAATTTCAATTCTTTCCAAAGTTCCATACGATCCCTTGAACGTCTTGAATGATTGACCATACGCCTAAACCATTTAGGTACACCAAATTCATATTTAACATCAGAATCAGTATTGTACTTAAATCGTTCACGTTTGATATGGTCTTTTTTCCATTGTTCGGGATTTGCTTCACTTAACCAATCTTTGTAATATTGGTCAAATGACATTTGATGTTTCCTAATAGTACGACTCATTTTAGTACATAGGATTTTGTGATTTGATATATTCTTTCGCTACATCATTAGGCAATACTTTTTCTTCATAAGCATCCATCCACATAAAATCAGATAAGTGTTCATGACCAAAACCAACATACATTTCAAGTTGTTGATCAACCGCTAACATATAAGCATCATAGGTAGGATAAACATTAAACCAATCTGATTCCCATTGTGATAATTCTGGTTCTGGTTCGGGTTCTTTTATACCTTCTTCAATAACATAATAAGCCTCACTCCACAATAGACCAGAACCTTGACCCATTACAATTTTAGTAACACCCATAAAAGCAATATAATCTTCGGTAGTTTGAGCAGATTTTTTGAAAGTTTTTACTGCTTCGGTTAAAATATCTTGATTACTCATTTTATTTCCTTTTGAAAGTTTCTCTTAAACAACATAGGTATTATCTCATAAATAACACCCGTTGTATATACCCACAATGGGGTATATTATTCAAGTTCTTCGATAAGTGTACGCAATTCAACTAAACAGCGTTTATAACCCTCAAATTCAACAGCATTGATAGTAAGTCCATCGTTCTTTAAGTAGTCAATACTCTCTGATACGTCCTCTAAATTAGCATTTAACCACTCTTTAACAATTTGGAATTTATCAGCATCTTTGTTCAAGTCACAAATTGAACTTTGAAAATTGTCCACTTTTCTAGTGACATAATACTTAATATCATTCAAAATTGTTTCAATATTTGGTTCATCACCCATATAATTTCTCCATAATTAGGATTTTAGATGCTTTACTTAAATATCCCCTTGCAGGTTTATCTAATTCAACATCCATTTCATATTTTAAGTCCTCAATGACATCTAAACTCATACCCTTGATAAATTGACCAATTTGCTTTGCTTCTTCAAGTTCGCCAATCTTAGATTCAAGATTATTTAGTCTGTTCATAGTCACATAACGATCAATCAAATTAAATTGTTCTTGATCTTCATCTGATAATTCTACAACTTTCCGAACCTTGTTTTTACGTTCTCCAGCAATTTCCTTAAACTTGTCATTTTTGTTCTTGAAAATAGCACGATTACCACGATTATCATAAAAGGGTTCTATGGGTTTAATAACAACACCCTCACACACATTTACGCCCACACTAGGTAAATCATAGTCCAAATAAATACCAGAATCAAAATCATTCTCATAAGCAATACATTCATCCAAAGTACCATGAAATCTTGGTACAATTCGATCAACGCCCACATCATAACAAATCTTGTTCAGATAAGCAGGATTCATAAATTCATTTGAACTATCATCATAACGAATGTAAATATCAAAAACCTTAAAATGTAAATCAGGACAATATTGTACACCCTTTTGTACCCTTGATTGATTCAATTTAGGTACTTCTGAATGTTCATATCCACCGCCAAATAGTTCACCATAGACAATGATTTCTTCAACAACTTTAATAGAACCATCATATATAGATTTGTAAAGTTCACACATTTTAACAGTAGTTTCATCTTTAATAGACTTGAAATTATAAAACGCATCTGATTCATTATCAGTCAATAAGTTATTCCGTGAAGCATATTGATATAGATAGATAGAATCATCCATATAATCATCATTGCCTTTAACATAACAAGCAAAATTAGCACCGTGAATTTTCTCAGTGATTAACCAAAGATCCTCGATATTTTGACTTTCCAACGCCATTTTCACACCTTTTACGTGTTTGTTATCATAGGTGTTAGTAATTTTATCATACTTTTTAAAACTGAACATTTTCATTCCTTATCTAATAATTCCGATACTAATTCATCAATTGAATAGGCAACATTATAACATTCTGGAAATCCAGCAGAATGACCATTTTCCCAAACATATCTCTTTATAGAATTTTGTTGTTTAATTGTGTAACTACTCCAACCCATTTCATCCATCAAATCGGCAAAGAATACATCAATCATTTTTTGACTTTCATTCTGATATTCTTTGATTAAATCTTTCCGCTTAGATGTATAAACAATAACATCATTTTCCCATTGATCCATTGCTATGCCATGATCGGTATAACTATTGAAATCTTTCCGTTTTGGTTCAGGGTATTCCTGTTTAACCAGTTTTGGATAGGGGGATTTATTATCGTATTTTTCGTAACTTTTAACTGTCATTATCTTTTCCTACAAATGATGGACATTCACCTTTAGGGTGTTCCATTGTACAAAACCCTGTATAATTTTTACCCATACGGCATTGTGAACATTCAAGTTCTGCCAATTCTTTCAAATAAATTGTATCAGGTTCAAATTTGGATTTTAATCGCTCATATTCAGCACGTTCTTTTTCTTCTGCTAAAACTAACCTACGCTTTTTACGTTCAACTTCTTTTAAACGTGTAATAACTTGATAATCTTCTTCAAGAACTTCATTGTATCGCATCAATTCAAATGTGAAACCAGATGAAAAAGATGAATCTAATTGAACAATATCAAAATCTTCAACAATTGTTTTTACCATTGACAAAAATTCATCAGTAGATAAATCAGTAGTCATTTTATTAGATAATTCTTCTGTTAATTCATCACCATATTGTAATGATTTTACTGTTTTTCGTTCAGTATCTAAATCATAGTGCTTTTTTACCCAAGCATCGGTAACAGGTTGTAACTTTTTCATCATATATTCCCTTTTGGAAGTTTATCTCTAAATTCAGACTGTATTATCTCATAAATAACACAATCTGTCTATATCCAATTATGGGTAAGGGTAAACCCTAGTAAGAATCATATTCCCGATTTAGTTCGTGAATAGACAATTTGGTATCTTGTCGCTCCAATTTCATAAATTGCAAGTCTTTTTCAGCATAGAAAATTTCAGAATTAACTGCTTCCCGTTGATCGGGATTTGGGGCATCTTGAGAAATATCAAATAAGTGTTTTTCTGCTTTCTCAATTTCATATTCATTTACTTGTAATTCAAGTTCATATCTTTCTAATTGAATTGTGTCACGTTTGTTCATAATCATTTCCTTTTTAGTCTACATTAATTGTTGATCCAGGGTGTTCATTTTTAATATCCCTCAGAGTGTCCCTGAAACTATCTGACGGTTTTACTCTACCCATTCTATACGGGTCAAGAAAACTATTGCCTCTTGTAATAATTTGTTTACTGTTATATGCTCCACATTTGGGACAACATTTTGGATTAGCGTGTTCTGCCATAGGTGATATTTTTTCAAAACAATAATCACAATCTAAACACTGATAATCATAAGTTGGCATCTGCTACATCCTTTAAATATTGTTGTTTAGTATAGAAACCAATTTTACCCTTTAATACTTCACGTAAAAACTTGACTTCAACTTTGGACAAGGATTCAGCAACTTGAGTTAATAATTTCCTTGATGTTTTATTGTCATTAATCTCATACGCTGACTTATAGAATTTCCTAAACGCCATTTGTAAATTTGAGAAATCTAATCCTAATGGGGTATTTGGATCACGTTTATGTACAGGTATAATTTTATATTTTGGTACTTGATCTGAATACGTTAATTGAACATATCCAGCAAATACAGGATCTTTAATCATTTGTTCAGTAGGTGTTCGACACGTACCAGTTTTGTTATAGATACAGTCCAAGAAATCTAAAGTAAGAATTTTCATAATATTTGTTTCCTTTATAAGCATATTATGAATGTATTTATCACCTTATCTAAACTCAGAAATTTTATTGAACATTAATTTCATTCTGAATTTAACAAAATAGGTTTTCAATTTATCCTTGAATCCATCAGATTGAACCCTTAACCATTCATCCCTAATATCTTGTTTGTAATTATCTGGAATGTGATTAACATCAATCAAAATCTGATTACGTTTGTACTTTTCCAACTCTAATTTATTTTCACAAATTAGTTCAGTCCGTTCTAATCTTAACGCATCGTTAATCAATACTGCTGTAATTGATTTCTGTCTCTTATCATCACACATAAATACATCGTTATCAGATTTGATATTTGGAATACCGTCTGAACTATCACCACGGATAATATGCTCAATGATATTATAATCTAATGATTTGATAGTGATTAACTTTTTAGTCATTGGTGAATATTGTTTAATGTTCTTGCCTTTGGTTTGTAATTGTGCCATATCTTTATCAGCACTGACAATCATTACAGGTTCACCAGATTTCATTGCTAATATAGCAATAATATCATCTGCTTCACATTTATCCACATCAACATAGTAAAAGGGTACATAATCTTGTAACTCTTGCTTAACCTTAGCAAAGTATTCAAAGAATAAATCCCAATCCATTTTAGATTTCTTTCGTGCTTTTTTACGATTCTGTTTATAGAATTCAAATTGATCCTTTCGCCAATAATGACGGGAATCAACACATAGAATAGGTCTACCATATTTGGAATACTTTTTCTTATAATAAAGCAATTGTGATAAAGCACAATGACGTACCATAGATTCCGACAATGGTTCTTTAACTACCGCACCTTGAACAGCATTGATTACAACACTGGATAAATCGACCAAAAGCATAATAAATTCCTAATAATTTAATTGTTATAAATAATATTATAACACAAACAACAAAACCTGTCAAGTGTTTTCACCACTTAAAACAGGTTTCTAATCAAAAATAATCTATGAGGGATTACTAATGACTACACCTATTTATACTGTCTATAAGACAACTAACACTATCAATAATAAAATCTATATTGGTGTTCATAAAACTACTAATTCAAACGATTCCTATCTTGGATCGGGCAATTTAATCAAAAAAGCAATATTAAAATACGGCAAAGAATCATTCACTAAATCAATTCTATTTGAGTATGATAACTCAGAAGATGCTTATTTGAAAGAATCTCAAATTGTTAATAATTCATTCATAAAACAAACAAATACCTATAATATTAGTATGGGTGGTTTGGGTGGTAAAGAACTAACACAATCTCATAAAAATCAAATACGCAAATCTCGTATTGGCAAAAAAGCAAGTAAATTAACTATTGAAAAAATGTCAAAATCTCAAAAAGGTAGACATCATTCATTTGAAGTTAAAATGAAAATGTCAAAATCTCGAAAATCATTTACTAATAAAAACTTTAAAGGATATTATATAACACCTTGGGGTAAATTCAAATCATCCGTTGATGCTACATATAATCAATCAATCACTGATTATTCTATCAGAAAATGGTGTGTTTTCTCAAATAAAGTAATATGTTATAGATCATTATCACGTTCAAAATATCTTAAATCTTTAAAAGAATCACCATTAGGTAAGACTTTTAAAGATATTGGATTTAACTTTATTTGAATACCTTTAATAAAATGTTGTGCTTGTTAATACGACCCGTTACCTTGCCTTTAACAGAATTAACTAAACTGAAAATCTTATCAGTTCTAACTTTAGGAGCATTGACAAATTCAGGCAATTTATCCTCTGGTTTTCTAATAGTCTTACAACCTGATTGATCTGTAAAGTTCTGTAAGGTTGATCCTGATACCCCAAATCCACCATCCTTGGCATAGAATACAGTCAATTTTCTGTTATTGACATTGAACATAATCAATTTAGAAGCACCCACAATCTTTTCGGGATTGATTGATTTTAAACCAAAATTGTTATCCTTGAGCATATAATTCAATTTAGATACTTGCTTTTTCGCAGTAACAGGTTTTTTGATTCTAGGTTTCTTTGGTGCTGGTTTCTTAACTTTATCATTCAATAATTCCAAGATTTCAAGGTGAATATCATATACCTTTGATTCTGGAGTCAAATCTACTAATTGTCTCTTATAGTAAGATTTTAGTTCATTGACATTTGGTGCTGATAATGGTTGATCAATTGTCAAGGTTTCGTAAGATTTACCATCCAAGACATTATCAATAGCATTATCAAAAACTGTCATAACTAGACCAATTTTGTCAACTACAATACGTTTCATTTTAGGTTTATCAGGGATAACATTGTTGAAACGGAATACTAAATCCGATAAGGTATCAAGGATTTTATCTTCGTGAACTTTATTGAATTTGAATCCACGATCATCTAATCTAACCATCGATCCTAATGTAGATAAGTAATGTTCAGGAATTGCTTTAATATCATCAGCATTGAAACCATATTCAACACCCCATTTAACAACCCACTTCTTTTTATCAATATCCTTTTTCATATTGTTGTACCAATTGAAAGAACTATGTAAAAATAGGTTATATGTTTTAGAATCAATAAATGCTTGATTAGGTATAGTAGGTTCTTTACCGTAAGCAATTTGGTTTGTATTTGTAACTCTTGTCATTATTTTAATACCTCTTATTCACAATATACAATCATTGTACCATTTTGGGGTATGGTTGTACATACCCCAAAATGGGTATATTACAATTTAATTCCCATCAAATCATAACACACTTCAAGGGATTTAGTCTGCCAAATAGCGTCATACAGAGCATTGTGAGAACTTCCTGCTTCTATCTGGATATTATCCTCAATCTGCTTAAATGTGCTGTCAAATCGCTTCGCTGTCTCTCTTAGAGTAGCAAAATCTTCAAACTTGTTATATTTGACATAATTTTTCCAATTATCACCATAATAACCCAAGAACCTGTTTGAAATCGGTACATCAAACAAAAGATGATTTGCCCATAATCGAAAACCCTCATTATTTCTAAGTTTGTATTCATTTAACCAATCGGTCAAATTTTCATAGACAAGATTAGAATCAATAGGATTATCAAAAACAGAATGATACAATTCAGGATTATCTGCTTTTTGACCTAACCACCAGACAACGGTATCATCTTCAAAAGTAGAACCCTTATCAAATTGTTGGTCAATATCCAAATTGATACAATATTGACCAATGATATTAAAATCATCTTCAAACATTACCATACCAATTTGAGCAATTGCCGAATCTGGCTCCATTCCAACGGTTTCTAAATCAATCATAATATTCCGCATTATGATTTATCCATTGTAATTTTGAAACCATTTTTCTTGGCAAATTCAATCCGTTTATTATACAGATTTTGAACCGCAGAAATACGCTGATTAGAATACAACGCAGTAAGATAAGACTTTTCTTCATTCTTACAATAATCATATTCTTTACGGATGTAATCTTCCCGTTCAACATCACCCGATAGAAAAATATATCCTAATTTATACTTTTCATCAAATTTGTTAGGGAAACGAATACCTAGTTGAAACTCATTTACTTCACTCATAATTTACTCACTTTCTATGCTAGAATAGCATCTATTTTAGAAGAACGATTCCATACACCAGTTTTAGCAACTTGATGGAATCCCAAATGAACGGCATGTGCCATTCGCTTTTTCTCAAGTTCAACCTTGAGAAGTTTACGTTCAAGTTTATCAAACGCACAAGAATAAGTCTTATATTCATTCAAACAAAACTTATTCTCACTCTTAACAAATTCATCTTTTTCATTTTTTGTATTAAAGATGAATTTGTTATCCTTTTCACTCAATGTAATTCTTACTGAGTGTTGATCCTTTCCGATCAAATTTTCCATTATAAATCCTTATTATTAAAGTTCGATTTCTGACCAATGTAATTTAGATATGGCAACCGTACCCCTTAATTCAGTAGGGTATTTCTTTAGACCATAAGTTTCAATAGATTCTTTGATATTTTTATCAGCAAATATAAATGGTCTACCCTTGACACGACTCATAAATTCACCCTTTTCACCAAAAATTGCCCCACCTTGAGGTAACTTTTTACCATATCCAGGATAACCATCAGGACATTTATTAGTACCGATCAATACACCCGATTTACCAGCATTACCGAAAATGATAGAATCTTGTTCAAATTCTTCACCCAATTTCAATAAGTCCTTTTTAAGTGTACCCTTGTCCTGAATATCAATAACAATGAATGAATTTTCACCCACTTCTTTTTCATTTTTAGAACCATAATTCTCAATATAAGAACCCTTGATTTTAGTGATTCCATATCGCAACGCTTGTAATTTTGCTACAAGTGATTTATTACGTTTCATATTATCCGCTTTTGAATATGGTTCACCCTTGTTACAATCTTTAGCACTACGAAAAGCAGTAATTGTACCAAAATCGTGTTCTTGTGTTTGTTTCCAAACCCTTGACAATCCTGATTCAGTCAACAACGATTCATTTAAACTTGATAAAAACTCTTTTTCTAATTTCATATTTCAATCCTTATTTTTATACTTATTTAGCATAAAAACGATCCCTTATT
>Ga0164313_10003183_pt1 | contig 14661 bp, 12 predicted proteins | sample GuaBasSedimGuay4_FD_113735 | JGI IMG/M metagenome (GOLD analysis project Ga0164313, IMG submission 113735) | Subseafloor sediment microbial communities from Guaymas Basin, Gulf of California, Mexico - Guay4, Core 4569-4, 0-3 cm | ecosystem: Environmental > Aquatic > Marine > Hydrothermal vents... | reverse complement strand
TCTTTGGCTTTTTTAGGAAGCTCATTTAATGTATTTTCCATGTGGTTTCAAAAGTAGTTATTTTTTTAATGATTGAATGTGAGAATGTGAGAATGAGTGAATGAGTTAATGATAGAATAGGGCTTATTAGAAAATATTCACGCATTAAAGCATTCTATCATTATAGCATTTTAAAGGAATGAGAGAATGAGTGAATGAGTGAATGATAGAATAGAGCTCATTAGAACCTATTCCCGCATTATAGCATTATAGCATTAAAGCATTATTAAGGAATGTGAGAATGAGTGAATGATAGAATAGGGCTTATTAGAAAATATTCACGCATTAAAGCATTCTATCATTATAGCATTTTAAAGGAATGAGAGAATGTATTAACATACTACAATACTAAACCAGTTACAGACCAACAAACAATGAACGACATTTTCGGAAAAGCATTACTAGACTATCAAAACGGAAAATACAGCGAGGATATTCGTACCGAAACCAGTATTAGCGATGAGGATATACTTCCAATTCCCTATCTTTTTAGAAGTTTTTCTGAAATGCCTCTTTTAGAAACCAAAGCGCTAAAATTAGCAAAGGGAACTATACTGGATGTAGGTTGTGGCGCAGGAAATCATTCTTTGTATCTTCAGGAAAAAGGGAATAAAGTTATAGCCATAGATACTTCGGAAGGAGCAATCGAAGTATGTAAACTTAGAGGTGTTCAGGATGCAAGACAAATCGATTTACTTCAATTAAAAAATGAAAAATTTGATACTATAATCATGCTGATGAATGGCACTGGGATTTTTCAGAAATTAGAAAATATAGATACCTATCTTCAGCATTTAAAGACTTTATTAAATCCAACCGGACAACTATTAATTGATTCTAGCGATCTGCGATATATGTATGATGAGGGCGAAGAGGAAGGTAGCATTATGATACCAGAAGGGATGTCTTATTATGGGGACTTGGCCTATACCATTCATTATAAACAATGGACAAGCAAGCCATTCGATCTGCTTTATCTAGATGAAAACACGTTTAAAAATGCTTGTTTGGCTAACGGATTTAAATTTGAACTAGTCTGTCGCGGAGAAAACCATGATTATTTAGCAAAACTTAGTATTGAGGCCGATAACCATTCTTAATAAGCTTCTTCATTTTTTCTGAAAATAATTCAGTTTTCCAATCTCTAACGATAACAGCCATATCTTTAGATAAATCTTTTTGCTCAGTAGCTATCTTTTGACCTATTTCACTTTTTTCAAAGTCTATAATTTCGCATTTTTGATCTTCAGATAAAGCGCTATAATCTTTTAACATTAGCTGGGCAGTATCCGTTTTGTAAAATTCAGTAATAGACTTAATATCTTCTTTAGAAAAATGATTCCGATAAGCAAAGGCTAACATGGAGATTAATTCAGTTACCTTTTCATCTTTATCGCTTTTAAGTTCCGTCCAAAACTCCTCTGGTGCATCAGACGATTTAAACTGTTCATATAGCACTCCCATGGATTCGTCATATTCCCAATTATATTCCTGAGGAGTTCCGTTAATAGTAAGACATACAATAATATCTTCGTGAAAGGAATCTACCTGTGCGAAAACAGAAGAATAAACCGTTAAAAAAAGCGTTAAAAAAAGGACTCTCATTTTATTTAGGACTATTTAAATATTATGTTTGTAAACTTACAAAATAAATTTATGAGGCGCTCAAATTTTAAAATTCTTATTTTCATATTTTCTTTTCTGATTCTTTTTTCTTGTAGTAAGGATGATGATTCCGATGATATTATAAATGATCCAAGAGCAGAGAATATTAAAGCATTAGGAACTTCTGCAGAGGACCTATTGTCTGATGATATCTATGATAAATTAATGGTTGAATTTGCGTATACAGCAGGCTTTAGACCCCTCCAGGAAACTATTGATACATTTAGACAATTTTTAGAACAAAGACTAAATAAACCCGGATCCATTATATTTGTCGAAACAGAAATCATTACTCCTTTAGTAGAGACCCAATCCATTTCTGATATCAGAGATATTGAAGCCGATCAACGTACAAAATATACTGATGGTGATACCATAGCTGTGTTTGTTTATTTTAGCCATGCGAATTCCGAAAACGATACCGAAACAAGTAAAACATTAGGAACCGCCTATTACAATACTTCTCTTGTTGTCTTTGAACAAACATTATTAGATTTAGCGTCCTTACCTGTATTCGATCTTTTTATTTTAGAAGCGACCACATTTCAACATGAATTTGGGCATTTATTAGGTCTTGTTAACTTAGTTGATGATGATATTCATGAAAATCACGAAGATAACGTTCATAGTAATCATTGTATTGTTGAAGAATGCCTGATGTACTTTGAAAGTAATAATTCTAACTCTTTTAAGAATAAAATTAGTGTTCCAGTTTTAGACCCTCTTTGTATTGAAGACTTGCAGGCCAAGGGTGGAAAATAAAACTTCATAAAAATGCATAAAAAAAGAGACTATCTAATAGCCTCTTTTCTTCATGCTGAAATAATTTTTCTTTTTCGAATATGATTAATTATAAACAGCTTTTATTGTCGTTTTTACAGTTTTTGCAATGTTAGTAGAAGGTTTTCCTTTTTTGAATGCAATGCTATAATCAGCTAATGTAATATCCATTACAACATCAACAGTAATTGTTCCTCCTGAAATTGTTATCGTAGCATTTTCAGTAACCGCTTTTGTTACACCGTGAATCGTAAGGTCACCACTCACTAAAGCAGCATACTCCCCATCACTTCCAAAATCAATTTCGCTTAAATTTGTGATCGCACCTTTAAATTTAGATTTTGGGTATTCCTTTGTGTCTAAAAACTTATCGCTGTTAAAATGTTTTTGCATCATTGATTTTTCAAACTCAAAGCTTTGCATGGGTACTGTATAAATTAATTCTCCTGTCTCTGTTTCCAGTGTACTCACTAATTTATAGTTATCTGCAGAAATATCCTCAACAGCCGTATGTGAGAAGAAATTAACATGGCCTTTTTTGCTTATTAATTTACTAGCTATTGGAGTAAATGAAGAAGTTACTGCTATTATTGCAACTATTACTATACTTAAAATTGTCTTTTTCATGGTTTTTATTATTATTAATTATTTTTATTCATTATTAATTATTTCTATTGATTATTAATTATTCAAGGGTATCACATTTTTCCATAATTACATCTTCATACAGCTCCATATCTTCATCGTATCCAGCTCCAGATCGAATAACGCCTTTTATAGTTACCCTGTCACCAATTTTAAGCTTTTCTGCATTTTTATTGGTTTCAGAACTAAAAGTGCAACTCACACCTGCAGGCTCATTAGGGCTTTTAATTAGTACCACTTTTTGATTGTTAAAATCTTCCGATATAGCAGCGATAATTCCTGTGACTTCAATAATTTTTGAATCACCTTCCTCTTGCAAATATTTATCGTTTGCAGCTAGTTGGTCTTTTAAATACTCATCTACAATTTGTTTAGCCACTACTTGATAGTCAGTCTTAGCGCTTCGCACATCTCTATGCGGTTGAAAGAACATATAAAGAAATACACTTCCTCCAATTAATAGTGCGAGTGCAAAAACAAGCAATCCCCATTTCAGGATCTTTTTTTTCATTATAATTTATTTTTTGAAGGTTGTTTTATTATGATCATAATTGTAAGAAGCTAATTAACTAATACTTTGCTAACAGTCGTGAGAATAAATAAAACCTAACCATTTAAATAAGAAAACCTATTATTAATTGTATTCATAAGGATTGGAATCTTTGCTTTTTTTATTGAATTTCATTACCTTAGCTGTGGATTTTAAATATAAAAAATAAGCCTAATTGCAATAGCTGTAGGCATCACTATTATTTTTTATTTCCAAGGCTTCATCTACACTATCAACGACTGTTCGCTACTAAAACAATTATTTAATCCGCTATACTTATTTTTCTAGGGGATTTGAAAATAACTTATTAAGATAGTTTAATTATTAACGTAAAATTTAGTGTATGTACGACAAAAAATCAGATTTAGCAGGGCCCGGAATTAGCACTTATGAGGAAGTGAAAACAATACTCCCAAATAATTACAAAGCCCTTTTAACACCATTAAAAAGAATGGAAGCCCTTTACTTAGTTAAAGATTATATTGAAAAAGGGCTTGCTGAAGAGTTAAACCTTCAAATGGTTCAAGTTCCACTAATTGTTAGGAAAGATAGTGGTGTAAATGACTATTTGGATCGTGATGGCTCTCGTACTCCAATCGATTTTCCAGCAGGTTTGGGTTTAACTAAACGCTTGGAAGCTCAAGTAGTTCAGGCTGCAACAAAATGGAAAAGAATGGCCTTGGCTCAGTTCGATTGTGAAATAGGAAAAGGAATCAATACTGATATGCGTGCGGTAAGAAAAGATTATTTTTTAGATCATGATCACTCATCTTATGTAGACCAGTGGGATTGGGAACAAAGAATTACCAATGAAGATAGAAATCTAGAGTATTTAAAAGATACCGTAAAAAAGATTTGGAAAGTGATTAGAGGAGCTGGTATTATGGTTAAAGAAAAATTTCCAGAATTAAATGATACAAATTATCCAGACTTCCCCAAAGAACTTAAATTCTTCCACGCCGAAGAGATTTTGGAGATGTATCCAACCTTACCTCGAAAACAACGGGAAACAAAATTAATACAAGAACACCATGCCGTATTTATTATAGGTATTGGCTCTTTACTAAAAGATGGCTACCCTCATGAAATGCGTGCTGCTGATTACGATGATTGGATCACTCCAACCATAATTAAAAATGGAGAGCAAATGCGAGGACTAAATGGAGATATCTTAGTCTGGAATCCTGTAACACAGAGAAGGCATGAATTAACTTCGATGGGAGTTAGGGTGACCAAAGAAACTATGGTGGAACAATTAAAGCTTACAGGGCAATCAGATTTCCTAGAATTACCATATCATAAAGCCATCTTGAATGATGAAATTCCATTGAGTATTGGCGGTGGTATTGGGCAATCAAGAACCTATATGTATCTCTTACGATGTGCTCATCTAGGAGAGTTAACGGTGTCAATCTGGCCAGATGAATTAAAAAGTATTTGCAAAGAGAAAAATATTCATGTTTTAGAATAATTATCAAATTTAAAAAATTAAAAGCCGGTGAGTCATTCCAGATAAGCCGGCTTTTATTATTTTTATACTTATTTGATTAATCGCAACGCTTCCCTTCTACTCAAATTTTCAAGATCTGTTTTGTCTGCAAATTCTAAAACCCAGTCTGGATTAAATTTGCCATACTGCCTTAAACTCCAACCAATGGCCTTATTGATAAAAAATTCTTTGGAACCCAACAAGGAGTTAATCGCAAAACTAAGCAACTCAACATCTACTGAATCCTTGTATTTTAATTGAAATAATAATGCAGAACGTTGTAGCCACATATTATTTGAAAAGATCCATTTATTAACATAGACTTCCTTTTGTTCTGGAAACTTGATGAAATATGGGCCTAAAATATTACTGGCAATAAAATCTACGGTATCCCACCAAGATTTATTAGTGATCATATATTCAAAGAGAGAGCAGTCTTCCTTTTCAAATTGCCTGCTGTATTTCTGAAGGAGTTCTTGAGCAAAATATTGAACTTCTCGCTGGGGTTGTTGCCAAAGTGCTTTTATAAGATCATCCAGATCATGTTTTAAAGGTAATTGTTCTTTTAGAAGAAATGGTTTTTGAAGGTTTTTACGAATGGGTGATTTTAAACCGTAAAAATCAAACTTATCCTTCATATACGCTTTCTGACCTTCTGCAATTTGTGGAATTGCATTAATCTGAAATTCACCAACTAAATTTTCTATATAATTATCCATTTTGAAGTGATGAGGTGATTTCGCTTATTCGTGCTAGATGATGATCATCATGTTCAGCAACAAAAAGAAATAAATCCATAATTCGCATAGGCTTATTCAATCTTGGATGTAAAGAGCTTTTAAATACCTCTTCTTCACTTAGCAATTCGAGATTGTTAGTCAAGACCCTTCTTATCTTCGCAAATTCATGAACCAATTCTTTAGCCTCTCTAGAATTATGATTAGCAAGGTTTGTTTTATTATTCTCCAGGTCAACAGGCCTCATAATCTCATCGCCAATTATAATATCCTGCATTCTTCCAAGCCAAATAGGTTCTAGATCAATAAGATGTCCTATGTTCTCTAAAATTGACCATTCATCTTTATGATTAATTCTAAAATGCGCTTCAGGAATAGTTGAAATTTTATGTTCTAATAAAATTGAAGTGCCTTTTAACCTTTCTAGTATTGACGGAAATATATTTTGTTCATTCGAAAAATCAAATTTTCTGTTGAACCATTTAATTTGTTTCATATTTTAATAATTATAATTTCTAAAAACCCAAAATAGCGCTCCTCAATTAACGATAATATAACCTTAAATATTTGATAAAGTTTGTGAAAATGAGTAACTTGTATACGTTTCAAATGTAAAACTTTTATTATGAAAAAAACAAATCAAACATCAATTCTAAGCATTCAAAAATATGCTTATCTTCTTGGATTTTTAATTTTACTAATGGGCTGTAATACAGGCACTGGCAAGAAAAAAAAGGGTGATGTTGAAGTGGAAATCCCTAAAGTCGAAGATATAGTTTGGCATATTAGGGCGATACATCCTAAAGGAAAAACATTTAAAGTAAAAGCCATTGATAAAGAAGGAAAAACATTTGATATCAATGCCATTCAAAATTCCGATCAGGATAGTTTTTTAGATATTAAAGCCTTTATAGGCGATAAAAGATTACCTGTTAAAATGTTAGTCAGTAAAAACAAATATGCCCCTGTTAAAGCAATCGACAAAGGGGGTATTTCCTACGACATTAAAGCGATTGCTGATGATGGGGAAAAATTAGACATAAAAGGTGTTTTTCGTTCTGGGAACATTGTAAGCCTAAGAGCAATCAATAAAAAAGGAGAATTTTATGCAGTAAAAGCTCTTTCCCCAACGGGTCAGCTAAATGATGTAAAGGGTATTAAAATCAATATCAAGGAAAAAGAAATGACACTTAACGGCTTTAATGTATATGCTCATATTAAAGCAATGCATCAGTCTTCAGGTGAAGATTTAGCAATAGCGAAAAGCAAGACTAAAAGAAAGGGGAAAAGTAAAAAAGAAGTTGAAGTTGTACCAGAGATCATTAAATGGAATATAAAAGCAATAACACTAGATGGCGAAAATTTAGATATTAAAGCTATTGATGCTGAGGGCAATAAATTTGATGTTAAGGCTATTCAAGATGCCGAACAATTTTGTTTTATGAACATCAAAGCGTTTGTAGACAAAAATGTTTTTCCTGTTAAAGTACTAGTTAGTGAAGATAAATATTCCCCTGTCAAAGCTATTTCAAGAGACGGAACTCTTTACGATATAAAAGCAATTACTCCTGAAGGAACATTATTAGATGTGAAAGGTGTTAGCCGTTCAGGAAATATTATCAATATAAAAGCTATTAATGAAAATGGAGATTTCTATGGCGTAAAAGCTTTTTCACCTGATGGCAAACTAAATGATGTAAAAGGTATTAAGATTTTTAAAAGAGATAAAGAATTGTCAATTAGAGGAAACAAAGTCTATGCCCACATTAAAGCTATTACACAATAATGACAAATAATGCTCGCACAGTATATACAGCTATTTTAGATAATAGAGTTTAGTATATATAAATTTTGAGTTCACTGTATATACTGTGTGAAATCTGTTTTATTAGTCCAAAACTAAATGCTGAAATGCTTTTAATTTCCTAGTAAACCTTTTCACCATTAATAAAAGTAGCTGCCACTTTCACCTTCGGAATTTCATCTTCCGGAATGGTCATAATATCTTTTTCCAAAACTGTAAAATCAGCTAATTTACCAACTTCTATAGAGCCTTTCTCATGCTCTTCGAAATTGGAATAAGCTGCCCAAATGGTCATTCCTTTTAAGGTTTCTTCTCTTGTTAAGGCTTCTTCCATGCGATATCCTCCATCTGGATAATTTTGAAGATCTTTTCTAGCTACAGCTGCGTAAAAAGTGTGCATAGGATGTACTCTTTCTATTGGGAAGTCTGTTCCCAGAGCAACGATCCCTGCTTTATTCAATAAGCTTTTATATGCATAAGCCCCTTTAATTCGCTCACTTCCTAATCTGTCTTCTGCCCAATACATATCGCTGGTTGCATGCGTGGGTTGTACAGAAGGTATAATTTTATCTGAAAAATAATCCAAATCTGAAGGAGTCAATACTTGAACATGCTCCACCCTCCAACGAGGATCTTTTTTATTCAATAAAACCTTTTTATAAGAACCTAAGACGGCTATATTTGCCGAATCACCAATGGCATGAGTATTCATTTGATAGCCTGCATCAGCAATTCGATTAGCCAATGCTTCGAGTTCTTCTTTTGGAGTAATCATCGCACCAAAATGCCCGGGCTGATCACTATATTCTTCTTTTAAAGCTGCTCCTCGTGAACCCAAAGCTCCATCTGCATATACTTTTATTGAACGAACATTTAATCGATCGGTTTTAATAATTCCTTTTTGCAAATAATAATCCAGATTCTTTTCAGTATTACTCGCCATAGCATAAACTCGAATAGACAATTCTCCAGACTGATGCAAACTATCAATCAGTTCTATGATTTCTCTATCCAATCCTGCATCTACAATTGTAGTTAGCCCCAATTCTAAACATATTTTTTCAGCTGCTTTTAAAGCTTGAACCTTATATGCTTTGGAGGTTTTAGGGATGGATCTACTTATTAAACTCATTGGACTATCTATTATAATTCCTGTAGGTTCACCATTCTTAAGAATGATCTCGCCCCCTTCAACTTTTGTTTCCGAAGTGATTCCAGCTAAGTCCAAAGCCTTCGAATTCACTATATAGGCATGGCCATCAATTCGTTTTAAAGCAACAGGTGTGTTTGGAAAAAGAGAATCCAATTTTTCTTTGCTTGGGAACTCTTTTAGCTCCCAATCATTTTGATCCCATCCTCTACCCTCAATATAATCTAAATTCCTTTCCTCTTGAAAAGTCACTACACGCTCTAAAACTTCATCGTAACTTGTTGTTCCTTTTAGATCAACATTTTGAAGGTACAAGCCCAAATTATACAAATGTGCATGTGCATCAATAAGTCCAGGAACAATTGTCTTTCCTTCTGCATTAAAAGTTTCAGAAGAGGAATACTTTATTGCAAGGGCTTCAGAGGCTCCTATTTCAATAATTTTCCCATCTTTTACTACAAAGGCATCAACTATATCAAAAGTTGAATTTACTGTATATATTTTAGCATTCTTCACCAGTAAATCTGCCTGTTCTTTATTTGAATTACAGGATAGTAGTATAAGAATTAAGGGGAGAATCACAATCTTTTTCATGGCTAGAATTGATTTTTGGTAAAAGTATAGAAAATTGAATGAGATTCCTTCCTTCGCAGGAATTAGTTACCAATCAAATTTATAAGAAAGCCCTAATAAACCTTGAACACCTTGTACCGGATAGTTTATCCATTTTTCATAATTATCTCCAAGCAGATTACTTCCTTTTGCAAAAACAGATAATTTCTCATTAATGCGGTATCCAAGATGAACATTGGCATCTACATAACTTTCTAAAGTAAGGATTTCAATAAAAGGTAAATCACCCCCTCCTATAAACTGATCTTTTCGTTCCCCCACATAGAAAATGGAGAATCCTCCGTAAAATGCTTCCGATATATTGAAATTTGAAAATAAGGACACTTCCAGTTCTGGTAAATTCCAGGCTTCCATTTCGGTGGTGGTTTCATAACTGTTAATGGCACCACTAAAACCAATAGAAAAGTTTTTGGATGTTTCAACTTTCAGTTCCCCATAGACAGATAATGTATTCAAATCGTCATATACTACATTAAATGAATTTCCATGTTCGTAACCCTTATTATCAACATTCATTCCCTTATATGAATTTGTTGTAAAAAGAGCTTTATGTTCTTCTTTTCCATACGATGCTCTAATATTATAGCCCACCTTACCAGCCAGCTTGCCCTTAAAACCTACAAAACCATTATACAATTCGCTTGTTGGCATGATCGCTAATGTAGGTGACACAAATGGGTTCTCTTCTTTAAAACCATAAAATGAATTTTGTTCCAGTCCGCCATCTGCACCTCCATAAACGATCACCATTTCATCATTCAAGCGATAGGAAATATTAAGTTTAGGATACAAATAAAAATCGGTGTTGCTGTTTTCTGAATCCACTGAAACATAGCCAGAAACTCCAACAGAAAGTGTAAGATCATCATTCACATACATAAATGAAGGGCTGATACCAGCATTGAGATAACTGTAATTTATTTCAGTAGTATTAAAATAATCGGTAGCGAAACTTCCACTTAAATAATCTATTTCTCCATCAACTTTTATATCAAAATCGGATCTCGAAGTACTCATAGGAAAAGAAAATTCTGGAAGAAAGGAAACATTAAATTCTGAAGAATCGAAATCATCTCCCAAATAACGTAAGCTTGCAGATCCCTGTTCAAAAAATGAATCATCCAAATTAATACTAGCCCCCGCATAAGCACTCAAATAGGTTTGCTTAGGGTCAATTTCGCTTAAAAACTCGTTAGAGACCTCATTAAAAACAGTATTCAATCCATACCAATTAAAGATTTGATGCTCCACTCCAGCATTTATTTGGTAGGTCTTATCTTTCTGTCTGCTCGTATAGTTCCCATCAAAATTAGTGTCGTAATATTTATCGTCTAATACAATGCCGTCTATCCCTCCCTGAGAAGAATTATGCTTCAGGTACAAGCCAATATTATCGGTTCTACTAAGTTCAAAATTACTGTACAGCTCAGCGATAACATTCGAAAAATTTCCATAACCAAGAGTGGCGTAATTATCATATAATTTGATAGGTTTTGCTTTTTTTACGGTCGTAGCTTTCCCTTTTGCAGGAGTAAATGTGGAGGCTACTGGAACGGAAAAAATCGTATAATGCACTTCCTTTTTCTCCAGGCTTTCAGATTCGTTAAGAACAGGCGTCTCTTTTATCTTAAAAGCATCAGAAACACTAGGAGAATAGGGTTTTACAATATTAACTACCTCGGTGCCAATCTTATCTTCTTCTTGAGCTAAAGAAAAGAGTGGTATTAATAAAAATATCAATAATAATATAAACACCCCTCTTTGCCTCCCCTCAAGGGGAGAATTGTTCATTGCTATTATTAAACTATTATTTTGCATAGATTATTTTGTTTGTTTTTGGAATTCAAATTCGGCAAATTAAAATTTGATTTAATTTCCATCTTCAATTTCAATTGATTCGTTTGTTTTGGACTCTTCCTTTTTTATAATTTCCAATTCGTTTTGAGCCTCTTCTACAAGCTCTGGATAATCTTCAAAGTTAGTGATCACACTCTCTAAAATATATGTGGCTTGAAAAGCATCTTTAAGCTCATAGAAATTTTTCGCCATCAATATCAGGCCTTTTGCCCCATAATATTTAAAGCCTGAAAAGTCTTTAGCTAAACTCTGAACACTCACATTGGAGGCTTCAAAATCACCTGATTTATTTTTAAAATAAGCATCATAATACAAGGCTTCAGCTGCTAATTTTCCAGTGGCTATTTTGGCTACTTCCGCATAGGCTTCTTTCGCTTTGTTCTCATTTCCTGTTTGAATAGCAGATCGTGCGATAATAACTTGTGCATCACTTTTTATGGTATTATCTATTTTAGCATTCATCAATACTTTATCTGCAAATTGAACCGCTTCATGATATTTTTCAAGCTCATAACTAGCCTTCATACTGTTGGTTTGCGCGAAAATGATGTTTTGAGGGAAATCGGCTTCATTCTCTAATCTAATTAAATAAGGAAGCGCTGTTTTGTAATCCTCTTTCTCCAGATACAATTGAGAGATTCTAGCCAATGATTGTTCTGTAAATTCATTTCGTTCTCTGGAAACAACAAATTCATAATGTAAAATTGCTTCTTCCTTATTTCCTTCAGAAAAATAAATTTGTGCTATATAAAAATGTGCTTTCAAAATTTGCTTCCCATTAGGGAATTGTTGAATATATTCATTGAAACGAGAAATTGCCTGATTCGTTTTATTTTCCAAATAGGATTGTTCAGCTGCTTGAAAACTGGCGTCGTCAATTTCAGAATTCTCAATATCAACAAAATCCAAGCCTTTTACCCAATCGGCATATTCATTTACGCGACCCTGATCTATATAAATTATTTTTGCTGAAGCTACTGCTTGTAGGGCTTCCTCTGAAGACGGATAATCATTTGCAACTCTTTTAAATAAAGTAATTGCTTCATTGCTTTTCCCCGTATTATCAAAAATTAATGCCTTTTTCAATAATGCTCTGGCTACATAACCACTATTTGGCAATTCTCTTATTAGTTTGGAATACACGACTAAGGCATCCTTATTATTGTTTTGTGCTACGTAGGTATTTCCCAGCTCATAAAATGCATCATCTCTATAAATTGAACTCGGAAAATCATAATCAAAGCCTTTTAAGCCTTCTATTTTTTTGTTGATACGGTCTACAAAACCATAACTTATCGCTTTTTGAAAATGAGCATAATCTTGATCTAAAATACCTAAATCTATCGCTTTATTATAGTTTTCTAGGGCCTCCCAATAGCTGCTTGTAACAAAATATCCATCCCCTAATCTCAAATAGGCATCTTTTTTTTGAGCTGCAAGAGCTCTTGAATTCGACACATAGCGATTGAAATAATTGATCGCTTCAGTATAATTTTTAAGTTTGAAATAGTTATAGGCTAGATTGTATTCAATGTTTTTAAATTCTGGTGTTTCTGAAGCCTTTGAGACTTGCAAATATGTTTTATATCCATTTAAGGACGCTTCAAAATTGGAAAGTTGGTAATTGCTTTCTGCTTTCCAATAGGTAGCACGAGCTTTTATTGTAGCGTCAAAGGATTCTTTTAACGATTTATTGAAATTTGACTTTGCTTCATTAAATTTTCCTTCGGAATACAACTCCAAACCTCTATAAAAAGTCACCTTTTGATAGGCAGATTTATTATGAAACGATTTGTTAGATTCCAATAATTCGATTGCTGCTTGATAATTCTTGGAAGTGATATACGAATCGATCAACAATTCTTTTATTGCTTCTGCACTTTTATTAGCAGGGTATTTTTTAAGAAAAGAAAGCAATACAAGCGGAACACTCTGATAACTATTTCCAATCTGATAACTTAATTTGGCATAATTAAGCCAGGCATCTTCCTGTATTTCGGAACTAAAACTCATTTCTGAAGCATTTTTAAATGCATTTAAAGCTTGTTGTTTCTGATCTAATTTTAGGTAGGATTCGGCTAAATGATAATAGGCATTTTGAGCGACATCATTCTTACCGCCAATAATTTTATTGAATTCTCCAATAGCCTCTTCATAATTGCCTTGCTTATAGTAGGCATATCCCAACTGATAGTAATCTGTATTATTCCATTTCCCCCTTTTTCCTCTGTAGTTTTTTAAATAGGGTATCGCCTCCTTATACAGTTCTAAATTGAAATAACTTTCACCAATTATTTTTGATAATTCACTTTTTTCACTAGCTCTGGATCGATCGTATTGTTCTTTCCCCAAGTCTATTGCCTTCTGAAATTTTCCTAATTTAAAATTCATATCGGCTTGATAATAGGACATATCTTTAGCATATCTCTTCTCATCTTTCACCTCTTCAAAAAGCTCATTTGCTTCTTCATAATTATCTCCTTCATAAGCGATATATCCCAAATAATATTTTGCCTGAGACCCATAATTACTTGAAGTAGTAATTCTATTGAAAAACTTTTTAGCTTCGGAATATCTTTTATTCTGAAAATAAGTATAGCCATTATTAAAATAAAATTTTTCTAATTCCGCTCCCGACAGACTATTCTCATCTACTCTATCAAACCATTTAGTAGCTCGAGAATATTTTCCGTTTTCAAAATAATAATTGGCAACATTAATAAAAGCATTATTTCGTTTAATACTTGTTGGATACTCCTCAACAAAGCGTTCCATGAGTTGGTCTGCATTTTGTTGATTAAGTCGGATAGCACTGTTAGCAATATAATAGGCGCAATTGCTTTCAATAGTTTCATCTTTAACTTTTCCTTTAATTGAAGTGAAAAGGGATTGTGCTGCTAAAAACTGATTGTTATTATAAAGCTCTAGAGCCTTATTAAAATCCTCAGTATCATTGGTATAAATAGCTGATTGCTGTGAATAAGAATTCGTAAAAAATAGTATTGAAATGACAATAGAAATGAGGTTTTTAAGCATTTTATCTGTTTTTAAACACCGGTAAAAATAAAACATTCAGGTCTGAAGTATCAACATCAATAGCAAAAGTATAAACTATTTATTCACTAATATGAAAACAAAAAAATAAATAAAAGTCTGTTCCTTCCAAATTGAATAATCAGATTCCGACTTCTTTATAAACGCAACAATTAGTAGATAAGTATGTTATTGTTTTCTTAAAGTTTTAGTAACTATTTTTGGGAAACAGAGCTTAAAATTAATTTTAATCAAAACTTTTAAAAACAACTATGTTTT
>Ga0164313_10003182_pt1 | contig 14662 bp, 7 predicted proteins | sample GuaBasSedimGuay4_FD_113735 | JGI IMG/M metagenome (GOLD analysis project Ga0164313, IMG submission 113735) | Subseafloor sediment microbial communities from Guaymas Basin, Gulf of California, Mexico - Guay4, Core 4569-4, 0-3 cm | ecosystem: Environmental > Aquatic > Marine > Hydrothermal vents >... | reverse complement strand
TATCAGTAGTGTTGGTCTGGACGTTGCTCCTTATTGGCTGTTTGCAATTGACCTTTCAGGAAATATTTCAGATACAGCTTTCTGTGAGATTACTCCAGATGTGACTGCACCGGTTGTGACACTTGCTAACGACACGGTTCAGGTTGGATCAGATGTGGTTGTTTCGCTCAATGAAGCTGGTATGGCTTATCTTGTTCCTGCTGGTACTGTTGCCGATTCCGCATCTATCACTGCTGATGCTGTTGGAGAGGCAGCTGTTGATGTAGGAGCTGCTGGTGATATCAGTACTGTTGGTCTGGATGCTACAAACTATGAGTTGTACGCCATTGATCTTGTTGGAAATATTTCTGATACAGCCTACGTATGGCTCACCGTTAATGATGAGACTGCACCTATCCTGTCTGATGTAACCACTCCTGTGGATACGAAAACAGAGACAGAATTATCAGCTACCAGCGATGAAGATGCAATGCTATACCTTGTTCCTGACGGAACCGCTTCAGATAAGGCTTCCATTGTTGCAGCTGCAGTTGTTGAGGCTGCTGCTACAGCTGACACTCCCGTTGTGATGGATATTTCAGGAGTGGATCTTGGCAATTACGATCTCTATGCCATAGATGCTGTTGATAATATTTCAGTTGCAACTGCGGTAGAGATTATGTCAAGTGTGGGCATTTCTGAAGACCGTGCCAGCCAGTTTGGTATCTATCCAAACCCGGTTGCAGATGTACTTCATGTGATGAATGCCGAGAGTATTCAGAAGATTGAGATTGCAAATATTCTGGGTCAGAATGTCAAGGTATTCAGTGTTGTAAATGACAACCATGATGTAAGTGATCTAGACGCCGGACTCTATTTTGTTCGCATGTATTTAGATGGTGAAGTAATTGTGAAGAGTATGGTTAAGAAGTAGTAGTTTCATGATGAGTGAAGAAAAGGGATTGTCATAACTGGCAATCTCTTTTTTTCTTTATTGTTTTAAAAAGTTTTATTTACGTTACCATTTTCTGACCTGATCCAGTGTTATCATTGAATTGGTGCGAAACAGCATTTAATCGGATACTATTTATCCTATTTACAAAATACCAGACATGAAGAAATTAAGATCTTTAGTATGCAGGTTGGGTATCTTGCTGATTATCTCAAGTCTTTTCTGCAATGCAGCTATCGCGCAGGAACGGGTGATCACAGGTACGGTTACCGAAGGTAGCGAAGGAATTCCTGTCATTGGAGGTACAGTTGTCATCAAGGGAACCAATACCGGTACCTCCACAGACATAGATGGGCACTATCAAATCACAGTCAGGGGGTCTGAAGACATACTTGTTTACCAGTTTATCGGGCTATCAACCCGGGAGGTGTCGGTAGGTGACCGTACCATTATAGATGTCAATCTGGAGATTGAAACAACTGCACTGGACGAGCTTGTGGTGGTCGGATACGGAACCCAGAAGAAGAGTGATCTGACAGGTTCGGTTGCTGTTATATCAGCAGAGGAGTTGATAAAAACCAATGCTGCTACGCTGGACAGGGCGCTGCAGGGGAAAGCTGCGGGTGTTGTTGTTACCAATACATCGGGAGCGCCTGGAGCCGGAGTTTCCATTAAGATCAGGGGTATTGGTTCTATAAACCGTGATTCTGAACCTCTGTATGTCATAGACGGAGTCCCTGCAGGTAGTCTCACAACTTTAAATCCTGCGGATATTGCCTCTGTTCAGATATTGAAAGATGCATCAGCAACAGCAATTTACGGAGCCAGGGGTTCCAACGGTGTGATCATCATTGAAACCAAGCGTGGTGTAGCAGGGCCCCCCAAGGTTAACTTTTCTGCTTATGTGGGTGTTGCACAGGTCACTAAGCTGTTTGATGTGATGAACACCGATGAGTACATAGGTTTACTTGAAGATGCTTATGCCCTGGATCCTGACCGTGATATGCCCTTTTATTATAACGATTCGGTTCGCGCCTCCAATGGTAATGTTTATACCAACTGGCAGGAGGAGATGTTCCGTCCGGCCATGAATCAGAATTACAGTCTGAGTGTATATGGCGGAGGGGAGAATAGTAATTATGGCATTTCCGGGAACTATTACCAGGAAGACGGAGTACGCTATCAGAGCCAGTTTGAGAGGATCAACCTTCGTGCCACTTCTGATTTTAAGATCGGTAAGCGTTTAAAAATAGGCGAATCGGTGACCATTACCCAAACCAGTTCAGACAACAACGGGGGAAGTTGGGGGACAGCCATAGAGGCCTCCCCGCTGATGCCCATATATGACTCTACGGCTATTGGGGGGTATGCGGGTCCCACTGATACCATCACGGTAAATAATGACCGGACGAATCCAATTGCTGCAATGAATCTGAAAGATGTCAATAGTTCTTTAACACGTATCCTGGCGAGCATTTATGCTGAGCTGGAGCTTTTCAAAGGCTTCACCTATAAATTCACGCTTGGAATCGATTACAAGACCAGGTTGGGATTCAATTGGAACCCGGAGTATGAACTGGGGAATATCGGGCTCAGATCAAATGTTAATTCTACTTTGACACAGAGCACCAATGAATCGAGTTACATGCTGATACAGAATATATTCAACTATGAGACCTCCTTTGCCGGTCATAATATCAGGGTCATGGCTGGACACACCACAGAGCAAAGCAAATACAATGGATATTCTGCTACCGGATCAGGTTTTGTAAATCCTGATTTAAACGTTTTGGCCCAGTCCACTGATTACAAGGCTGCAGGCAGTCGAAGTGAACACAAGATTGAGTCCTATCTTGCCAGGCTCAACTACGACTATCAAGGAAAATACCTGTTAACCGCAAGTATTCGAAGAGATGGATCAACCAATTTCGGTCCGGCGTACCGGTATGGCTATTTCCCCTCATTCTCGCTGGGGTGGAAAATATCGGAAGATTTTCTCCAGCAGGTTGATCAGATCAATATGCTAAAGATACGTTTTGGCTATGGCGCTACCGGAAATGAGAATATTGGATCCTTTCAGTACCTCGAAACGATGGATAAGCCCACCAATTCGTGGTATGTATTCGGAATGGATCAGAATACATATTATGGAGGAACAACCCTTGCCACGCATGGCAATCCCGATGTAAGGTGGGAATCAGCAAAGATGACCAACTTCGGATTGGATCTGTTTGCCTTCAATAACAAACTGCAGTTTTCAGCTGAGTATTACCTGAAGAATCAGGACAATATGCTGGTAAGGGTTCCATTACCCACTGTAATGGGTAAACTCTCCTTTAGAGGAGTTGCCAATCCCTTTGTGAACCTGGGTGAAGTACAAAACAGGGGTTTTGAGTTCAATGCGATCTGGAAAAAATCCATGGGTCATTTCCAATACAGTGTGAATGCAAATGTCACCACCATCAAAAATGAAGTGTTATACCTTCCGGGAGATGACATCTGGAATCAAAATGCCACAACCATTACCACAGAGGGCCATACCATCGGAAGTTTTTTCGGGTATGTAGCCGATGGCATCTTCCAGAGTCAGGAGGATATTGATAACCACGCAACACAGGAATCGGGGACTGCGCCTGGTGATATTAAGTTCAAGGATCTGAATCATGATGGAGTCATTACTGATCAGGACCGTACGATTATCGGAAAAGCGCTGCCTGATCTTGATCTTGGCTTTGGGTTTGATTGCTCGTACAAGGGTTTTGATTTTTCAATTTTTCTGCATGGCATGCAGGGGATGAATGTATATAATGGTTTCAGATCATCGGTAGGTATGGGAACAGATCGGTCGGGGTCAGATATCAATAAACTAAGAGATGTGATGAATAACCACTGGTCGGAAGAGAATCCCAGCACCACCATGGTACGTATTGCCACACTGGATCCAAATGACAATGACCGCTTCTCGAGCTGGTTTGTGGAGGATGCCTCATTTATGAGAATCCAGAATATGCAGATTGGTTATACGCTGCCCAAACAGCTCATCAGGAACATATCCCGGATGCGGGTTTATGCCAGTGTAAACAATCTCTTTACATTCACGAAATATTCGGGATATGATCCGGAAGTTGGTCCTAGTTTCAATAGTACCATTGGTAACTACAGTCCGCTCGATATGGGATTTGACAATGGTCCTTATCCAATGCCCAGGGTGATCCAGTTTGGAGTTCAGGCCGATTTTTAATCTGAAAAAGTATAGTCATGAAGAAATTTATAATAATTGCCTTAGTGTTCATGGTGCTGGCCGGTTGCTCAAAGGAGTGGCTTGAAATTGAACCTCAGAACGTACTTACCTCATCGCAGTTTTACCGGAATCAAGCGGATGCTCTTGCAGCTACCACCTCGGCTTATGATCCGTTGCATTCAGCAGGATATTACGCACTTGATTACCAATACGTCTTTTATTCGCACGATGATCGCGTATTGATCGAATTTCCTTTATGGAACGACCTGATGTTTAAAAGCAATGAGGGTAGAATTTTTGAAATGTATGAATATGCATTCAGGGGAGTCTACCGAACGAATATGGTTCTTGAAAATGTTCCTGGCATTGAGATGGATGAGTCTCTGAAGCAGAGGTTGCTAGCCGAGGCAAAATTCCTGCGGGCATTTTACTATTTCAATCTGCGGATTTTCTTCAATGAGCCGCCGCTTGTACTGAGGGTCATCAAGGTGGTTGAAGAGAGCAAACTGCCCAACAATTCGGCTGCAGAGATTTGGGCACAGATTGAGGCCGACCTGCAGGATGCTATTGCTGTATTGCCGGAGACCTATGATGCTACAAATACGGGCAGGGCGACCAAAGGGGCAGCGTTGGCTATGTTGGGAAAAACATACCTCTACCAGCAGAAGTGGGAACAGGCAACTGAAGCGCTTGGCCAGGTGATAGACGCGGGTGTATACCAGTTAAGCATGCCAAGAGGTACGGATTCCATCGATTATGTGAATGCTTACCTCAGTAATTTTACACCCCAGGCGATGCCAGCCGGGGATGGAGGCACTTACCAGGCGGAAAACAACATCGAATCGGTTTTTGAGATACAGAACAATAGTGATCCTACATGGTGGAACAAATATATCGGGGGATATGGAACCAACGGGACCATGCTTTCGGCCTATTTTTCGATTATTGGCTGGAGGAATATAGCTCCTACTGCAGAATTTGTGGATCAGTTTGAGGAGGCTCCTGTTGATCATCCGGCTGGATTGAAGTATGACCCCCGGCGGTATGCTTCGGTTTATGCAGAGGGTGATACCATTGAGACCAGGGAGGGTTTTAACCATTACAATGAGACATTTGACCCAACCAAGCATGTTAATTTAATTATTAGTCAAGGCTACCAGGTTCGCAAATACCTCTATCCGCTGCACTCTGAATCTCTGGATTCCCCGTATGTTGATCCAAATAACTGGAGGGCAATACGTTATGCCGATGTGTTATTGATGTATGCCGAGGCAGAGTATCACGCCCATGGAAGCACTCCGGTTGCACTTGCTGCCCTCAATCAGGTTAGGGAAAGAGCAGGTATGCCGCCTGTAGCTGAGGTAACTCCTGAGGTGATCATTCATGAAAGGGATGTGGAACTTGGACTGGAGTGTACACGCTTTCATGACCTGGTCAGGTGGAGCCTGTTGCCTTCGCCATGGGTGGATCCCGCTGATATGGTGTCAGGATACGTTACAGGGAAGAATGAGTATCTGCCTATTCCCCTTGCTGAGATCACCAAAATGGAAGGATTGCTGAAACAGAATCCGGGATGGTAAATATGTTTCATTTAACAATCATTAATATCAAACAGATATGAAACTCAATAGATATATATGTCTTGCCGGGTCAGTCCTGCTCGCCGTAATGGTAGTGGTCAGCTGTACGAAAGAGCCCCTGGTAGAACCGAATGCCTCTTTTAGTGTTGAAAATATAGATGGGCTGAAAGCCGGTACCCCGGTTATAATGAACTTACCCGGTCCTGGTGACTTTGTCACCGTCTTCACAGGCGATCCTACCCGGGAATACCGAAATTACCCTCAGGATAAGGGAGCTATTGTTTCCGGTAACATTTTTAGTTATAGCTACTCCAGGGCGGGTACTTACACTGTTACTGCTGTAGTATCGAGTTATGGGAACTGGTCGGAGGAATCAGCGCAGGCTGTTGCTGAGGAGGTGATTACTGTTGTTGACAGCCGTACTGTCATTACCGACTACTTCATTAAAAGTCTGGATGTTACCGGAACGATTGATCATGACGCCTCCACCATCAGTTTTTTGATGTCCTCCATCGAAGACAGGACCAGTCTTATTGCCCGGTTCTTTACAGCGTCACCGGACGCTAAAGTATATGTTGAAGGTGTAGAGCAGTATAGCGATTCGACGGCCAATGATTTTACCGATCCGGTACTCTATGAGGTAGTGGCACCTGATGGATCAACCCAGGTTTATTCGACCGACATTACATTTTTCTATCCCAGTGACGAGAAGGAGCTTCTTACCTTTGGCCTGAATAGTCCGGAAGTTATTGAGGCGATTATCGATGAAGAGACAAAAACAGTCACGATATTGGCCCCAGTGGGAACTAATCTGGAAAGGGCCCGGGTTGTTGCGACCAGCTCACCCCTTAGCCGGGTAACGGTGCAGGGTAAAACAATTTCAGATGAACGTGCAAAAACTGTGGATCTCTCGGTCAACCCCACAATTATTACAGTAATTGCTGAAGATTTAACCGAGCAGGATTATGAACTGACCACCACATTGGCGGAGTAGAACATTATAAGCAGAAAATAGGATAGGCTATCTCAAAAGGATGGCCTATTTTTAAGTTCGTCCTTTGCAATCCTAATTCAGCAATTCTATTTTCCCTGTAGCATGCTGCACTCTCATATTTCCGGATAGCGTAATCCGGTAAATGTATGATCCGGATTCCAGATCGCTGATGTTATACTCTCTCCGGATTGTACCTGTTACCTGCCGGCTCTTTTCAAGATTTTTTACCACACGTCCACTCATATCCAGCAGATCGATGTTTAATATTCCTGAATCTTCAAGTTCAGCGGAAATGGTAAAATGTCCTGATGTGGGATTGGGATATGCCGAGACAAGGAGTGGATTCGGAATTGAATAATCTCTCAGACCGGAAATTACACCATTCAGAATTTTAGCCAGGTAGATGCCGGAACCGGTGCCAAGGTTTCCTGAATACTCCTTATCTGTGGCATTGTTCCAGTGTTCATGTATCCCCAGTGAGGGGATCGAATCTCCAAAGTCATCCGGGTCGTATGTGATCCCATCGGCCCAGAGCGTGTGATCGGCCGCCTGGTGAAGGTAATCATCGACGCCCTGTGCCATGATCGGTCTGTTTTTCCAGTCATCAACCGAACCTGTCACAGCCTCTGTCCGCAGAAAATCAAAACAGACCGATTCCAGTGCCACCTGGTCCTGTGAGATGAAAATTGAGTTTGGATAATCATTGTTAAAAGGAGCCATTTGCCATTTTACAGGTCCATCCACTGCTTCGGGGCTTCCCCATAGTCCGTCCACCAGGAACAATAGGGTATTTCTTCCCAGTACATAACTTCCCATCAGATCGACCTGGACCCTGTACATACCATATTCATTTCTGGTGGGAATGTCATTTTCAATGGCAACAAGTCCAGGGTGCATATGTTCGGCACCAGGCTTGGTAGTGCTTCCAAAATGATTTTTTGCTGTTAGAGTAATACCAGCACGTGCGTGGGCTTTTAATGCAGCCAGATTGATCAGGTAATCTGCTTCAACAACTTCCTTCCAGTTATTTTCACTCACTGCAGACGGCATTTCGTCCCCCCAGTCCGAAAAATAGATTGTTGCCGAGCTGTTGATATGTAAAGTAGTCCGTCCGTTGCTCTCCTGGCCGATATCCTTATCTCCGTATTTCACATCCGGAAATTCAGCAGAGAGGAGATCATAAGTGTGCTGCCACACATGGGAGCGCGGATCGGCTACCCAGATATTCTCCTGTGGCACACCCGCATTGTTGACCAGCTGCCGGAGGATGGCAAGGGTGACACCCGGAGTGGTTTCACAAACCGGATCGTAATTACCTTTCCATGAGGTATAGTCACGTTCCAGATCATCGGTGGCCAGCCATGAAGAGGTTCCTTCATTGATTTTAATGAAGATAGTCTGTCCGGCCGTATAACCAACTTCTCCAACTCCCTTGTTGTTATTGAAGCTCTTAAAAAGCGCATCCCATGCATCGCCTATTGCGTCTTCGGAGGTAAGCTGTAGTATGGATGTTGTGATCATTTCATCAATTACAGCCTGGTCCCAGTTATCTGGAGCATAGAAAGGGTCGGCCTCCGTATTCGGACAATTCTCATCCGTGGCGCCCTGGTTCCAGTCCCACACCACCCTGCCGGGATTGATTCCCCAGGCTGTTCCCAGGGGTTCATTGGCCGGATGTACAATTTCTGCAGTTGACAACAGGCTGGCTGCCCTGGTCCTGATGGTTGGCTGCATCAATACCATGATTGAAAAACCGATACCAGCAAGTACAAACGCAAAACCGGCACGGATTTTTGCTGTTTTGAAATACTTTCCCGATAGTTTGAAAGCCACAAATGCCCCCGTTACACTTCCGACCCATATGAGGAAACCAGTCATCACGGGAAATGCAGTTCGCATACAGGGATATCCGGCCCGCTGTGGTTTGGGAATAACCCGGATCAAAAACCAGGCGGTCGAAATGACCCCCATTACAATAAAGAGCAGCTTTGACGGAATATGGATCTTTTTTAATCTGTGATAAACAGTGTATAGTTTTTTGTGATACTGGATCTTCATGTTTTTTGGTGTTTAGAGCATTAAATTACTATTGGTGGCTGGTTGATCTGGCAAATTTCCTGACAAATATCTGATCACCTGTGTCAATCTCTATCAGGTATATCCCGGGGACAATACCCTCCAGGGCTATCTTTCGGGTAAATTGAGACTGATATCTTTCAAAAACTTTTCTGTAAAGCTCTTGCCTGTTCATAGAGAGGACCCTCACCACTACCTGATTTCCAGATAGATCACTTTCTATTGAGATATGAATGTTACTATCAATCATGGGATTTGGATAGATATTGATACCTGAATTCTTATGCAGGTGATCGGTAGCAACAGATGAACTGTATTCAACCAATGTTAAGGTGCCGTAACCGTCGGCATTCTGCCAGTGATCATTGTAAGCTTCTTCAGTTACATAAACAGAACCTATGAAATTATCTCGTGCCAGTGGATCCTCATCCGGATCATCATTATCGCAATAGGCCATAGAGAGCCCCATAATTTTACCTGCAGTTAGTTCTACCACTGAGGCCTCTGGATCAGTATGGTCATAGGTATCGCTGTGTACAACCATGGAAAACTCCCAGATGAAGTTTCTTCCCTCTCTGCTTACAACAAGTTCCGGGAAGTGTCCTGCATAATCAGGGGTTGTCCGGTCTCCCCAGCTTGTTCCGGCAATATCACAAACAACCGGTAAATCCGTTATTCCTTCATCGGCCGGCTCATCAATAACGATATGGTATGAAAAAGCATTGGCCGCCAGCGTATTTTCTGTGTCAAATATGTGGGTGCCACCGGAATAATCTTCATCGATAAAGACTTCCAGAATGTCGTAGTCGGGATACTTTCCTCCGGGCCATACATATCCGTCCACAAAAACATCATCAGTCGTTCGAACCAGGAAGTACAATTCATCTGTCTCAGATGACCACATCACCTTGAATTCACCTTTAAAGTCGTCAAATGGAAGGAGTGGTTCACCCCAGGAAATCCACATCTGATCAATGGGTTGCCAGCTAGCCGATTCCCAGCATGCATCATCACCCACACCATCAATCCAGGGCAATGAAACTGCTTCTATTGCCACCAGACTGTCGGAATGTAACACACCTGCATTCAACAATAAGTTGCCTGTAAATAAACCGCCACATGCAAATGACAGCCACAGACTCGCTCGGATTATTGATATTTTACCTGACATGCCGGGATTGTTTAATGATCCAATAAATTTAGGCATAAATATGCTCAGCCTTTTTTTCTTAAAGTATCAATTTGTGTGCTGAGGAAAACAAATCCGGTCTACCCCTGAGAATTGATAGGGATAATATGGATATTGGAATAGTTATTATTTATTCTGCGAAAAGCAATAACATACGTATAGCTGAATCATATCATGCCATTAAATCTTAAGTTAAAGACAAGTATAGGTTCTGCCAGATTATCATTCACCGAAAAGATCGGGTACAGTTTGGGGGATGTGGCCTCGTGCATTTTTTACCAGAGTTTTATGCTCTACCTGCTCTATTTCTATACGGATGTATTCGGCATCACTGCCGCGGCAGCTGGAACCATGTTTCTGGTTACAAGAATTTGGGACTCGTTGAATGATCCGCTTATGGGGATCCTGAGTGACCGGACAAATACCAGGTGGGGAAAGTTCCGGCCCTACCTTCTTTGGATGGCGGTTCCTTTTGGGATCGCAGGGGTACTGACTTTCTCAACCCCTGACCTGAGTCTTCATGGCAAGATCATCTATGCTTATATTACCTATTCATTGATGATGATGATCTATACGGCCATCAACCTGCCATATTCAGCCTTGCTGGGGGTGATCACTTCAGATCCCAGGGAGCGGACCACCCTTTCGTCTTACAAATTTATCGGGGCTTTCGGCGGAGGGCTCCTGATACAGTTCTTTACCCTGTCGCTTGTGGAACGGTTTGGAGGAGGTGATGAAGCTTTGGGGTTTCAACATACAATGATACTTTATGCCGCTATTGCAGTTGTGCTGTTTCTGATTACATTTTTGGTTACAAGGGAGCGGGTTAAACCGCCCGTGGCTCAAAAGACACCTGTCCGTACCGATCTTAAAGACCTTATAAAGAACAAACCCTGGTTGGTCATGTTCCTGCTGGGAGTATTTACTGTGACTTCAGTATCCATCAAAGGAGCTGCAACCATGTACTATTTTATCTATTATGTGGAAGACAAGGGACTGGTAAAATGGTTCTTTACTGCTGGGACATTAGCGGTTATTGCAGGGATCCTTCTGGTGGACAGGATTGCACGCAGGTTTGGGAAGAAGAAAACCTATATGTGGCTGATGATATCGACATTTGTGTTTACGTTGCCATTTTATTTCTTGGGTCCTGAGCAGGTTGTGTGGATGTTTGTGCTGCAGATCCTGGGCAGCATCACCATGGGCCCGACCTCGCCACTGGTGTGGGCCATGTATGCTGATGTGGCCGACTATTCAGAATGGAAAACCGGAAGGAGGGCGACCGGACTTATATTTTCAGCTGGCTCTTTTGCTCAGAAAATGGGCTGGACCATTGGTGGAGCGATTTCCGGCTGGATCCTGGCATTGTACCACTACCAGCCAGGTGCAGAACAGACCGCTGATGCCCTGAAGGGGATCAGGTATATGATGAGTGTCTATCCGGCCATAGGAGCCCTCCTTGCCGCCATGGCAGTAACTTTATACAGGATCGATGAGAAATTGGTTTCCAGAATTGAATTTGAGCTCAAAGAGAGGCGCCTGATAGATGCCAAATCATGTGCTAAATAATCTGCTGAAAATAAAGTAGTTACGGTAGATCCGGATAGGGACGGTTGTAACCCTTCATGGCATGCCAGATAATCCTGTTAAAAGTATCTTCGTCAATCCTGTCATAATTATCCAGATCCTGCTCCATAGATCTCTCCGCCCAGTAATGTTTTTTTCCGGTAAGGCTTTCCAGGGCAGGATTAATTTCATCAAGCGGAGTATTATTTGGTTCAACATGGTAAGGTGTGAAATCCGGAGATTCTGTAAAACAATCAAACATAGCCTCTGCAACAAAGTCCAACTGGTTCATTGGAGGAATACCAAGGATATTTTCCATTGTTCTAACCATATTTATTTGAGAATAGTAGGTGGAAACAACCTCTTTGCGTTTGGTATAAGGACTGATAACCATACCCACTGTCCGGTGACCATCCACATGGTCAAGTCCGGCCTGGGGATCATCTTCGGTCACAAAAATACAAGTCTCTTCCCAGAATTTACTTAAAGAAATAGCTTCTACAATCTGCCCTAATGCCAGGTCATTATCAGCCACTGCCGCCCGGGGAGTAGGTGAGCCTGGACGCGTACCTGAAGTATGGTCGTTTGGGAGCAACATGATAATGAAATTGGGGAAACTATCATTTTTTTCAAATTCATGAAGCTCTTTAATAAATTCTGCTGCACGGTAAACATCAGGTACTTTATTTGGAAACCCTACATAGGTTGGACACAGGTAGGGTTTAAGTTGCTCAAGGTTAGCCTCTGCTTTGATGGACACTTTATTTGTCCCATTTATGAAGTCAGTATAGATATCGAGAAAGGATGCATTATCAGGTTCTATTACCGCATCAACAAATTCTCCGTAATCACGAAATGTCAGTCCGTTTCTCAAAACATTATCCCAAATAAAACCTGAGCTTGCGTAAGCCAGGGCATCATCTCCGTCGTAGGGGTAACTGCGGGTAAATCCGCCAAAGGACTTTTCAAGATAATCTGTCACAAAAGCCTCATCGGTCCATTGATGTCCATCTGCACTTAATATGCCACTGCAATAATAATTATCTAGTAATACAAAAGTTTCAGCCAGTTTATGATGATTTGGAGTTATTTCACGACCAAAATGAACCAGACTTGTGTCTCCATCTCCCTGCGACATATCACCAAATATCTGATCGTAGGTACGATTCTCTTTGATGATATAAACCACATGTTTAAAATGTGAGCTCTGATCAGGTAGTTGAGGTACTGCGACAATCCTCTTTTGTTTACCGTTCATTGTTTGATGGTTCAATTTCGCTGACAATGAATTGTTCTGTTCAACAATACCTGTCATCGTGGCCAATTCTTCTTTAGCAGGTACAGGAATAATTGAAACACTTCCCATATGATCATGAGAGTTATAGCCTGAGCGATTTGTTTTTTGATTTCTTGAACCAATGCCTTTTACATTTGCAACATATAAAAATGTTCCCGGACTATTAGTCACCACTGCACCGGGATACCAGCCGGTGGGGATATAGCCGATGATCCTGTTTGGTGTATCCGTTTCAATCACACAAATAGCATTTTCGGTACCATTGGCAACATAGAGAAGCTTTCCATCCGGAGAAATTGACAACGCATTAGGTGAGCTGCCAAAGGGTAGTTCTGAGTTCATCTTTACAGATATCTCTTTAATTAGCTCATCGGTAGCAGTGCTTATAACAGAAATAATATCACTATTTGCACAGGCAACAAACAAGAGTGTCTTATCCTGGTTAAAAACCATGCCGGAAGGATGCAAGCCCACTTCGATTACCTTCTCCTGAATATTATTATTAAGATCAATAACAGATACAGAACCATTGTTCGCTATACCCGTTAAGGGATCGACCAGCACCTGACTCCCAGACGAATTATAAGAGGACTCACCAGTTTCTGGTTTTCGCCCTCCCCAATTACTTACATATGCTTTTGAATCAGATTTTAGCAGAATATCATAGGGTGCCATACCTGTCTCTATTTCAGAAATCGAACCATCAGACAGATGAATAACAGCCAGTGAGTTACTTCGGCTAAGGGTAACAAATATTTTATCTTCTGTATCGTTTAATACTACTCCTCCAGGAACCGGATTCCCTCCCACTAAAGGTTCTGGCAAGGAAATGGGTTCCCCCCATCTAAGTATATCATTATGCTCCAGGCAGGCTATTTGGATCCGGTTACTGGCATCAGTAATATAAATACACCTGCTGTTTTCAGAGTAACAAATTCCTGTAAAAGATGAACCACTTCCCGGAAATTGAAGAGACTGGAGAATGACCCTGTCTGATAACCTGATAAGGTCTAAAGAATTTTTATTTTTAACCGCCAAAAGCTCACCTCCCTTAATCAAAGCCAGGTCCACAGGCCGTCCAGGCATGTACACCTGAAAACCGGCCGGTTTTAACAATTGATTGGTAGGAACCAAAATACTTCCATCAGCCTGTGGCCCCACCTTTTTATAATCCAGATGCTGCTGTGCATCTGTAATACTTAAAGGATAAACAACAGAAGTGATTAAAAATATCACACTTAAATGTACTCTGATTATATTTTTCATGGATCTGATTCTTTTACTCTTTTTTTTTATGAGATTGTAGTTAGCAAGGTTATGAAAACCAGCAATAAAATACAAACCATAAAGAGAGAACATAAAACATAGTGGAAGGAGGGAAATAAGAGTATGGTTTCTAAAAAAGAATAACTTTACCGTTGTTAACAGAATCCCAAGCCTAACCTTCGAGGGGTTTGATGAAAATGCCGGTAAATGATATCACGACTCACTTGTAAAATATGGCAGGCCAGAACTTTTGTTTTTGTGCTGCTAATTATAGTGATTATTCTTCCGGTATTATCTCAGCAACAGAATCCGGAGATAAGGCGTTTCACAAAAGACAATGCGCTATCCCACAATATCATTGAGGAGGTGTTTCAGGATGAGAAAGGCTTCATGTGGTTCGGCACCTATGACGGATTGGCCAGGTTTGATGGCTATAGTGTGAAATATTACAAGTACAATCACCTTGATAAAAACAGCATTTCAAATGATGTGATTACCTCAATGGTTCAGGATGATGCCGGG
>Ga0164313_10003180_pt1 | contig 14665 bp, 10 predicted proteins | sample GuaBasSedimGuay4_FD_113735 | JGI IMG/M metagenome (GOLD analysis project Ga0164313, IMG submission 113735) | Subseafloor sediment microbial communities from Guaymas Basin, Gulf of California, Mexico - Guay4, Core 4569-4, 0-3 cm | ecosystem: Environmental > Aquatic > Marine > Hydrothermal vents... | reverse complement strand
ATCCAGGTGTAGCTCACCCATTCCAGAAATGATGGTCTGGCCTGATTCCTCATCGGTATGTACACGAAAAGACGGATCTTCCTGTGCCAACTTACCCAGGGCTACACCCATCTTCTCCTGATCAACCTTGGTTTTCGGCTCAACAGACTGAGAGATAACCGGCTCAGGAAATTCCATACGCTCAAGAATAACCACATTTTGCGGATCACACAGAGTATCACCCGTAGTGATGGTCTTAAGACCTACCGCAGCTGCAATATCACCTGCGCGTACTTCTTTGATTTCTTCGCGATTGTTGGAGTGCATTTGCAGGATTCGACCGATGCGCTCTTTCTTTATCTTGACCGAGTTCAATACCGTATCACCGGACTTCAACACACCCGAATAAACCCGGAAAAAAACCAGTTGACCCACAAACGGGTCGGTCATAATTTTAAAACCCAGGGCTGCGAAGGGCTCTTTATCGTCCGCTTTACGCGTCATTGGCTCGCCGTCTTCGCTTTCGCCTTCAATCGCTTTTACATCAAGCGGGCTGGGCATGAAATCAACGATGCCATCCAGCATGGCCTGAACGCCCTTGTTCTTGAACGCAGTACCACAGAATACAGGAATGATTTCATTCGCCAGCGTTTGCGCACGAATACCCTTTTTAATTTCTTCCGCCGACAGATCACCGTCCTCGAAATACTTTTCCATCATAGCTTCGTCAGACTCCGCCGCCGCTTCTACTAGCTTCTCACGGGATTCCTGACAAACATCAAGCAAATCTTCAGGAATATCTCTTTCTTCAAAAGTGACACCCATATCGTCCGGGCTCCAGTAGATTGCCTTCATCTTCACCAGATCAACAACGCCTTCGAATCCCTCTTCGGCGCCGATGGGCACCTGCATAGAAATAGGATTCGCACCCAGACGAGATTGAATTTGCTCTACCACACGGAAATAGTCTGCGCCGATACGGTCCATTTTATTAACGAACGCCATGCGCGGAACTTGATATTTGTTCGCCTGGCGCCATACGGTCTCTGACTGCGGCTCTACCCCGCCGACCGCACAGAATACTGCACACGCACCATCTAGCACACGCAAGCTACGCTCTACTTCAATCGTGAAGTCTACGTGCCCAGGCGTATCGATGATATTAATACGATGCTCAGGATAGCTCTTATCCATGCCCTGCCAGAAACAGGTGGTCGCAGCAGATGTGATGGTAATACCACGCTCCTGCTCCTGCTCCATCCAATCCATAGTAGCATTACCATCATGAACCTCACCAATCTTGTGAGACAAACCTGTATAGAACAACACACGCTCGGTGGTGGTCGTCTTACCGGCGTCGATATGCGCCATGATGCCGACATTGCGGTAACGGTCTAGGGGAGTTTTCCTGGCCACGATAAAATCTCTTTAAATAGGTGTAATATGAAACAATTAAAATCGGAAATGAGAGAATGCTTTATTTGCTTCTGCCATTTTATGCGTATCTTCACGCTTCTTAACCGCCGCACCACGCTCTTCCGCGGCATCAATCAATTCGCCCGCCAGGCGCAGCATCATAGTTTTTTCACCACGACGACGCGACGCTTCAACCAACCAGCGCATTGCGAGAGCAATCTGCCGAGAAGGACGAACCTCCATAGGCACCTGATAGGTTGCGCCACCGACACGGCGACTCTTAACTTCAACAGATGGGCTGACTTTCTCCAGCGCCACATTAAACACTTCGACAGGATCACCCTTACCGCGTGACTCTATGGTATCCAGTGCGCCGTACATAATACGTTCGGCAACGGATTTTTTACCATCTGACATAATGGTGTTAATGAACTTGGCGACAGTTTGATCCTTATATTTAGGATCTGGCAAAATGTCTCGTTTCGGTACTTCGCGTCTTCTAGGCATAGCGTGCTCAACAGAATACTAATACTTAACCCAGCGCCGAATCTCGACACTGCGTCGTTAAAATTAAAGTTTTAATCGAACCACCCCATTGACCGACGCCGATAATCCGACTGAAGGCAACTCCTATTGCGGTGACTCGCTTTTGTTAGGAGTTTATGATTTGCGCTTGTACAAGCAGACTTTCAAGCAAGCCCCTGCGCTTTTATAGTTAAAGTCTTATGACTTGGGACGTTTTGCCCCATATTTTGATCGACCTTGACGGCGATCTGAAACACCAGAGGTATCCAGCGCACCACGCACAACGTGATAGCGTACACCCGGTAAATCCTTAACACGACCACCGCGAATCAACACGACGGAGTGCTCCTGGAGGTTGTGGCCCTCGCCCCCTATATAGGAGCTGACCTCAAATTTGTTAGTTAATCGAACACGTGCAACCTTTCGCAGAGCCGAGTTCGGCTTCTTTGGAGTAGTAGTATAGACACGAGTACACACGCCACGTTTCTGAGGACATGCTTCCAGCGCGGGTACATTTGATTTCTGTACCTGCTTTTTTCTAGGATTTCTAACCAGTTGGTTAATTGTTGGCATGAAAAAATTCTTTGTAATTCGTTAAAAAATACCACTCTTTTAATTGCACTGCGCAACAAAAGGGCGGCGAATTCTAGGCACTTACACCAAAGCTGTCAAGCCTATTTTTGACTTGATTTGAATTCAGTGTAAAGTGCCTTTAAATACAGCTACCCTTCGCTTGCTTCAGGCGTGACCGCATCGGCCGGTTCTGCCGTATTTGCGAGCTCCTGCGCAATCAGTTGATCCAGGTCCATTTCACTGGAAGCCAAACGCTCTGCTCGCAGACGCGCGCGTTCCTGGTGATACGCTAAACCGGTTCCTGCCGGAATCAGACGGCCCACGATGACATTTTCCTTAAGACCTCTGAGTTTGTCGACCTTGCCATTAATAGAGGCTTCAGTCAGCACTCGCGTGGTTTCCTGGAATGAGGCCGCAGAGATAAATGAATCAGTCAGCAATGAAGCCTTGGTGATACCTAACAATACAGGTGCCCACTCGGCAGGCTTTTTGCCCTTTTCACGCAGGGCATCATTCCCGTCCAGCATGTGCGCCTTTTCAACCTGCTCACCCGGCAGGTAGCCTCCATCACAGGGGTCTGTAATACGCGCCTTACGCAACATCTGACGCACAATCACTTCGATATGCTTGTCATCGATCTTTACACCTTGCAAACGGTATACATCCTGGACTTCATCAACAATGTAACTGGCCAATGCTTCCACCCCACGAAATTCGAGGATATCTGCTGCGACCGGCAACCCTTCCACCACCACATCACCGCGTTCAACATGCTCACCTTCAAACACATTAATGCTGCGCGTCTTGGCGATCAATGTTTCGATGCTCTCGCCCACGTCGTTGGTAATCACCAGGCGATTCTTGGTTTTGGTTTCCTTACCAAAGGAAACCACGCCGGAAGCCGACGCCAGCATTGCGGGCTCTTTAGGCTTACGCGCCTCAAACAACTCGGCAACCCGCGGCAGACCACCCGTGATATCACGAGTTTGCGTGGACGCCTGAGGAATACGCGCCACGGTATCACCGATATTGATATACGAACCGTCATCAAATTCCACAATAGCGCCTGCCGGCAACTGATAGCGCGCAGGCAAGTCTGTACCGGGGATTTTGGTTGGCTCACCATCGGCTTCAAGCAACACGATGGTGGGCTTGATATCCTGGGCAGAACCACGACGCTCGGAAGGATCACGCACTACGTACGTTGACATACCTGTGAGCTCATCAGTCTGTTTATTCACGGTGACCCCGTCAATGAAGTCGACAAATTGAACTTTACCGGCCACTTCAGTCACAACGGGGTGAGTATGTGGGTCCCAGTTAGCGATATTGTCACCCACATCAACCTTGTCGGCATCAGCAACTGACAGCACTGCACCATACGGCAGCTTATGTCGTTCACGCTCAACTCCGTTATCGTCGCGTACAATCATCAGGCCGGATCGGGTCGTTACAACCGCCTTTCCGTCAGTATTCTTAACAGATTTGACGTCACGCAGCGCTACATTACCCGCTGTTTTCACATCGATACTGGAAATTACCGTGCCTGCCGATGCCGCACCACCAATATGGAAGGTACGCATGGTCAACTGCGTTCCCGGCTCGCCGATGGACTGCGCCGCGATCACACCTACGGCTTCACCTTTATTGATTTGATGGCCACGACCGAGGTCTCGCCCGTAACACGTGGCACAAACACCGTAGCGCGTTTCACATTTAACCGCTGAACGTACTTCAACGGTATGCACGTTCGCCGCTTCAATGACCGCCACCATATCTTCATCGATCATGGTATCACGCGAAACAATCACTTCGCCGGTTGATCCGTCGATCACGTCTTCTGCCGGGAAGCGACCCAGGATTCGATCGCTCAGCGGGATTACCACTTCACCACCTTGAACCAGGGCTTCTTTGGTCATGCCTATTTTGGTTTCACAATCGTCTTCGGTCACCACCAGATCCTGGCATACATCCACCAGGCGTCGTGTCAGGTAACCCGAGTTCGCGGTCTTGAGCGCAGTATCGGCCAGACCTTTACGCGCACCGTGCGTAGAGATAAAGTATTCACTCACATTCAGGCCTTCGCGGAAATTCGCACGAATGGGCGTTTCAATGATGGAACCATCCGGTTTCGCCATCAAGCCGCGCATACCCGCCAGTTGGCGAATCTGTGCGTGCGAACCCCGTGCACCGGAATCCGCCATCATGTAGATAGAGTTAAAGGATGGCTGCTCAACGGTCTCTCCATCGGCATTCACCACATCTTCTACGCCCAGGTGGTCCATCATCGCAGTCGCCACCTCTTCAGAGGTACGTGTCCAGATATCAACCACTTTGTTATAGCGCTCACCGTCGGTCAACAGGCCGTTTGAGTATTGCGCCTGGATATCGGTAACCTGACCCAATGATACGCCGAGGATCTTTTCTTTCTCACCCGGAATTTCCATATCATTGAGGCAAATCGAAACACCCGACTTGGCCGCCATTTCAAATCCGGTATACATCAGTTGATCAGCGAAAATGACGGCTTCTTTGAGGCCAATTTCACGGTAGACGTAATTAATCAAATCAGAAATTTCTTTCTTCTTAAGCGGCTTTTCAAGCTTGGCTATCGGCATGCCATCGGGCAGGATGTCAGTCAAAATAGCGCGCCCGGCGGTGGTGTCGTGCAGCTTCAAGTTCTCACGCCCGGTCTGGCCCTTGATTTCGGGCAGACGCACCTTGATTTTGGCGTGGTAAGAAAGCTCGCCCATTTCAATGGCTCGACGCACTTCTGCTGTATTACCGTAATACGTACCTTCACCTTTGGCGTTGATGCTCTCACGCGTCACGTAGTACAGCCCAAGAACGATATCCTGTGAAGGCACAATAACCGGCTCGCCGTTCGCGGGCGACAACACGTTATTGGTTGACATCATCAGAGTACGCGCTTCAAGTTGCGCTTCCAGGGATAACGGCACGTGTACCGCCATCTGGTCGCCATCGAAATCCGCATTGTACGGTGTACATACCAGCGGATGCAGTTGAATGGCTTTACCTTCAATCAGGACGGGCTCGAACGCCTGGATACCCAGGCGGTGAAGCGTTGGCGCGCGGTTTAACATCACCGGGTGCTCTCGAATCACTTCTTCCAGGATATCCCAGACCAGCGGCAGCTCCTGCTCGACCAGTTTTTTGGCCTGTTTGATGTTGGACGCGTGCTCACGACCAATGATTTTAGAAAAAATAAACGGCTTGAATAATTCCAGCGCCATTTTCTTGGGCAGACCGCACTGGTGTAATTTCAGCGTCGGACCAACCACAATCACCGAACGGCCGGAATAATCCACGCGTTTGCCCAGCAGGTTCTGACGAAAACGCCCCTGCTTACCTTTAATCATATCCGCCAGCGATTTCAACTGGCGCTTGTTTGAACCCAGAATCGCTTTACCACGACGGCCGTTGTCAATCAATGCGTCGACCGCTTCCTGCAGCATGCGCTTTTCGTTGGCGATGATGATATCCGGCGCACTCAGCTCTAACAGGCGCGCAAGGCGATTGTTACGGTTGATAACGCGACGGTATAAATCGTTCAGGTCAGAGGTCGCAAAGCGGCCACCTTCAAGCGGCACCAGCGGGCGTAAATCAGGCGGCAGTACCGGCAGTACATCCAGAATCATCCACTCAGGCTTATTGCCCGAGGTGATAAACGCTTCAACTACTTTGAGGCGTTTTGAGAATTTCTTGATTTTGGTCTCTGATTTAGTCGCGTCGAGTTCTGCATGCAGCATCTCGGCTTCTTCTTTAAGATCGATGGAAGACAACAAAGATTTTATCGCTTCAGCACCCATACTGGCTTCGAATTGATCGCCCCATTCCTCAACCGCGTCGATATACTTGTCTTCGGTTAGCATGGCACCGCGATCAAAATCCGTGTAACCGGGCTCGGTGACCACGTACGCTTCAAAATACAGTACGCGCTCGATTTCTCGAACCGTCATGTCCAGCAACAGGCCTAAGCGTGATGGTAGAGATTTCAGGAACCAGATATGCGCACATGGCGCGGCCAGCTCAATATGCCCCATGCGCTCACGACGCACTTCTGCCTTGGTGACTTCTACGCCACATTTCTCACAGACAACACCGCGGTGCTTCAAGCGCTTGTATTTACCACACAAGCACTCAAAATCATTCATCGGGCCAAATAATTTGGCACAGAACAAACCATCGCGCTCGGGACGGAAGGTACGATAATTAATGGTCTCCGGCTTTTTAACTTCGCCGTACGACCAGGAACGAATCTTTGCTGGAGATGCGATTTCGACGCGAATCGCGTCAAAATCTTCAGATTTATCTTCGTGTTTAAACAGGTTGAATATGTCTTTCATAATATTTGCCTCTGAATGATGTCGCCTTAACCGTTATCCTGCTCGAGCTCAACATTGAGCCCCAGACCACGAATTTCCTTAACCAGTACGTTAAACGATTCGGGCATACCCGGATCCATGTACTGATCTCCCCTGACGATGTTCTCGTACATCTTGGCACGGCCGAGCACATCATCTGATTTAACCGTGAGCATTTCCTGCAAGGTATAGGATGCGCCATAGGCTTCCAGCGCCCAGACCTCCATCTCACCGAAACGTTGCCCACCAAACTGCGCCTTACCACCCAGTGGTTGCTGTGTAATCAGGCTGTACGGGCCGGTAGAACGTGCGTGCATTTTGTCGTCCACCAGGTGGTTCAACTTCAGCACGTACATATAGCCTACGGTAACCGGACGCTCAAACGCTTCGCCGGTACGACCATCGTACAACGTCGTTTGACCGCTGGTGGGCAGGTCTGCCAGTGCCAGCATGTCGCGAACCTCACTCTCATGCGCACCATCGAACACCGGGGTCGCCATCGGCACACCTTCGCGCAGATTGCCCGCCAGTTCCATGATTTCACCATCGCTAAATGATTTGAGGTCTTCCTGCTTGCCGCTGCTGTTATAAACCTTATCCAGGAATTTACGCATTTTCGCGACCGATTGCTGGGTTTTGATCATTGCATCAATTTTATGGCCCAGGCCTTTTGCCGCCCAGCCCAGATGCGTCTCGAGGATCTGCCCTACGTTCATACGCGATGGTACGCCCAACGGGTTAAGTACCACGTCTACCGGAGTACCGTCTTCCATATAGGGCATATCTTCTTCAGGGATGATTTTCGAAATAACCCCTTTGTTACCATGACGACCGGCCATCTTATCGCCCGGTTGCAGGCGTCGCTTGATCGCAACATACACCTTAACCGTCTTTAATACGCCCGGCGCGAGATCATCACCCGCCTGAATTTTGCCTTTCTTCTCTTCAAACAGCTCATCAAAAGCATTTTTCTGAATGACCAGCTGCTTACGAATCGCTTCAATCGAATCGTTGATATCCGCTTTTTTCAAGCGCAACTCGAACAATTGTGCATCAGATAGATTGTCAAGATACGACTGTGTTACCTTGCCACCCGCTTTCAGATCATTCGGCCCGCCTTCGGCAACCTTATTCAATACCATGACACGAACACGCGCATGCGCGTCTTCCTTGATGATACGCATCTGATCATCCAAATCTTTGCGGATACCACTGATTTCATCCTTATCGTTGGAAACCGCACGTGCGTCCTTTTCCATGCCGTCCCGGGTAAAGACCTGAACGTCGATAACCGTGCCGGTCAGACTTGAAGACATTTTCAAAGAACTGTCTTTCACATCCGTTGCTTTTTCACCGAAAATTACGCGCAGCAATTTCTCTTCAGGAGTAAGCTGAGACTCACCTTTAGGCGTAACCTTACCCACCAGGATATCGCCCGGATTCACTTTGGCACCGATATACACAATACCGGATTCATCGAGTTTTGATAAGGCCGCTTCACCGGCGTTCGGGATATCACGCGTGATTTCCTCAGAGCCCAACTTGGTATCGCGCGCCACACAACTCAGCTCTACGATATGGATCGTGGTATAAACGTCCTGTTTCACCAGGCGCTCAGAGATCAGAATCGAATCCTCAAAGTTATAACCGTTCCACGGCATAAAGGCGATCAGCACATTACGACCCAGTGCCAGTTCGCCCATGTCCGTAGATGGCCCGTCAGCCATCACATCACCACGCGCAACGAGTTCACCCGCTTTCACCAGTGTTTTCTGATTCACCGTGGTGTTCTGGTTAGAACGCGTAAACTTAGTCAGGTTGTAGATGTCAACGTCAGACGTGCCGATAATGCGTTCGTCGTCGTTGACCCGCACCACGATACGCGATGCGTCAACCATCTCAATTGAGCCGCCACGTTTTGCGACTACGGTTACACCCGAATCAACTGCGACCAGGCGCTCAACACCGGTTCCAACCAGCGGCTTTTCAGCAACCAGTGTTGGCACAGCCTGACGCTGCATGTTAGAACCCATCAACGCGCGGTTCGCATCATCATGCTCAAGAAACGGTATGATAGACGCCGCCACAGACACAATCTGGGCAGGCCCCACGTCGATATAATCAATTTCGCCCGCGGGCACCAGGGTGAATTCGTTTTTATGCCGGCAGGCAACCAGATCATTTACGAATTTGCCGTTCTTGTTCACTTCAGCGTTTGCCTGAGCGATCGAGAAATTATGCTCTTCGATTGCCGACAAGTACCGTACTTCATCGGTTACCACACCTTTAACCACCTTTTTATACGGCGTTTCAAGAAATCCGTGATCGTTGGTTTGGGCGTACGTCGCCAGAGAGTTAATCAAACCGATATTCGGCCCTTCCGGTGTTTCAATCGGGCAGACACGCCCGTAGTGTGAAGGATGTACATCACGCACTTCAAAACCAGCACGCTCACGCGTCAAACCACCCGGGCCCAGGGCAGAAACACGACGTTTATGCGTGATTTCTGACAGCGGGTTGGTCTGGTCCATGAATTGAGACAGCTGGCTGGAGCCAAAAAACTCACGCACCACTGCCGAAACCGGCTTGGCATTGATAAGATCGGTAGGCGTCAGGCCATCACTTTCAACCTGGTTCAAGCGCTCTTTGACCGCCCGCTCTACGCGCACCAGGCCGATGCGAAATTGATTCTCGACCAGCTCACCAACCGCTCGAATACGACGATTCCCAAGGCTATCAATATCATCCACTTCACCGATACCATTTTTCAGGTTAACGATAACTTTCATGACTTCGATAATGTCTCCCTGATCCAGCACGCCTTCGCCCAGGTCACTCTCGCGCCCCAGTCGACGGTTGAGCTTCATACGACCCACTGCAGACATATCGTAGCGTTCGTTGGAGAAAAACAGGTTGCTGAACAGGTTTGCCGATGCTTCTTTTGTGGGTGGCTCACCCGGACGCATCATGCGATAGATTTCCTGTTGGGCTTGTTCTTCAGTACGTGTTGAATCGATATTCAACGTATCTGAAATATAAGACCCGGCATCGATATCATTAGTATAGATGACATCTAGCTGTTTAATCTTTTGTTCTCTGAGTGTTTCGAGCAGCTCTTCCGTCAGCTCCTGGTTCGCCTCGGCGATCAGTTCGCCGGTAGACGCATCGACAATATCAGCAGAAACTCGACGTCCATACAGGAATTCCTTAGGTACTTCGATAAATTTAACGTTATCTTTTTCCAGTTGTTTGATGTGGCGTGCGGTAATTCGCTTGCCCTCAGCAACCACGACCTTTTTGTCTTTACCCAGAATATCGAACTCGAACAACTGGCCTCGCAGGCGACTGGGCACCAGCACCATATCGATGCTGTCTTTTTTGAACTTGAAGGTATCATTTTCAAAAAAGTTTTCCAGGATTTCCTGGGTGTTCAAACCCATTGCGCGCAGCAGAACAGTCGCGGGCAATTTACGACGTCGATCAATTCGAACGTAGAATAAATCCTTAGGGTCAAATTCCATATCCAGCCAGGAGCCGCGATAAGGAATGATGCGCGCAGAAAACAGCAGCTTGCCCGACGCGTGTGATTTACCGCCGTCGTGATCAAACAGTACGCCAGGAGAGCGATGCAGTTGCGATACGATAACCCGCTCGGTGCCGTTAATAACAAAGGTACCGTTATCGGTCATCAAAGGAATATCGCCCAGGAATACTTCCTGCTCGATCACGTCCTTAATTTTTTTCTTTTTGCGATTTTTCTCGAAAATAACCAGGCGTAGCGTTGCATAAATAGGCGCGCTGAAAACCATACCGCGCTGCATGCACTCTTTTACATCGAAACGCGGAGCCGCCAGGCGGTACTCAACGAAATCCAGCATTACGCTGCCGTTATAGCTTTCGATCGGGAACACCGAAGTGAACGCGGCCTGCAGGCCGGTATTCGGGCGATCCTCGATGGCGATGCCTTCCTGCAAAAACTTGCGGTAGGATGCCTTCTGGGTTTCCAGAAGATAGGGGACTTCTACGTCGCCCGTCCGCTTGCTAAAGTTTTTACGAATTCGTCTTTTTTCGGTATAAGAATAACCCATGGCAATGCCCTCTTTAATTTAACGCACACGTCAAAATTGAATGGATTTAACTAGATGTAGATCAAGTACTTCTAAATTAAATCAATTTAATCTTGCCGATAAAACCTCTAAAACTTGCCGTTCAAAACGGCGTAATCGCCCCTGCCGGCAACCTCGCGATTACCAACAAGAGCGATACATCAGTCAGACAAACGCCTGACTGAATTTGCATCGAAGCACTACTTAAGCTCTGCGCTACCGCCAGCTTCAGTAAGTTGCTTGACGACTTCTTCGCCTTCGCCTTTAGGAACGCCTTCTTTGATTGGAGCAGGTGCGCTCTCAACCAGGTCTTTCGCTTCTTTCAGGCCCAGGCCTGTGAGTGCACGAACCGCTTTGATGACGCTTACTTTCTTTTCACCAAAACTGGTCAGAACTACGTCAAACTCATCCTTCTCGGCTGCTGCTGCGTCGCCACCAGCTGCCGGAGCAGCTACTGCAACGGCTGCTGCTGCAGACACGTCAAACTTTTCTTCCATTGCCTTGATCAAATCTGAAAGGTCAAGAACTGACATTTCAGCAATTGCGTCAAGAATTTCGTCTTTAGATAAAGCCATTTTAAAACTCCTAATTAATAAGGAAAACCATAAACAATAAAACTAAACTACCTAACAATAAACTAAGCCGCTTCCTTCGCGTCACGAACAGCCGATAAAGCGCGAACCGCTTTAGTCGGTACTTCATTCATTGTTCGAACCAGCTTAACGATTGGCGCTTGCATTGTTGCAACCAGGGTTGCAAGCAATTCTTCGCGTCCCGGCAATTTCGACAGGGCAATAATACTAGCCACATCCAGAGGATCGCCATTCATGACGCCCGCAGTGATATTTAAAGTATCGTTGTCCTTGGCAAAATTAGCCATTACCTTTGCAACAGCGACAGGGTCGTCTGAAGCAGAGAAAATGACCGGGCCAACCAAATGCTCGTCCAAACATGCAAAATCAGTATCTTTGACTGCAAGTTTAGCCAGCGTGTTCTTAATTACTTTTAAGTACACACCGGATTTGTGCGCATCCTTACGCAACTCGGTTAATTGCGAGACAGTTAGCCCCCGATACTCAGCCAGAACGGCAGCCTGTGCAGACGACAAATTGTCGGCTACGTCGCTGACGACAGCTTTTTTCTTTTGAAGCGCTGTACTCATATAAGCAATCTCCTAAGTGTTGATGGTGCACCTGGATCAGGAATTTCCTGACTTCGGGCCACACCGTCTACGTAGGCACCTTTCCCACCCCAAAGAGCAAAAAAAGAATTAAAAAATCAATTCACCTACGGTCTTTGACAAACCTGAGCACCATTGCTCAGACTCCCAAATAATTCGTTTGAGCCGCAGACCCGATCAAGCCAGGGCAGGCAGTGACTCAAACATAAATATTGTAAAACTAAAGGTCTAGCGAGCTACGCTCTACTTTCACGCCCGGGCCCATCGTACTGGAAAGCGAAACGCGCTTGATGTACTGGCCTTTGGCACTCGCCGGCTTGGCTTTGATTAAATCCGCAATCAATGCCTCGAGGTTCTCGTTGAGGTCTTCAACCGAGAAAGACACCTTGCCGATGGCGCAATGAATAATGCCACCTTTTTCCGTACGGAATTGAATCTGTCCGGATTTTGCGTTGTTCACCGCAGTGGTGATATCTCGCGTAACCGTACCGACCTTAGGGTTCGGCATTAAACCACGCGGACCCAGGATCTGACCCAATTGGCCCACAACACGCATCGCATCAGGTGCCGCAATACACAGGTCAAAATCCATCTCGCCGCCTTTTACTTTAGCCGCCAGTTCTTCCATACCTACGATATCAGCACCGGCTGCCTTAGCCTGCTCTGCCAGTTCACCATCAGCAAAAACCGCAACACGAACTGATTTGCCGGTACCCTTGGGCATCACAGTAGCACCACGTACGTTTTGATCTGACTTACGCGCGTTAACGCCCAGATTAACCGCCACTTCAACGCTTTCATCAAACTTTGCGGTAGCAGTATCCTTGACCAGTTGAAATGCATCCATCAAAGGATAGGTTTTCTCAGGATCGACCTTGTCTGCGAATGCGCGGACTCTCTTACTTAACTTTGTCATCGTTTAACCCTCAACCTCAAGACCCATACTGCGCGCTGTACCGGCAATAATTTTGCAAGCCGCATCCATATCGTATGCGTTCAAATCAGCTTCTTTCACTTTCACAATTTCTTCAAGCTGTGCGCGTGTCACTTTACCCACCTTGTCGCGATTTGGCACACCGCTACCGCTTTTAATGCCCGCCGCTTTTAGCAGCATGACCGACGCAGGAGGCGATTTCTTGATGTAGGTGAAGCTTTTATCGGAGTAAACCGTAATGATCACCGGAACGGGCATGCCCTTTTCCATATCCTGGGTTTCAGCGTTAAACGCTTTACAGAAATCCATAATATTCAAGCCGTGCTGGCCCAATGCGGGGCCAACGGGAGGCGCAGGTTTCGCGTCGCCCGCGGGCACCTGCAACTTGATATAGGCGTCAATTTTCTTAGCCATGATTCTTCCTCAAAGGGTGCAAACGCTGCGGTTAACAGCTCCCCAAATTAAATTTAAAAGGGATTAACCTTTCTCTACCTGATCAAACCCCAGCTCAACCGGTGTTGATCGTCCAAAAATAGAAACCGAAACGTGCAGCTTCGATTTCTCAAAATTCACATCTTCAACCATGCCCGTAAAGTCTGCAAATGGGCCTTCGACCACGCGCACCACCTCGCCAGGCGAAAAGGTAAACTTCGGCTTGGGTGCATCCAGGCTATCGGTCATGCGCTGCAGAATAGAATCCGCTTCACGGTCACTCAACGGAACCGGCTCACCACGCTTACCACCAATAAAACCGGACACCTTGGGCAATGAATTGATCATATGCCAGGTTTCGTCGTTCACATACATATTCACCAGCACATAGCCGGGGAAAAACTTGCGCTCTGAGGTGCGTTTTTGACCCGCACGCATTTCGACAACCTCTTCCACTGGAATCAACACTTCACCGATCAGGTCACTTAAACCTTCGCGTTCTGCTTTTTCCTTTATGTTTTGCTGCACACGCTTTTCGAAAGTTGAGTACGTCTGGACGACGTACCACTTCTTTTCATTAGCCGCGCTCGAATTGTCGTTTGAATCTGCCATCTCTACCTCACGCGCCCGGGGCTAAGCCCCTAGAATTAAACCATATACCACTTTAAACAGTATGCTATCCGTCATCCAGATAAACAGGCTGGCAATAATGGCGCCCGCCAGCACAATCAGGGTGATTTGCGTCGCTTCAGGGCGACCCGGCCACACCACTTTCCGTCGTTCACTATTAGCCTTGGAGGCAAAATTTATTGCCTCCTTGCCTTGTGTTGACGTTGCCGCAACGCCAATCGCCGCTGCGACCGTAACGAGGATCAAGCCGACACGCGCCACCTGCAACCACTGATCAAAATAAGAAAAGGCGAACACGCCCGCCGCCAGGATCAGAAATGCAATCAGTAGTTTTAGTTTATCTGCCACTATGTCTCGTTCTATTTGCTATCAAGTATTTCGTTAATTAAAAAATGGCAGGCCAGGAGGGAATCGAACCCCCAACCTGCGGTTTTGGAGACCGCTGCTCTGCCAATTGAGCTACTGGCCTGTATTCGCCTGCCTAAAAATTAATCTAATAAATACT
>Ga0164313_10003179_pt1 | contig 14667 bp, 7 predicted proteins | sample GuaBasSedimGuay4_FD_113735 | JGI IMG/M metagenome (GOLD analysis project Ga0164313, IMG submission 113735) | Subseafloor sediment microbial communities from Guaymas Basin, Gulf of California, Mexico - Guay4, Core 4569-4, 0-3 cm | ecosystem: Environmental > Aquatic > Marine > Hydrothermal vents >... | reverse complement strand
CTGCCGGCCGACGAGCGCGAGGCGTTCCTCGAGTCGGCCTGCGCGGGCGACCAGAGCTTGCGCGCGCGGGTGGCCGCATTGCTCAGCGCCCACAGCGAGGCCGTCAGCGCCCACAGCGAGGCCGAGTTACGCATGGGCGAGCCGCCCGCGCTGCGCCCGCCTGAGCGCAGCGCTCAGGGCAGCGGCTCGGTGCTCGGGCCCGGCGACCAGGTCGGCCCCTACCGCCTCGAAGCGGTCCTGGGCGAAGGCGGCTTCGGCACCGTCTTCCGCGCCAGCCAGGAGCTGCCCGTGCGCCGCGACGTGGCGCTCAAGCTGCTCAAGCCCGGCATGGACAGCGCCGACGTGTTGGCGCGCTTCGAGGTCGAGCGCCAGACCCTGGCGCTGATGGACCACCCGCACATCGCCCGCGTGCTCGACGCCGGCTCCACGCCCGCGGGTCAGCCCTACGTGGCCATGGAGCTGGTGGACGGTCAGCCCATCACCGACGTCTGCGAGCAGCGCGGCCTGTCGGTCGACCAGCGCCTGGCCCTGTTCGAGCGCGTCTGTCGCGCCATCCAGCACGCCCACGCCAAGGGCGTCATCCATCGCGACATCAAGCCGGGCAACGTGCTGGTGACCGAGGTGGACGGCCGTCTGGAGCCCAAGCTGATCGACTTCGGCGTGGCCAAGGCGGTGCGCGGCAGCCTGGCCGGTGAGCAGACCCTGACCCTCGCCGGGCACGTGGTGGGCACGCCTGCCAGCATGAGCCCAGAACAGGTGGAGGGTCGCGCCGACATCGATATCCGCACCGACGTGTACTCGCTCGGCGTCCTGCTGTACGAGCTGCTGGCGGGCTGCCCGCCCTTCGATCTGACCCAGGTGGGGCTGGCCGAGCTGTGCCGGCTGGTGCGCGAGGTCGACCCGCCGCGCCCGGGTGAGCGCGTCGCGCGGGGCACGGCCGGGAGCAGCGCCGTGCGCGCGGTGCCCTCCGACGTCGACTGGATCGTCATGCGCTGCCTGGAGAAGTCGCCCGGCCGGCGCTACGCCACCGCGTGGGACCTGGCCCAGGACGTGGAGCGCTTCGCGGCCGGGCTGCCGGTGGAGGCCGCGCCGCCCTCCGCGCTCTACCGCGTGCGCAAGCTGGCGCGCCGGCATCGCGCGGCCTCGCTGGCGGCGGGCGTGGCGCTGCTGGCGCTGATCGTCGGCCTGACCGGGCTCATCACGGGGCTGCTGGAGGCGGGTCGCGCCAACCAGGCCCTGGAGCGCTCGCTGCTGGAGACCCAGGCCGAGGCCCAGCGCGCCCGCGAGGCGCAGGCCCTGGCCGCCCACGAAGCCGCCGCCGCCCGCGAGGCCGAGACCCTGGCCGCGGCCTCCGCCGAGCTGGCGCGCAGCCAGGCCGAGGTGGCGCGCTCGGTGCTGGCGTTCGTGACCGACGATCTGCTCTCGGCGGCGGCGCCCAGCGCCCATGCGGGGCGGGGCCGTGACGTCATGCTCTCCGACGCGCTGGCCGTGGCCGCGGGCCGGCTGGAAACGGGGGCCGCCGCCGGGCGCTTCGGCGAGGCACCCTTGGTGGAGGCCGGCGTGCGCCACGCCCTGGGCGCGACCCTGGCCGCCCTGGGCGCCTACGCGGACGCGGAAGACCAGCTGCGCCGTGCCCTGAGCCTGCGCCGTGAGCAGCTCGGCCCCGACGACGTGGACACGCTCGACAGCGCCCTGGAGCTGGCCGACGCGATCTCCGGGCACAGCTCCCACGCCGAGGCGTTGTCGCTGGTGCAGGACGCCCACACGCGGCTGCTCGCCACCCGCGGCCCGGGGGCCGTGGAGACCCTCGTCGCACAGATCAGTCTGGCCATGCTGCTCTGGGACGACGGGGAGCGGAGTCGTGGGCTGGAGCTCGCGGACGGCGCTGCCGCAGGGCTCGCCGAGGCGCTGGGGCCCGAGCACGCCGCCACGCTCCAGGCGCGCATGGCCCTGGCGTTGTTCCTGCAGGCGTCGGGCTACGCGCCGCAGGCCGAGGCGCTGCTGCGTGACGTGCTGGCCGCCCGCGAGCGCAGCCTGGGACCGGACGACCCGGCCACCCTCGCCACCCAGCTCAACTTGGCCAACCTGCTGCGTGGCGCGGGCCGTCTGGTCGAGGCCGAGGGCTATTACGAGGCGGCGCTGCGCGGCTACCGCGAGGTCATGGGCCCGGCGCACGCTGACGCGCTCATGGCCGGGCAGGGGCTCGGGCGGCTGTGGATCGAGCGCGGCCGGCTGGCGCAGGCCGAGCGCCTGCTGGGCGAGCTGCTCGACACGGCGCGCTCCTCCCTGGACGCCAACCACCCGCTCAGCCTGGAGCTCAGCTCGGCCCTGGGTCGGGCGCTCGAGCAACAGGGGCGCGGCCTCGAAGCCCTGGTGCTCTACCGGCAGGCCTACGACGGCGGCCGATCCAGCCTGGGGCCGGACAACCCGTTCACCCTGGAGCGCGGCAAGGAGCTGAGCAGCGCGCTGTACGGCACGGGGCAGTTCGACGAGGCCCTGGCGCTCATGCTCGAGCTGCTGGCCGCCGAGCGCGAGGTGCTGGGCGAGCTGCACGCCGCCACCCTCAAGTCACGCATGAATCTGGCCATCGTGCTGCTCAGCATGCAGCGCCCGGATGAGGCCGAGCAGCACATGCGCGCGGCCTTCGAGGGGCAGCGCGCGTCCCAGGGCGCCGACGCCATCGACACCCTGGAGGTGCAGAGCAACCTGGCCGGCCTGCTCCTGGAGCGCGGTCGTTTCGAGCAGGCGCTGGAGCTGTGTGAGGACGCCCTGCCGAGGCTGGAGCGGCTGCTGCCGGGCGACGCGCTGGCGTTGCTGGTGCTGCGGCTGCGGCGGGGCGTGGCGCTGACGCACAGCGGGCGCCTGCCCGAGGCCGAGGTCGAGCTGTTGGCCGTGCATGAGCGCCTGGCGTCCACCTGGCCCGGTACGTCGTTTGCCGCCGACGTGCTGCAGCGCCTGGTGGAGCTCTACCAGACCTGGGAGCGTCCCGAGCCGGCCGCGGAATGGGCCCAGAAGCTGGCGGCCACGTCCGCCGGCTGAGCGCCCGGGGTGGCTGGGCGCGCTCAGCTCGCCGGGCCTCGCGGGGGCGGGTGGGATTCCGGATTCACTCGCCGGCCTCTGCGTCCGATGGAGGCCAGGACAGAGGGGGCATCTGTCTCGGCAGGCGCCCCCTGCGTCGCGAGACGTCCAGGTCAAACTGCGGTCGAGACATCGATGCCTCGTCGCGGCTACGATCTGACGGCCCAGATGCATCGCTGCAGATGGGGGCTCGCCCGTGGGACACCCCGGCGCACACGCTGTGCCGGAGTTCGGGTGGGTCGATGTGCGGCCGGCGTCCGGGAGCAGAGGCCCGGGCGTCGGTTGTGCGTCCTTTGCAGCCCTCGCTCGAGCGTGGCCGTGCCGGGTGCGCGCTCCGGCGTCAGCCGCCCAGCCGGCGCACCCAGATGTTGCGGTAGCGCACCGGGTCACCATGGTCCTGCAGGCGAATGGGCGCGCTGGGCTCGTGGGCCGTGTACTGCGCCACGCGCTGGTGGGACGTGGCGCCCAGGTAGGCGCGCTCGTGGTGCACCAGCACGCCGTTGTGGATCACGGTCACGAGCGCAGGGGAGACCAGCGCCTGATCCTCGAAGCGGGGCGCCGTGAACAGGATGTCGTAGCTCTGCCAGCGGCCCGGCGCGCGGGCGGCGTTCACGTCCGGCGGCTGCTGCCCGTACATGGCGGCGGCCTGACCGTCGGCGTAGGTGCGGTTGCCCCAGCTGTCCAGCAGCTGCACTTCGTAGCGCCCCATGAGGAACACGCCGCTGTTGCCGCGCCCCTGGCCGGACGAGCGCACGGGGGGCGACATCCACTCCAGGTGCAGCTGCACGTCGCCGAACGACTCGCGCGTGCTGAGGTCCCCGCTCCCGTTGACCTCCATGGCGCCGTCCACCAGGCGCCAGGGGCCGCCCTCCCAGGCGCGGAGGCCGTCGCCGTCGAACAGCACCACGGCGTCCGACGGGGGCCCGCCGTGCAGTCCGGGTGCCACCACCGGCGGCACGGGGCGGTCGCGGTCGTGCACGCGCCAGACGCCATCGGGCAGCAGGGGCGTGTCGCTGTAGCCCTGGGGCTCGTTCGGCTGGGGCGGCGAGGGCTCGCGGGCGGGGCCCGGAACGGGAGGGCCGGGGCGCGCGCCGTGCTCATCGTGATCGCTGTGCGGCGTGGGCTCGCCGTGTTCGGCCCGGGCGACGGAGCGCCCCTCCCCGTGGCCTGCATCGGCGCTGGATGCGCAGCCCGTGCAGGCCAGCGCGGCCACGAGCGCCAAGCTGACGAAGGGGCGCGCGAGGCGTGGAGCGGCGCGGCGGGAGAATCTGTCGAGCGTCATGGGCCTGTCCGGAGTGGGGAGCTCAGCGTGCGTTGCGCGGCGGCGGCGGGCGCTCGTCGTCCTCGGCCAGCAGCCAGGCCGTGTTGAACACCAGCCGGGCGGTGCGCGCGATCTTGTCGATGTCGATGGTGTCGAGCGTGTCGTGCCAGGTGTGATAGTGCGGGTTGCTGCCCACGGGCAGGCCCTCGAAGAAGAACAGCGAGGGCACGCCGCGCCTGTGGAAGTTGTAGTGGTCGGAGCGCTTGAACACCTCCTGCCCCTGGCCCGTGATGATCTTCTTGACCTTGGTGTGCTTGAGCTTCTTGGCGCGCTTGAGCAGCTTCTCGAAGGCTGGGTTCTCGGGCACGCCGATGACGGCCACCTCGCCCGCGTCGCCGTAGCCCAGCATGTCCATGTTGATCATGGCCACGAGCTGCTGGGCCGGCACGGGGGGCGCGCCGGCCAGGGCGTCGCTGCCCAGCAGGCCGTCCTCCTCGGCGGCGAAGGCGCAGGCCAGGATGGAGCGCCGCGGGCCCGCCTGGGCCAGGGCCTGCGCCACCTCCATCAGGGCGGAGGTGCCCGAGGCGTTGTCGTCCGCGCCGAAGCCGACGCGCCCGCGCACGTCCACGCCCAGGTGATCGTAGTGGGCGCCGATGACCACGTACTCGTCCGCCAGGGTCTGGTCGCTGCCGGTCAGCGTGCCCGCCACGTTGAAGAGCGTCACGTCGCGCAGCTCGCTGGCGGCCGCGAGCGACACCGTGCGCCCGCTGAAGACGGGCTTGGGCGCCTTGGCCTTGCGGTCCACATCGTCCAATGGGGCCAGCACGTCCAGGCCCGTGACGGCCAGGGCGGCGGCCGGCGTGATCTCCAGCACGGGCAGGCCCACCACGGGCGCCTCGAACTCCCCGGGCTCGTCGATCCAGCGCGCCCAGGTGTGGCGGAAGCCGAGCGGCGCGGGCTCGGGCGGCGTGGGTTCGGCCTGCGCGTTGCGGCGGCGGCGCGAGGAGGAGGCGGGCTCGGGCAGCGCTGGCGGGCGCCGCACCAGCAGCACGCCCGCGACGCCCGCCTGCTTGAGCGTGGCGAGCTTGGTGTACAGGTTGGCGTCCGGCGACAGCTCGGGGCCGTCGAACTTGCGCCTGTGCCGCGGCTCGCCCGAGACGATCACGGCCACCACGCCGTCCAGGTCCCCGGTCACATCGTCGTACGTCTCGCGCGAGCTGTCGATGCCGAAGCCCAGCAGGACGGCCTCGCCCGTGGCCTGGCCCTCGGCATGCCAGACGGGCACGAAGTCCTCGCCATAGGTCAGCTCGGTGGGGCCGTCCGGGCCGTCGGCGCTGAGCCGGCAGCGCTCCGGCACGGGCGCGGGCAGCCTGCGCGTGAAGGGCAGCAGGAACGAGCCTTCAGGTCCGGCGCCCGAGTAGCCCGCCGCGGCGAGGCGTTGGGCGATGTGCTCGGCCGCCAGGCTCTGCCCGGCGCTGGGCGAGTCGCGCCCCTCGGCGCGGGGGCCGGCCAGCAGGGTCAGGTCAGCGCTCAGGTCCAGCTCACTGATGGAATCGAAGCCCCGCTCGTGCAGCTCATCGCGGTCTTGGGTCAGGGGCAGCAGCAGGGAGCAGGCGAGCAGCAGGGCGATGCGTGTCATGGCGCCATGCTGCGGTGGGCGGGGCGGGCTGGCAAGTGCCCGGCGCCTGCCCGCCTGCGCCCCGGGGCTGCCGCGTGTGGTGCGGCGATGGCGGCAGCCGGCGGGGGCGCGAGCGGCGCGGCGGCGGCTTGGGGCCCGGCTCGCGCGGGCGGCGCCCCACCTCTGCCTGATATCATCCCCGGCCGCCCGTCGCCGACGGGCCCCTCCCCGCACAAGAAGCGAGCACACAGGCATGTCGTCGTCACCCACCGACGAGCTGCGCCGCCGGGCCGAGCAGGCCCTGGTCGGGGGAGGCGCAGCGCGCCTCGCCGCCCAGCACGAACGCGGCAAGCTCAGCGCCCGCGAGCGCCTCGACCTGCTGCTCGACGAGGGCAGCTTCCAGGAGTTCGGCCGGCTCATCCAGGGCCGCATCGAGGCCTTCGGCTACAAGCCCCTGCCCACCGACGGCGTGGTGACCGGATTCGGCACCATCGAGGGTCGGCCGGTGGGGGTCTTCAGCCAGGACTTCACCATCGCCGGCGGTTCGCTGGGCGAGGCCCACGCCGCCAAGATCGTCACGCTCATGCAGCGCGCGCTCAAGCTGGGCGTGCCGGTCATCGGGCTCAACGACAGCGGCGGCGCCCGCATTCAGGAGGGCGTGGTGAGCCTGGGCGGCTACGCCGACATCTTCCTGCAGAACACCCTGGCCAGCGGCGTGATCCCCCAGCTCTCGGCCATCATGGGTCCCTGCGCGGGGGGCGCGGTCTACAGCCCGGCCATCACCGACTTCATCCTGATGGTGGAACAGACCAGCTACATGTTCGTGACCGGGCCGCAGGTGGTGAAGGCGGTCACGCACGAGGAGGTCAGCGCCGAGCAGCTCGGTGGCGCCAAGACCCACGCCTCCAAGAGCGGCGTGTGCCACTTCACCGCGCGCAATGACGCCGAGGCCCTGTCGCGCATGCGCGAGCTGATGAGCTACCTGCCGCTCAACAACCGCGAGGACCCGCCGCGGCAGGTGTGCACCGACGACGCGGCCCGGGCTGACGAGGCGCTCGACACGCTGGTGCCGCAGAACCCCAACAAGCCCTACGACATGCGCGAGGTGGTGACGCGCGTGGTCGACGACGGCAAGTTCCTGGAGGTGCACGCCGACTTCGCCAAGAACCTGGTGGTGGGCTTTGCCCGGCTGGACGGCCGCACGGTGGGCATCGTCGGTAATCAGCCCATGGTGCTGGCGGGCGTGCTGGACATCGACAGCTCCGACAAGGGCGCGCGCTTCGTGCGCTTCTGCGACTCGTTCAACATTCCGCTGGTGACCTTTGAGGACGTGCCGGGCTTCCTGCCGGGCACCACGCAGGAGTACGGCGGCATCATCCGCCACGGCGCCAAGTTGCTGTACGCCTACTGCGAGGCCACCGTGCCCAAGCTCACCGTCATCTGCCGCAAGGCCTATGGCGGCGCCTACGACGTCATGAGCTCCAAGCACATCCGCGGCGACCTGAACCTGGCCTGGCCCTCGGCCGAGATCGCCGTGATGGGCGCCAAGGGCGCGGTCGAGATCATCTTCCGCAGGGAGATCAAGGCGGCCGACGACGCGGTGGCAGAGACCGCGCGCCTGGTGGCCGAGTACGAGCGGCGCTTCGCCAACCCGTACGCGGCCGCGGAGCGGGGCTACATCGACGCCGTGATCGAGCCGCACCAGACGCGCGCCAAGCTCGTCGCCGGGTTGCGCCTGCTGGAGACCAAGCGCGACCAGAACCCGCCCCGGAAGCACGGGAACATCCCGCTTTAGGGCGGGAGCCGACGCCATGACCGCTCGCACCATCAAGACCTTGCTCGTCGCCAACCGCGGCGAGATCGCCCTGCGCGTCATGCGCACCTGCCGCGAGATGGGCATCCGCACCGTGGCCGTCTACAGCGACGCCGACCGCGACGCGCTGCACGTGCGCGCCGCCTTTGCCGCCGTGAATATCGGCCCCGCGCCTAGCGCCAAGAGCTACCTGTGCGCCGACAAGATCGTGCAGGCCGCGCTGGACACCGGCGCCGACGCCATCCACCCGGGCTTCGGATTCCTGTCGGAGAACGCGGCCTTCGTGCGCCAGGTGCGCGAGGCCGGGCTGATCTTCGTGGGGCCATCGCCCGAGGCCATGGAGGCCATGGGCGACAAGATCGAGGCGCGCCGGCGCATGCTCGCGGCGGACGTGCCGGTGGTGCCGGGTACGACCGAGCCCGCCGAGGACGACGCCACGCTGGTGGCCGATGCCGAGCGCATCGGCTATCCGGTCATGATCAAGGCCTCGGCCGGCGGCGGCGGTAAGGGCATTCGCATCGTGCATACGCCCGACGAGCTGTTGCCCGCCGCGCAGCGCGCCTCCAGCGAGGCGGCCACGGCCTTCGGCAATGGCGCCGTCTACCTCGAGAAGTTCCTGCTCGAGCCGCGCCACATCGAGGTGCAGATCTTCGGCGACTCCCACGGCAACGTGGTGCACCTGGGCGAGCGCGAGTGCTCCATCCAGCGCCGTCACCAGAAGGTGGTGGAGGAGCGCCCCTCGCCCCTGCTGAACGCTGAGCTGCGCGAGCGCATGGGCGCCATGGCGGTGCAGGCGGCAAAGGCCATCGGCTACGAGAACGCGGGCACGCTCGAGTTCCTGGTGGATGCCGAGCGCAACTTCTACATGCTCGAGATGAACACGCGCCTGCAGGTCGAGCACCCGGTGACCGAGCTCACCTGCGGCATCGACATGGTGCGCTGGCAGATGCTGGTGGCCCAGGGCGAGGCGCTGCCCCTGAGCCAGGATCAGATCACGCACGACGGCCACGCCATCGAGTGCCGGCTCTACGCCGAGGACGCCGACAACGGCTTCTTGCCCGCCACCGGCCGCGTGACCCGGCTCGAGCTGCCCCAGGGCCCGGGCGTGCGCGTAGACAGCGGCCTGTTCGACGGCATGCAGGTGGGCCTGCACTACGACCCCATGCTGGCCAAGATCTCGGTGCACGCCGACGACCGCGAGCACGCCATCGCGCGCATGATCCGCGCCCTGGCCGAGGTCACCATCACGGGCGTGGTCACCAACCTCCCGTTTCTTCGGCGCGTGCTGGAGAGCGAGGCCTTTCGCAGCGGGCGCTACGACACGGGCACCATCGAGTCCAACCCCGAGACGTTTGCGCCCAAGGTCAGCGAGGTCCGTGAGCAGCAGGTGGCTGTCATCGCGGCTGTCATGGCCCACGTGCTGCGTAGACGACGCGGCTTTGTCGATCGCAGCGAGGGCGCCCCCGCGGGCACGCCCTCGGCCTGGGTGGACGCCTACCGTCCCGGAGGATCGCGTTGAAGTACCACGTGCTCGTCAACGGCAACCACTACGAGGTGGAGATCACGCGGCACGGCGGCGGCGTCCGCGCCCGGCATGCTGATCACGACCACCAGGTCGACGTGGCCACGCTCGATGACGGCGACGCCTACTCGCTGCTGATCGACGGCCGCTCGGTCGATGTGGGCGTGGAGGAGCGCGGCGACCGGGTGGAGCTGCTGGTTTCCGGTCGGCGCTATTCCTCCGAGGTGCTGGGCGAGCGCGAGTGGCTGGCGCGCTCCATCCAGGCCGCGTCCGGCGAGGGCGAGACGGTCGTGCGCGCGGTCATGACCGGCATCGTGCGCGACGTGCTGGTGGCCCCCGGCGATGAGGTGCAGCCGGGGCAGGTGGTGCTGATCCTCGAGGCCATGAAGATGGAGAACGAGGTCAAGGCCGACGCGGGCGGCACGGTGTCCGCCCTGCACTGCGCCACGGGTGACACCGTCGAGCTGGACCAGCTGCTGGTCGAGTTCGACTGAGGCCGGCGCGGGCGCTGCGCGCTATCGCTCAGCCCTCAGCCCTCAGACCTCAGCCCTCAGATCTCAGACCTCAGACCTCAGCCGCGCAGGCGCCCCGCGATGCGTTCGCAGGTCGGCTTCCCGTTGCGGTAGCCGGCCTGGGGCTCGGCCGCCGCCAGCGTGGTCAGCGCGCCTGAGGTGTCGCCGGCCACGGCCGCGTCGAGGGCCTCGAGCACCACGGGGTAGTGATCCAGGCCGAAGAACAGCGTGGAGGCCTCACGCGTGCGCAGCACGGCCGCCTCCAGGTCGCCCTGGGCCACGTAGGCTTCGATCGAGATGTCGAACAGACCCGGGTGCCGACGTTGCGTGAGTTCGATGCCTTCGGCGGCCAGGTCGCTGGCGCGCTGGGGGTCGCCGGCCAGCAGGGCCAGCTCAGCGCGACGGCGCAGCAGGCTCACGCGCAGGTTGGTCTGCTCGCCGGGTCGATCGCTCAGGCTCTCGAGCGTGGCTTCGGTCAGGTCGAGCTGCGCGGCGGCTTCGTCGAGGCGGTCCAGGCACATGAGCGCGCGGGCCTTGTTGATGGCCAGGTAGAGATCGGGCTCGAGTTCGAGCTGCACGGCCAGCGAGAGCTCCTGACGCTCGAAGCTCGCCAGGGCCGCGTCGCATTGCTTGAGCTCCAGCTGCACCAGGCCGGCGCTGCGCTGCAGCAGCTGGTTCTGTGCGTTGTCGGGGTCGAGCAGCTCGGCCTCCAGGATCTCCATGGCGCGCTCGGGTTGGCCCGCCTCCAAGAACGACTTGGCGCGGTTGAGCGCCATGACCAGGGGCTCCTTGCCCAGCTCCTCGAGGCGGCGCTTCATCTCCTCCTGTCCGGAGAGGTCGCCCAGCTTGAAGTAGGCCTCGGACATGAGCGAGAAGACGACCACGCCCGGGTTGATGAGCTCCAGCCGCTTGAGCGTCTCGAGCGCGCCCTCGGCGTCGTTCACCTGGAGCTGCACCATCGCCTTGTAGAGCAGCGTCGGGCCGTGCTCGGGGTCGCGCTCCAGGGCGTTGTCGTACTGGATGATGGCGTCGTAGTACGCGTGGGTGCGCTCCACCATGTAGCGACCGCGGTAGTAGTACGGCGTGACCTGCCTGTCGTTCAGGGCCAGCGAGTCGTCGAACATGGCCATGGCGCGGTCGCGGCCGTCGGCGTTGGTGTTGGTCACCGACTGCTCGTACAGCAGCTCGGCCCGCAGGGACAGCGCCAGCGCGCGGCCTTGCTCGGTGTCTTCGAGTCGTGCCAGGGCCGCGGCGTAGGCCTGCTCGTCCTGCACCGCGGCGGCGGCGCGGGTCAGCATCAGCAGCAGCGTGGCGTCCTCGCCCTTGGACTGGAGGCCGCGCTGGATGATCGGGATGGACTCCTCGTAACGGTCTTGCCCATGCAGCAGGTAAGCGAGCTGCTTGGCCGACCTGGCGGTGTCGTCGAGCCCGAGGCTCATGGCCGCCTCGAGGTCGCGCTGCGCGGCGTCCAGGTCGCCCTTGGCGCGCAGCGTGTCGGCGCGGCGACGCAGCACCAGGGCCTTCACGGTCATGGCGGCTTCGGGGCCGTTGCTCGGGATATCTATGCTCTTGAGGATGCGCGAGAAGGTCTGCTCGGCCTTGTCGAAGTTCCGGTCTGTCAGGTAGACCTCGCCCAGCCTGATGGCGCCGATGATGAACTTCGGGTCGAGTTCCAGCGAGCGCTCGAGGTGCTGCACGGCCTGGTCGAAGAGCTTCAGCTGGGCGTAGATGTTGCCCAGCTGGAACTGCACGCGTGCGCTCTTTGGCGTCACCGCCTCCGCCGTCTTGAACAGCGTGAGCGAGTCCTTGAAGTCCTGGTTGCGGGTGTAGGTGCGCTGCCCGAGGGCGCCCAGGGCCACGACCACCAGCACCAGCGCCAGCGGGTTGGGGCGCGCATTGCGGGCCGTGCCGAGCAGGCGGTCGCAGACCACGGCCAGCGCCACGGCCGCGCCCAGGGTGGGCAGGTACATCAGGCGCTCCGCGAACACGGTGCCGATGGGCATGATCATGTTCGAGGTGAAGATGGCGCAGCCCGTGAACATGAGCAGGCCCCAGCCCAAGGCCGGCGAGCGGCGCAGCTTGGCCAGGCCCAGGATCAGCATGGCCGCCACGAGGATGGTGCCCGCCAGGGGCTCGGGGTCGGTCCAGTGGGGTGACACCGTGATGGCGCTGAAGGAGTAGTCGATGGACAGGTCCTTCGGCCAGAGCACCAGCCAGACGTACTTGGCCAGGAGTTTGAGCGAGTTGAAGACGCGCTCGGTGGTGGGCACGTCGATCAGCACGTTGTCGAGCCGGGAGATGGCCGACGAGCTGGGCTGGAGGTAGCCCATGGTCAGGTAGCGCAGCCAGATGTGCGCACCCAGGGCCACCAGCATCGAGCCGTAGATGGCCAGGCGCCGGCCCAGGCCGACGGCGCGACCGCCCAGCCACCACATGACGTCCGTGAGGGCGCAGACCGCGAGCAGCAGCACCGCGCTCTCCTTGGCCAGCAGGCCGATGAAGAGCGTGAGCGTCAGCGCAACGGTGGGGATCAGCCGGGAGCCCCCGCCCGCGCGAGTTGCGCGCTCGAACAGCAGCACGCCCGCCACCACCGTCAGGGCCGCGAGCTGGTCGGATAGGCCCGCGACGTAGGCCACGGCCTCGCTGTGGAGCGGGTGCAGCGCGTAGATCAGGGCGGCCAGGAGCGCCAGCCTGCCGCTGCCAAACAGGCGCAGCACCAGCCGGTGGAGCAGCAGCACCACCAGCATGTTCACGATCACGTTGATCCAGTGATACGCAGCGCCCCTGGTGACGTCGAATGGCTTGGAGAGGTCGTGGTCGTGAAACTGATTGAGCGTGATGCCCCACAGGAACACCGTCAGAGGCCGGTACAGGGCCTGGCCTTTGGTCCGCAGGGTCTCCGGGCGGTCCTGGTTGATGTTGGCCCAGTACTCCTGGTTGAACAGGTCAAAGGCCGCGTTGATGTCCGTGACGACCGGCACCATCGAGTCGTTGAGGTCCGGCGAGATCAGGAACACGTCGTCGTAGACCAGCTGGTGACTGACCGTCGGCAGATACAGCGCGAGCGCCACGGCTGCCGCAAAGAGCGCGCCGAGCCAGTGCCCGCCGGTGGGGGTATGGCTGGCGTCGGAAGAGTCCAACGGGGTGCCAATCTGGATCTTCTGGGGTGTCATTTTGGGTCCACCTTCCGGGACAGGCGGGCGACGGCGGACTCGATCACGGAACGGGCGTGAGCGTCGGCCAGAGGCATGCAGGTGAGCAGCATATCCTGTACTTGCGAAGGGGAGAAACCGTTGTGGATGGCGCCCCGCGCGTGGGATTCGAGCGGCCTGGGCAGGCCCGCGAGGGCCAGGGCAGCCACACCCAGCAGCTCTCTCCAGCCCAGCGCGAGGCCGGGCCGCGAGAGGATGCGCGCGTAGGCGCTCTCCAGCACCAGCCGGTCCAGACCGGGCAGCAGGCCGTCGAGCTGAGCCAGCACCCGTTCGGCGTTGCCCGCGTAGATCGCGTCCCAGGTGCGGCGGCCGTCGGCGCTGAGCTGCTCGGGCGAGCGCGCCTCGTCAGCCGAGCCCTGTGGCGGTTGGCCCAGCTCGTGGGCCACCACCGTCAGCGCCTCGAGCGCCCGCGGGAAGCCGCCGTAGGCCACCACCTGCAAGGCGGCCTCGTCGATGGCTGCCCGCTCCACCTGGTGCTCGCTCGCCAGTCGGGCGGCCACACCCACGGCGTCAAAGCGCCCCACCACGGCGGCAGCATGCAGCAGGCCGAGCGACCTCCAACCTGGGTCTCCGTCCGGCCTGTTCACGGCGAGGGCAAGGGTCTGGTGCAAGTCCACGGGTCGGGAACGCTAGCAGCTTGGGGCGCTCGGGCTCCACCCTTCTGGGGCAGAGCGGTGCTGCTCGCGGCCATCAGAGCCCGGCTGGAGTGGGAGCGGCGGCCCGGGCTCGGGCTGGCCGGCGCCGCCGCGGATCCGGGTCGAGGGCCCGAGCCTGGGTGGCTGGATGACGGCGCGCCACCCCTCTCAGACTCTCCGGCTTGACAGGGCCTCCGGGCCTTTCCTTTCATCTGCAATCGGCCGCTGCCGATTCACGTCGGTCGTTGGCGAGCCAACGCGTCCTGCGTCGGCGTCGTAACGCCTCACCTCACCCTCCTGGCCCGCCCCAAACGGCCTTCATCCAGCTCCTATTCAGGCACCGGATCGCTCTTATGAAGCTCCTTGTACCCGCCATCCTGCTCTCTCTGGGGCTGCTGACGGCCTCCACCCCGGCCCAGCAGGTCCAAGCCCCGGCTCAGCAGCAGGGCCCGAATGGTCCGATCATCACCGACATCAGCGCTCACCGCGTGCAGCCGCTGCCCTACGTCCGCCGGGCGGACGAGATCGTCGAGCTGACCCTGCCTGAGTTCGATCTCGAGGACGAGGTGCTGTTCAACGTCGCGGGCAAGCCCGTCCTGCGGGCCGAGTACCGCCGCCGCATGCTCATGTACCTGGGCATCAGCGAGGTGGAGCAGCAGATCACCCGGATGATCACGCTGCAGGAGATCGACCACATGGTGGGGCTGGGTGCCGATCGAGCCGACTTCCTGCCGTCTGATGCCGACATCGACGCCAAGGTCGCCGAGTTGGAGGAGCTGGTGGCCATGCAGGCCCAGCAGAGCGCAGATCAGGAATCGGGCGCCGACGAGCCCAGCATAGGGCCGCGGCCCGACGCGCCGGATCCGGCCGAGAAGGCCATCGCCGAGTACCGGGCCTCCATCGAGGCCTCCGTGGGCATGACCAAGTACCGCGAGATGTTGGGTGCCGAGTCCTCGTTCGAGAAGGTCTTCCTGCCGTTCCCGAGCGTCGCCACCGGCGAGCCGGTCTGGGATCTG
>Ga0164313_10003178_pt1 | contig 14667 bp, 10 predicted proteins | sample GuaBasSedimGuay4_FD_113735 | JGI IMG/M metagenome (GOLD analysis project Ga0164313, IMG submission 113735) | Subseafloor sediment microbial communities from Guaymas Basin, Gulf of California, Mexico - Guay4, Core 4569-4, 0-3 cm | ecosystem: Environmental > Aquatic > Marine > Hydrothermal vents... | reverse complement strand
CTTCTTACTTCTTACTTCAGCCTTCTTACTTCTTACTTCTTACTTCAGCCTTCTTACTTCTTACTTCAGCCTTCTTACTTCTTACTTCAGCCTTCTTACTTCTTACTTCCCCCGTCCCTCCCCTTCCTTCCACATGCGTTTAGCGGACAAAGTCATCATCGTCACCGGGTCCACCACCGGTATCGGGAAAGCCATCGCCCGACGGTGCCTGGAGGAAGGCGCACGGGTCTTGATCCATGGTCTTGAACCGGATCTGGGCGACGATACCCGGGCTGAACTCGACCCCGGTGGCGAGCGAACTGCGCTTCTGATCCGAGATCTGACCGAATCCGCCGCGCCGACCGAAGTTGTCGAGACCGCTGTGAGCGCATTCGGTCGATTGGACGCACTCGTCAACAACGCCGGCAAGGTCGGTACGGGGACGTTGCAGGATACCGATGAGAAAAAATTTGACTCCTTCATGGCGACCAATGTTCGGGCGCCGTTTTTCCTTATCCAGGCAGCCCTTCCCCATCTGAAGAAAACACGGGGCAATATTCTCAATATCGGATCGGTCAACGCCCATGCGGGTGAAGCCAACCTGGTGCCCTATTCCATTTCAAAGGGCGCACTCATGACACTGACCCGCAATCTCGGAGACACCCTCCCAAGGGAGGAAGGCGTAAGGGTGAACCAGATCAATCCCGGATGGATCCTGACCGAAGGAGAATTTCAGCGGTACAAGGACCAGGGCCGGGCGGATGATTGGCCCAGTCATCTGTCCACCCTGTTTGCCCCGTCAAGACGTCTCTTCAGGCCCGAGGAAGTCGCTGCGGCCGCCATCTATTTTCTGGGCGACGAATCCGGCCCCGTCAGTGGATCGGTCCTCGACATCGAACAGCACACTTTCCTCGGACGGAATTTGCTGAAGTTTTGATTTCGTGACACCGGTCTGATTCTGTGGAAACTGGTGTCATGGATGTTCGTGTTGCAGAACTGCTTCCCCTGGTGGAGGGAACTCTATTGTCAGGCGATCCCGAATCGAGGATTCGCGGGTTTGCCTCCCTGAAAGAGGCTGCGGACGGAGACCTGACATTCTATGCCGATCCGCGCTACCAGAAACAGCTTCTCGCGTCGGATGCCTCCGTCATCCTGCTGCCCGTGGGCACGAAAGACCTCCCGGAGAACGTGGTCTGTATTGCGGTGACGGATCCTTCCCACGCCTTTGAGCTCGTAGTGGAAAAGTTCGGACTGCAGCCGGTGCCATTCACGGCCGGCCTACATCCCTCGGCCGCCATCGGCAAAGGCGTAACCCTCGATCCATCGCTTGTGGCGATCGGCCCCAATGCGGTAATCGGGGATGGAGCCATCCTGGCTGAGGGCGTGACCATCGGCGCGGGTGCCTTCGTGGGACCGGAAGTCAAGGTCGGCAGGGACTCAGTCCTGCATGCCAATGCCACCGTCCATCAGGGTTGCATCCTCGGAGAGCGGGTCATCATCCATTCCTGTGCCGTAATCGGAGCCGACGGATTCGGCTACGTGTTCGAGGATGGTCGCCATCGCAAGATCCGCCAGGCGGGCATCGTGCAGATCGACGATGATGTGGAGATCGGCGCGGGTACCATGGTGGACCGGGCGCGATTCGGCCGAACCTGGATAGGCGAAGGCACCAAGATCGACAACCTCGTTCAGATCGGGCACAATGTTGTCATCGGCAAGCATTGCATCATCATCGCCCAATCGGGAATTGCCGGCAGCGCCACCATCTGTGACTACGTGGTCATCGCCGCGCAGAGCGGCGTAGCCGGGCACATCACGATCGGCTCGCAGGCCACCCTCGCGAGCAGATGTGGGGCGACAAAGGATCTGCCGGGTGGGAAAACCTATTGGGGGTATCCTGCGGTTCCCATGCAGGACGAAAAACGGATGCAGGTCGGCATCAGGCGCATACCAGAGATCCGTTCCCACATTGCTGATCTGGAATCGCGACTGGAAGCCTTGGAAAAGGGCTAGTGGAGCTCCCGAGAAGTTTTTCGGGTCTAAACGGCGCGCCAGGGACGTCGCGCCCTACCAGGTGGCAACGGGGTCATTCCTTGCATTCGTGCATGCCAATGCGGGAATCAAGGTTTGACCCCTTCGAATGGCCCCTCCGTCGCTAAAGCTTCAGGCTTCGCGTGCTACGCCCAGACAAGATGGCGGGCAGGCAGGCCAGCCGCTTCGGGCTTGCCCCCAAAAACGTCGCGTTCAGAATTCAGACTGTAAATTCCAATGACACCACTCGAGCGAATTCGAAACACCCTCGTCGGAAAACCGGTCGACTGCCTTTCCGCGCAACCCATGGTCATGATGTTCGCGGCCAAACACGCGGGCATGCCCTATATCGACTATACCAAGGACGGTCGGAAAATGGCCGAGGCCCAGCTCAAGGTGTCGCGCGATTTCGACATCGACTGTCTTCTGACCTGCTCGGATCCTGCCCGGGAAGTCATCGATATCGCGGGTGACGGAAGCGTTGCGTGGTTCGAGGACCAGGGACCGGTCATCGACGAGGAGCGGGCCGCCCTGCTCGATACGCGACTTCTCAAGACATTTCAGATCCCCGATCCGCTGGGGGGTGGCCGCATGCACGATCGCATCAAGTCTATTGAGTTGATGGTTAAGGAAATCGGTGGTCACCGCTCAATAGTCGGATGGATCGAAGGACCGCTCGCCCTGGCACAGGAACTTCGCGGTCTGAACCACGTCATGATGGATTTCATCGAGGATCCCGGCTTCGTCGACGATCTCCTCGATTTCTCGGCCGATGTCGCGATTCCCTATGCCCACGCCCAGATTGCGGCCGGAGTCGATACGATTGGGATGAGTGACGCCGCGGCGAGCCTGATCGGTCCGGTCTTTTACCGGCGGTTTGTGCAACCCCGCCAGATGCGGGTCCTGTCCGCGATCAAGGCGGCCCATCCCGAGGTGATCACGCGTCTGCATATGTGTGGCCTGACCGATCCGCTGTTTGAAGCCATGGCAGAGCTTCCGGTCGACATCTTCGAGCTGGACTTTCCGGTGAATCTCGAGCTGGCCCGCCTGAAATTGGGTCCCAACCGGGTGATCAGTGGAAATGTATCCACGGTTTCAACACTACTGACCGGATCACCTGAATCCGTCTACCAGGAAGCCGGCCGCTGTCACGGGATTTCGGGCGCCAACCACATCGTGAATTCCGGATGCGAAGTCTCTCCCATGACCTCGCCGGAAAATCTCAGGGCTCTCATCCGTTACGCCCGCGAAAACCAACCCTGAAGGTCACCGACTTCATTCGTGCTCCGGCACGCATCAGTTGACGGACTCTGCAGTTCCGCGTGGACAGGGTCCCATCATTCTGACTGCAGGCGCCAAAGCTCCTGGAGCAAAGGTACGACGGGTCACGGCAAGCGACGGCCGCGGCTCAAAGGCCCATCTTCATCCCTCAATACGGTTTTCTGCGGATCGAACGTAACCGAACGCAGCACCGGTTCGTCTCCTGCCACGAACCAGGAGAAAGAAAACACCAAACATCTTCACAACCATGACACTACTGATCGTAACTCTTTTCACCGTAACCGCCGGGCTGATTGACTCCATCCTGATCGACCTCAGATTCGCCGGGCAAACCATCGGAAGAACCACCTTTCGATCCTGATCGACTTGAGGTCACTCGAAAGAAGTCACCACAAACGGCTGCCGTACCACCCGTGGGCAATGGTGGAATCCATTGGATGAATTGAGCGATCGGTTGCGGCCGGTCTGTCAGTCCCGGTTGACAGGCCGCACTTGATGAAGCAAATACAGCCGTTCGTGTGCATTTCCTGCACGCACCCAAAACCGAATGGCTGCCACACCCATAGAAAAACTAGAGCATTGGTTCCGTCCTTTGAAAGGTTCACTGACCGCCTTTTCCGGAGGGGTTGATTCGACTCTGGTCCTGTCTCTGTCGCGGCGCTTTCTGGGAAGCAGGGGCGTCGGCGTAATCTCGGATTCACCAAGTCTGAAGCGAAGTGACCTGCAGATCGCCCGCAGGTTCTGTGAGACTCATGACATCGCCCTGCGGGTAATCCACACCCGGGAACTGGACGATCCAAACTATTCGGCCAACCCGATCGATCGCTGCTTTCACTGCAAATCCACTCTCTACACCGACCTGGTGCGCCTGCGAAGTGAATACCCCGGCTTTACCCTCCTCAACGGAACCAATTGTGACGATCTTGGCGACTATCGTCCCGGCCTGAAGGCCGCCGAACAGAATGCGATCCGATCACCCCTGGCTGAGTGCGGCCTCGGAAAATCCGATGTGCGCCGACTGGCCCGCCAATTCGATCTCGCTGTCTGGGACAAGCCAGCCAGCCCCTGCCTCAGTTCGCGCATTCCCTATGGCCAGCCGGTCACGGTTGAGAAATTGCAGCAGATCGAGGAGGCCGAGAGCATTCTTGGCGGATTGGGTTTCGATCGGGTTCGCGTCCGGCACATTGATGGAGTCGCTCGAATCGAGGTCCCGCTCGCGGACGTGGCGGAGTTGCAGCAGGTGCTCGAGTCGGTCTCGGATCGAATTCTCGAGCTGGGGTTTTCATCCGTGGAAACCGACGACGAGGGCCTCGTCTCGGGGAAATTGAATCGGGCCATTCTTTGATGTGGATCATCTGAACCTGGATTTTGATCGAGAAGGCCGCCTGGGCTTTCCTGAAGTCATCTACGGAGCCTCCAAATCCGCCGGGATCCTGGCGGAAATCCTGGGACGGTATCACGATTCGGGGAAGAATGCCTTGATTACCCATCTCCAGGAGGAAAAGGCGGCCGCCCTGCTCGGGGACTATGCCGATGCTTTTTACGACCCGTCCTCGGGTGCCTTCATGCTCCACCTCAACGATCTCGCTGGAGCCGAGGAATACGTGGGTATCCTTTCGGCCGGAACCTCGGATCAGTTCGTGGTCAACGAAGCCTTTTACACCCTGAACTACCTGCAGGTCGGGTCCTCCCGTATCAACGACATCGGCGTCGCCGGTATCCATCGATTGATGACGCGAGTCGATGACCTCAAACGCTACAGGGTCCTGATCGTGGCCGCCGGTTTCGAAGGCGCCCTGCCCAGCGTGGTCGGAGGGCTCCTGCCCCAACCCATGATCGCGGTGCCAACCAGCATTGGTTACGGGGTGGCGGCCAAGGGCGTGACCGCGCTCCATGCCATGCTCTCAAGCTGCGCCAACGGGATCACCGTGGTCAATATAGACAACGGTTATGGTGCCGCCATCGCAGCCTATCGGATTCTCCAGCAGTTCGGTTGCACATGAGCATTCTCCATATCGAGCCTTTCTCCGGCGCCTCCGGCGATATGTTTCTCGGTGCCCTCGCCTCCCTGGCGGGCGCCCATGATGACCTCATCAATCTTCCCGCCCGGTTGCACCTTCCAGACGGCAGGATCGAGGTTCGCGAAGTCAACAGGAACGGGATCGTCTGCCGACAGGTCCGGGTGATCGATCTGGGTGAGGATCCCGACCGCAGCCACGGACATGACCATGCCCACTCGCATGATCACGGCCATCATCATCACCGAGTGAATCGCCACCTGTCTGACATTGTCGAATTGATTGATGGTGCGCACATCGAGGAGGGGGCGAAGACAATCGCCCGGGAGATCTTTCAACTCATCGGTGAGGCCGAATCACGAGTTCACAATATCCCGATCGAGAAGATCCACTTTCACGAAATCAGCGGTGTGGATTCCATCATCGATATCGTGGGCACAGCCGTACTCCTCGATCGCTTGAGTGTTACCAGGACCTATTGCGACCCGATCTGCACGGGATTTGGCAGGGTCAAGACCCAGCACGGCCTCCTGCCGGTGCCTGCACCCGCAACGGCGGAACTCCTGAAAGGGTTGGTCACTTTCAAGGGTGATGAAGAAGGCGAACGACTCACGCCGACCGGCGCCGCGATCATTCGCTGGCTGAACCCCGACTTCAATCCACCCGCCCTGGTACCCCGGTCCGTCGCCTATGGCCCCGGAGAAAAAGTTTTCATTGAAGCAAATGTACTTCGAGTATCCTTGGTGGACGAGCAGACTGTGGAGGACCAGTTTTTCGTCATCGAGACCAATATCGACGACTCATCGCCGGAGTACCTGGGAAGCGCCTTTCAGTCCGATCTTCTGGCAACCGGTGCGATAGATTTCTCGATCACTTCGGCCACCATGAAGAAAGGTCGGACCGGGCTCACACTTTCGGTTCTGGTTGAGCGTAAGCAGCTCGAAGTCGTTTCCAATTACATCCTGGAAACTACGACCACGATAGGGGTTCGTTTCTATCCCGTGGCCCGACGGATTCTCGAACGTCGGAAAGTGACGATCGATACCGGGCACGGTGCCGTTGAGGCGAAGGAGGTCACCACGCCTTCCGGCCGCCGCCGTCTGAAGATCGAACACGATGACCTTTGGGCCTATGGCAGGAAGGCCGGCCTCAGTCCGGCCGAAGCCGCGACTGCGCTGCAGAACCGACATCTCAACAAGTAACCAAGTGGTTACCCCTAGTGGAGCGTCAGGTCGATTCGGTGGTTGATTCTGTTTGCCTCGACTACATTAGGTGCTCGAATAGGCATTATAAGTTTCAAAGAGCCTGTGTTGAAAGGATCGGGGAACCCTTTTCGCTCGCGGGACTCCCTCACGAAAACTCACAGCTGTTGCTCCTTCCATGACACCTTTACGTTCTTTGCCCAAGTCTCGCTTCTCGGCACGTCCGCTCCGTATCTTCGCATTTTGCTCGATTCTCCTCGCCTGTGTTCAGGGCGCTTCCGGAGGTTGGCTCGAGGATCAGATCGTCTGGATCCAGAACCGGCTCAACCAGACCTATAGCAAAGCCAATACCGCGGCTTCGCAGGCAGTGAAAGCTGCCCAAAACACGAATGGACTCAAGGACATCGTAGTCCGGGCCCAAAATGCCTATCAATCCCTCGATGGCCCCATCATTGAGATGATCAATGATCTGGTTCAGATGATGATTGATTTCGTGCAGGCGCAGCAGGATGGCTATGAGGATTTTATCGCAGCTGGAGACGGGGGGAAGAGCCCGGCCGACGCTTTCCGGGCAGAATTGGAAGCGATGACCACTGAACTCGCAACCTTCCTGAACGAGATCTCGGCTCTTGATGGCGGCTTTTCGCTCAACCTCGATTTCCCGGCCATAGGTTCACTCATAGAGATCACCCCGGACAGACTGCTCTATCCTTTCCAGAAAGTGCTCGTGAACAATGCGGGGCTCATGGAATTGGGACTGCTCGAACGCATAGAGGAACTGCGTGAGGATCTACCACTGTTCCAGGCGGCCTATGCACAGGAAGGGTCCTTTGAACCGGCTTATTCGCCGGCCGGTATCGGAACCGGTGATTCTGTCTATGCCTGGTCTTCTTCGAGTCGGGCCGTTGCAAACCGGACGGGTCAAGGGTGGAAAGCGACCGGAACGGTTCTCGGCTTGACCGGGAAGACAATTTCCGCTCTGGGAGAGATGAGTTCGGTCGAAGCAAAGGCGGGGATTCATGGGTATGTGGCGGGGCATTTTGAGATCAATATCGTCGCCGTTATTGGCGGCCTGCTCGAAACTCTCGCGGATGCCGTCAGCAAGAATGGAGAACGCCTCGAAGGTATTCTGGCTGAAGCAGACACTCTGGATCGACACAGTCAGATCCTGACCGCGATCAGTGACTCCATCCCGACCGGTCGACTGGATGACCTCGGGCGTGATCATGATGACTTGCTGCAGGGTCAGCAAAATATTCTCGACGGTCAGCAGCGACTTTTCGAAGCCATGAAGCGTCTCGACCCCGATCTGTTTCCTGAAATCTCCCAGGTACCTCCGACCGCCGCCATGCAACTCGATGATCAACCCCGTCGGGTTCAGGTCGATGTGGGCGAACCGGTCACATTGAGCGCCATGGCAGTCGATTCGCCCAACGCGGTGTATCAGTGGCGCAAGGACGGGGTGGCCATTTCAGGGGCCGTCTACTCCTCATTGATCATTCGGCAGGCAACGAGCGACGATGTCGGTGAATACGATGTGGTCATCACCGATGAGTCCGGGAGCGAGGTAAGCGCCGCCGCCTCCCTCGCGCTCATTCCCGGTCGGGTGCTGAACGTATCCGTTCGCCAGGTAATCCCGGACAACGGCGTTCTCATCACCGGTTTTGTCCTCGACAGTCAGAAGCAGGTCGTGGTTCGAGGCGTCGGCCGAAGTCTGGCCGCGTTCGGCATTCCTGAAGCGCAAACCATGCAGGATCCAATCATCAGGATTTACAATGCAGCCAATGAGGTGGTGGCGGAGAATGACAACTACGAACGCACCTTTGACACCGACGCCGTCATGCAGGCAGTCGGTGCCTTTCCAATCACCGCTTCTTCAGATGCCGCCATAGTCACCACCCTTCCAGAGGGGCACTACACGGTGCATATGAAGGGCGCCGATCTCAAAGGCGGGGATTGCATCGTCGAGGTCTACGATACCGAGGACAGTTGAAGATGAAAGTTACCACGGTCCGGTCGGCCTTGCTATCGGCCCTATGACATCTCGACATTTTACAGGCGCATTTGCAGGACAGGATACTTGACCGTCGGACGGCCGAATCGGAACCCTTGAAGTTTCCATCCTCGACTCTTCCTCGATCATGCTGTTTCGGGTAAGTGGCGGCGCCTTGTCGGGAATGCTTCACCGATGGGTCCGTTCACCCCTATGAAACGGAAATCACCCAAACTCAGGATTGCCACCTGCCAATTCGCGATCGGGCCTGATATCAGGCGAAACTCACGTCGGATCCAACTCCAGGTGGAAGCGGCCAAGGCACAGGGTGCCGACGTCGTACATTTCCCGGAGTGCGCCCTGCCCGGTTACGCCGGGACGGCATTCCAGACCTGGGAGGGTTTCGACTGGACGACGCTCTCGAGCGAAACGGAAAAGATCATGACCCTCGCCCGGCGGCGGCGGATATGGATCATTCTCGGGACCCATCATCGGCTGACCGGCAGTCACCTTCCCCACAACTCACTCTACGCCATCGATCCGAACGGACGGATCGCGGAGCGATACGACAAACGATTCTGCACGGTCGAGGACCTGAAGTATTATACACCGGGCAACCACTTTCCTGTGATCGAGATCAAGGGAGTTCGATGCGGCATGCTCATCTGCCACGATGTCCGGTATCCGGAACTCTACCGGGCCTACCGGAAGCTGGACGTGGATTGCCTGTTGAACTCCTTTCACAACGCCTGTCAAAAGGGCCCCGGGGTGCTGACCACGATCATGCGGGCAACCCTCCAAGCCCGGGCTGCCTCCAACTTCATCTGGATCAGCGCACCCAACTCGTCCGCCAACTATTCCCTCTGGCCCAGTGTGTTTATTCAGCCCGACGGGATCGTCACGGGAACACTGACCCGCAACCGGGCCGGAATCATGGTCAATACCGTCGATACGGGGGCGCCCTTGAGGGACGCCTCCATCGCGTTTCGTCGTGACGCCATGGCCGGAAAACTTCACAGCGGCTCGCTCGTGAGGGACGTCCGAAGCCGGGACCGAAGACTTCATTGAAGAACAGCCCACGGGGTCATTGCTCATTATCTTGCATGCCAATGCGAGTACCGAGGCAGCCACTCTGCCGACATCAGCCTATGTGCTTTGACCCCTTCGAAGCCAAGTTGACCGTTATTCCTCCTGAGAACCCCTTAACATTGCCATTCGCTCATTGCCCCATCCCATGCTTTCGCCCCTGCCCCGATCGCTGAATCCCCTTACGCCCCTGGGGGAGCCTTCCGAAGTCCTGCTCGTTCCACCGGATCTGGATCCGGATCACGCCCTGATTCAACCGCTGATCGATGCCTTGAGGAGCGTGGGCGCAAACCTGAGAATCATCATCGATCCCGGGGAAAGGATACCAGAGCGTTCTTCAGGTCCCACCTTCCTGATCGGCAACCTTCGTGATAATCCGTGGGTCCGGGATCTGTATTACCGCTTCTTCTGTGCGACGGACTGCACCTACCCGGGTCCGGGAGGATACGAGGTCAGGACCTTGATGGATCCGCTGGGCACCGGACACAATATAATCCATCTCGGCTATTCGGATACGGATGGGTTCAAACACGGGCTTGGCCTGCTCATCGATTCCGTTGCGGTAACGTTGCCGTTTCTCTCAGAAATCAAGGCAACCAGGCTTCCATTGCCCGAGCACTACGCGGAGATGATCCGATCCACGCCCATGCCTGATCTGGACTGGAAATTGGAGAGTCACGACGCCTACACCCACCGCGGCTACCTCGCCTACCTGACCGGCGATCGCGATGTGCTTGAGTCCTCCCAGGAGATCTGGCGTGCCATCATCAACTATGGGGTCCCGGAGGGTGACTTCAATGTTCGCGACCTGCATCTTCGCATGTCTCACATCGTGTCCTCTTTTCGGCTTTTGGAATGCGTGGGCATGATCGGCGACGAACTGCGGGGACCATTCTTCCAGTTCATCCTCGATTGGATCCACAGCGACCAGGGGGTGTCCAAGACCGATGTCCCGCTCTACACGGCGACCGATTTCCCCCGCCAGAACCATGGCCTGATCCCGGGGCTCGCCCTGGCTTTCTTTTCCGACTACTGCCAGAGACACCATCCCGATCTCGAGAGTTGGCGGGATTGGCAGTCCATTGCTCAGCGCATCTTTCAACCCTATACCAACGGGAGTTGGAAGCCGCTTTGCGATGGACTCTGCCACGGTTGGTTTCTTTCCCAGCCGCCGATGCTCGATTATGCGATGCTTGAACCCGAGCATCGCTACTTTGAAAGTGATGGAGTCCGGCGGGGCGCCGAGTGTGCGCTGGCCATCATTAACAACCAGGGGTGGATGCCCTCTTCAGGCGATGGCACCATGCTCAGGGCCTTCCCCGGGCCCATTCTGCGAGCGGCCGCTGCCTGGTATCAGGATGGACGCTACCTGTTCGCCCATAGTCTGGCCGAAGGCTACCGGAGCAACCGTTCCCAGGTCTTTCTCCCCCGCGCCTTCGATCGCGGCGTCCAACCGGTCGAACCCACGGATTCGATCGGCCTGACCGTGATCGACCTGGATCCCATCGTGTACCGTGTGTGGGAGGACCATCCGGATCTGGTCGCGGGTATTTTCGACACGCCCCCGGACACACCGATCGAACGATGCTTCGACAAACTTGCCTTCCGGTCGGGATGGGGTCGGTCGGATGCCTACCTCCTCATCGACGGGCTTGGCTCCGGATCTCACGCCTACGCTGACACCCTGGATGTCATCGATTACTCCAGGCACGGATACAGCTTCTTGGTTTCCGAAAGCGGCATCTATTACCCGGAAACCGAAAACCATTCCGTCCTGACCGTTGTTCGCAATGGCCTGGCCGGGAAGGTCCCCAGCTTCGCGGAGCTGATCGAGAAAAGAATCGAACCGGACGGGAGCGGATACGTCCGGTTGCGTCTGAACAACACCAACGGAACGGACTGGATTAGGGAGGTCTTCTTTCTCCCTCAGATCGGGGTTCTGTTCCATGACACCGTCCGGGCCAAGGAAGCCGGGTCATATGTCCTGGAGAATCACTTTCGAGTTCCGGGGAAGGCCACTTTCAAGAACGAAGAGCTCCGTGCCCTTCGTGAGGATGAGGTATCTGGAACGGTCCACTTTCTTCTGCAGGGAACATGCAGTCACGACCATACCAAGACCTTCAAAGAGCAGGACAAGTCGCTCCAATACAGCAGAAAAGGCGAGCCGGGCATGCCGCCCGAGGAGAGCCTGGCCTTGGCCTGGAAGTGCCGCTACGGCACGGATGACCAGGTCGTCTCGGTGTTTACCTCGCGCTCGGTCCTTGAGATGAAACCGGGCCATGCGGTCTCCTTTACCCATTTCGCACGGATCCGGGCAGACGGCGAACCGCTCTATTCGCTGGATTCCGTTGACGGTTCCCGGGTCACCCTGACCGGTCCGAACGAACCGATTCTTCTGGCGTGCCACGAATCTCCGACTCCGGCCGAGCCATCCAGGACACCGCCGTACAAAAGCGGGGGCCGCAAGTCGCTCAATTTCGAGAACCTGTACGAGTGCGAATCCGACATCACCTCGGTCGTATCCGGTCCCGATCACCGGACCATCTTCGGCACAGAAAATGGATTGGTCGCAAAATGCGGCCCGAACTCAAACTTGGATTGGGAGGTCAGACTTGAGAGCCGGGTGCATGACATCTCGGCGGCTCCAATGGGTGGCGAAGAGACCTTCTATGTCGGACATGGCGACTCCATGCTTTCGAGAATCTCCAGGGGGCGGGTCATCTGGACCAGAACCATTGAGGCCATACCCTCCTACTCGGCGTGGTGGGCGCTTTATCATCCCACGGCGGTTCGTGTTGTCGTCGGTCGGCAACCAGATGATTCCATCATCTATGTCGGCTGCGGCGACAAGATCCTGCGCGGTTTCTCTCCGGACGGCGAGGAGCTCTGGACCTTCCGTTATGACAACGGAATTCCAGCCCGGTTACTGCCGATCGACCTCGACCATGATGGGTGTTCGGAGGTCCTGGCCGGGGGCGAGGTCATCAGCAATCAATCCACCTGTCGCATCCTTCGACCGACTGGAAAGTTGCTGGCTGAGATTCCGGTCGAAGGGTGGACCAGTCGCCTCTCTGCTGTGTCGATCGTGGAGTCGGATGATTCGTGGATCCTGGCCGTGGGCAGCAATCGCGGCGAGAACCTGCAGGTCTTTGATCTCTCCTCCAGTGGCGACCGTGAGGAACCGCTCCCTTTTCAGCGCCGGTTTTCCCTGAGACTCGGCGGCGAGGTGAACGGCCTGGTGATTGACAGGATGCAGAACTGCCTATTCGCGTCCACCGCCCAGGGATGCCTCCTCCGCCTGGACCTCGACCGCGGCGACCCTTCCTGGAACCGGACTTTTGCTCACCCCATAGCAAAATTGGAGCCCGCTTCAGGCCATCTACTGGTCGTCGATGCCACCGGACACCATCACCTGCTCGACCACGATGGCACGGAGGTGGCTGAAGTCACTCACGCCCGGAGGTGGACTTCCGGATACAGCACTGATTCAGGAGTCGTCTTTTCCAGCGGCAATCAGCTTCTCCGGATGTCCCTAGACGAAATTTAGGGTCAGTCGGGAACGACGGCACCGCGCCGTTGCTCTACCAGAGCCCAACTTAAATCGCTGTAACAACGCCGCTGTGTCGGCGTTCCGAAGTGCCCCTTTTCGGCCCTCAGAAGATGGAGAGTCGTGCTCCCGCGCGACCGCGGAGGTGGGGCTCAACCACGATCTTTTCTGAAATTCCGATATGACCCGCTCGTCCGCCTGATCCCTTTCGCCTGGAGAAAACCAGTAAGAATTAATCGACTGCCCCCTGATGACTCGCCTACCCTGCGTCACATGACACGACACGAACGCTGCCTGGCCGCGATCGAGGGACGTCAGGTCGATCGCCCGCCCAACTACATTCCCGCCATTGCCTGCGAAGTCTCCTCCCGTGTATTGGGACGTCCGGTGCATTCGGGTACCGGTTCTCTGCATTACGCCGAAACCTGCGCCCTGGCCCGAGGACCATCCGCCCACGCAGAATTCGTAAATGCCCTTTTCGAGGATATGGCCGAATTGTGCCGGGTCCTGGATATCGATGTCTACCGCATGCCCTGGCGCCAGACGATCAAGCCGACCCGTCAACTCGATGAAGTCTCGTTCCTGTTCGGGGACCCGGACGGGGATCATGAAGTCCATGCCTATATGCCCGAAACCGGTGATTATGGAGTGGTCGAATCGGTGCGTCTGGACCCGGGGGCCGACCCGATCGCAGTTCTTCGGAACAAGGTCGAAGCCGCTGAAGCGTGCTTGGGCGAGCTCGATGACTTCCCACTCGACCCCGATCACCGCCGTATATGTGAGGCCTATGGCGACGAGTTTTTCATCCCGTGCAATGGCGGCGAGATCACCATCGGCTACGACGAAGACATGTTGATGGCAATGATCACCGACCCTGGACTGGTTCGCCGATACCTCATGATACAGGCCGAAAAGGGCTTGGCCCTGGGCCGGGCTCTGGCCCGATCGCCCTACCCCAGGATCATGTTGGGCGGAGGTGATATGGCGGGAAATGAGGGTCCGTTTTTCTCACCGGCCGCTTTCCGTGAGGTTCACCTGCCGGCTCTCAAGCACATGGTGGATGGGCTGACGGAACTCGGTATTAATTACGTCTTCCGAACCGATGGCGACCTGTGGTCCGTTTCCGACATGATCTTCGAGGAAGCGGGATGTCAGGGATATGGGGAAGTCGACCGGGATGCCGGAATGACCACGGCAAAACTGCGTGCCAGGTATCCCGATCTGACACTCTGGAACAATGTTTCCTGCCCGAAGATCCAGCTGAATTCACCAGACTGGGTGCGCGACGAGTCGCAGCGCTGCATCGAGGAATCGGGAGGCACGCGGTATTTTCACGGAAGCTCCAACGCCCTGATCATGGGGACGCCGGCCGGGAATGTCCGGGCATTGTTTGGAGGCTGAGAAAACCGGTGGACAGGGGGTCAGGCTTTGTAGATTGTAGTTCAAGCCAGAATCCTCTGCAGCTTCCTGCTCGGGTTGCGATTCCAGGCGGCGACTTGTCGGCTGATTTCGAAAATGGAACCCATCGCG
>Ga0164313_10003177_pt1 | contig 14668 bp, 15 predicted proteins | sample GuaBasSedimGuay4_FD_113735 | JGI IMG/M metagenome (GOLD analysis project Ga0164313, IMG submission 113735) | Subseafloor sediment microbial communities from Guaymas Basin, Gulf of California, Mexico - Guay4, Core 4569-4, 0-3 cm | ecosystem: Environmental > Aquatic > Marine > Hydrothermal vents... | reverse complement strand
TCCTCCAATAACTGTTGGAAAATCATCTTCAATAGTCCTGGGTTTAGGCTCAACCTTTCCCTGGATTCGCAGAACAATACTGCTAACTTTACCATTCGTAGTCACGGTTAAAGTTTTATGAAATGGTCCCGGCCTGTTTCTTGGATTATAAACGGCCTTGATAAAGCCACTGTCTCCCGGTAATACAGGCTCACGTGTCCATGCCGGCGTAGTACAACCACAGGAAGCACGTACATTGGTAATAGTTATTGGCACCAGCGTGGTATTAGTAAAATCAAATTGATATTCTGCCGGGCCATCAACTTCTTGTATTAAGCCAAAATCATGGTTTTGCTCTGTGAATTTCAACTCTTCAATTGCCTGACCAAATGCAACGGTCGACACCAACATGATAATGATTATTCCAGCCTTCTTCATCCTATTATTTTTTAATACTACTGTTAATATCTAATCTACCTCTTTATGTAACCCAAATTTACAAACAATAGCAACTAATCTTGATGAATGAGCCCATGTTTAGCATATTTGTACCAAAATCTAATTATATGGCAAGAATACTTACCGGAATCCAAAGCTCAGGCCGGCCTCATCTAGGTAATTTGCTGGGTGCCATAATTCCAGCAATTGAATTATCCAAAAATCCTGCCAACGAATCACTATTTTTTATTGCTGATTTACACTCGCTTACAACTATAAAAGACAGCAAAGTCCGTGAAGAAAATACACGGGCAGTAGCAGCAGCATGGCTGGCATTTGGCTTCGATACCGAGAAGAATATTTTTTATCGTCAATCAAAGATTCCTGAAGTATGTGAGCTTACCTGGTTCTTCAATTGCATTACACCATATCCTATGTTGGCTAATGCGCATTCATTTAAGGATAAATCTGATAAGCTGGCAGATGTTAATGCCGGGTTGTTTGTCTATCCGGTGCTTATGGCTAGCGACATACTTATGTATGATGCTAATTTTGTTCCTGTAGGTAAAGACCAGAAGCAGCACCTTGAGATGACCCGTGATATTGCCAATAGCTTTAATCATCAGTTTGGTGAAACCTTAGTGGTTCCTGAAGCCAGTATCGACGATAATGTTATGACAGTGCCGGGCACGGATGGTCAGAAGATGAGCAAGTCGTACGGAAACATCATTGACATCTTTTTGCCGGATAAAAAATTACGTAAAAATGTAATGGGCATTATCACCGATTCTACGCCAATGGAGGAGCCTAAAAATCCTGATACATGTAATGTTTATAATATCTATAAGTTATTGGCAACAGACGAGCAGATAGCCGAGATGCGACAGAATTACGAAGGAGGCAACTACGGTTATGGCCATGCAAAACAAGCTTTGTTTGAATTGATTGTAGAGAAGTTTAAGAAAGAGCGAGAAGCATTTGACTCTTATATGAATAATCCTGAGCTATTAGAAGAAAAGTTAAAAGCCGGTGAAGAAAAAGCCAGGGTAATTGGGCGGGAGGTGCTTAGTAGAGTTAAGCAAAAGTTAGGCTATTAGTTACCAAAAAAGATGAATATCGAACAATGATTGTTGATATTAGATTTTAGATATAGAATTCTATGATTAATTTAATTCTGAGTGTCAAATACTTCAAAAATGGTTAATCGATGTTTCTTATTCTTAAATCATGACATTGATTTTATATATTAAAATTAATTGATAATTATTAAATAGTTACTATAAATATGACTGCAGAGGAAAAGGCTAAGTTTTGGCTGGCACAAGATATCGACCAGGAATCCAAAGAGCAAATTCAATATTTAGTAGATAATAATCCGGAGGAGCTTGAAGAAGTATTTTATAAAGATTTAGAATTTGGTACCGGAGGGCTGCGAGGCATTATGGGTGTGGGCTCAAACAGGATGAATATTTATACTGTGAGCATGGCCACCCAGGGGCTGGCTAACTACCTCAATAATACTTTTATAAATCAGAATATTTGCGTTGCCATAGCTTATGACAGTCGGAACAACAGTCAGTTGTTTGCCGAGACTGCCGCGAAAGTTTTTGCCGGTAATGACATTAAGGTACACCTTTTTAGCGCTCTGCGACCAACACCACAGCTCTCATATGCTATCAGAGAACTGGGCTGTAAAGCCGGAGTGGTCATCACTGCCTCGCATAACCCTAAAGAATATAATGGCTATAAGGCCTACTGGGATGATGGGGCTCAGCTTACAGCACCTCACGACCAAAATGTAATTGACGAGGCAGGTAAAATATCAAGTTTTGAGCAGATTAAATCTGTTGAAGAATCTGAACTGATAGAGCTGATTAGTGAAGATTTTGATCAGGATTATATTGACGCTATAAAATCACTGGCACTTGATACCAAGAGTATTTCCGAAGGCAACGATATAAACATTGTTTACTCATCAATTCATGGTACAGGGATTACCTTAATTCCTAAGACTTTAGAACAACTTGGTTTTAGTAATGTACATATAGTTGAACAGCAGGCAGAGCCAAATGGTAACTTTCCAACTGTAGTTTACCCAAACCCTGAGGAGGCCAACGCACTTGCACTGGGAATTGAACTTGCTAAAGAAAAAGAAGCAGATTTACTTATGGCCACCGATCCTGATGCTGATCGGGTTGGTGTGGCTATTAAAGATGATAAAGGAGAATATATACTATTAAATGGCAACCAGATGGCCAGCCTAATGGTATATTATATTCTCAAAACCAGAAAAGCTTTAGATACCCTTAAGAAAAGTCAGTATGTAGTTAAAACAATAGTTACCTCAGAGCTCATCGACACCATGTGTGATAAGTACTCTATTCCTTGTTATAATACGCTTACAGGGTTTAAATACATTGCGACTACCATCAGGGAGCTGGAGGGTAAAATGCAGTTTATAGGTGGTGGCGAAGAAAGCTATGGGTTTATGACCAGTGCTATTGTGCGCGACAAGGATGCCGTTGCCGCCTGCTCACTAATAGCTGAAATGGCCGCTAGTGCTAAGGCCTCAGGAGGAAGCTTATTTGACATGATGCAGGATATGTATAATCATTTTGGTGTCTGGCATGAAGACATGCAGTCAATAACAATTAAAGGGAAAGCCGGCCAGGAAGAGATTGCTAATATGATGAAAACCTTTAGAGCTAACCCTCCGGTATCATTAGGCGGATCGAAAGTTGTTAAAGTATTGGATTACCAGAATCAAACTGAAGATGACAAATTGAATAACGTTACTACCAAGCTTGATTTTCCGGCATCTAATGTACTGCAATTTATTACTGAAAAAGGCTATAAAATCTCTGCCAGACCATCAGGTACGGAGCCAAAAATTAAGTTCTATTTCAGCGTATCAGAAAGTGTAGCCAATGAAGAGCAGATAGAATCTGTTACCGAGCGTCTTAAGGCTCTGGTTGGACAAATCAAAAAAGAGTTAAATTTACCCTCATGACTAACTCATTAAATCAGGTTATGCAGCGCAACCTGCAGCAGCTCAAAAAAGAAATTTCGGCTTATAATAGTGAAAAAGATCTTTGGCTGATGGCCGGTGAAATTCCAAATTCTGCCGGCAACTTATGTCTGCACCTATGTGGTAATCTACAGCATTATATTGGTGCTGTTCTGGGTGATTCAGGCTATATACGACAACGAGATGCTGAGTTTTCGACCAAAGATGTACCTGCAGCGGATCTGCAAACACTTATTGATACCACCATGGAGGCTGTCTCAAGAACATTGAAAGGCTTTGACGAAAATAAATTAGCTGAGAACTACCCTGAAGAAATATTTGGCACGCCAATGACCACTGAATACTTTTTAATTCATCTAACCGCACATTTAGGTTATCACCTTGGGCAGATAAATTATCACAGAAGGATATTGTCGGCTAACTAGATTGTTCTGTCGCAGGCATGGGTTCTAACCCAACATCACCGATTAATTCATCATCTTTCTTTTGTAGGCTGCCCATTTTTAGAACAGTGGCATCAACCCCGAAGGGTTACCAATGGTAGAGTTACCTCCTCACACTTGATAAGCACACCTTCCGCTAAGTCAGAAGGTGTCTTCTTACTTCACACTACTAGGTTTATTCTGTGGCAGGCCTGGCTTCCAGCTCAACATCGCCGATTAATTCGCCATTATTATACTCGTAGGCAATGGTGTTAAGCCCATTCTGGTCATACCAACGAGAGATGCCATCGAGTTGGCCATTAGCATAATTACTTCGCTCCATTAAAATGCTGGAGGCATAGTACTTTACTACCTCACCATGAAGCTTGCCATTGCCATATGTACGCTTTTCCTTAATTCTACTTCTATTATACATTACATACGAGCCATTTAGCTCATCCTGATGATAGGTAAAGCGTTCCAGAACCTGGCCTTTGTCATCCATAATAACTAATTGCCCTTGCTTTTTCCCTTGTACATAGCCCACTGTTGACTTAACATAACCATTAGTATAAAAGACAGTATACACACCTTCTCGCAAACCATTAAGATAGTCCCCTTGCTCTAAAACAATGCCATCTGAGCCATAAGAAGTAACCCTAACAAGTCCTGACCCATCATTATAAGGTTCTAATTGTGCAGCTGAACCTAGCACCGGCACCAATTCTCCATCGGAAGTGGTGGTGCTTTCTGAGCATGCAAGAATTGTTGCAGCAACAAAGATTAATAGTATTTTATTCATGATTTATAATTTTGCCAAAAGGTAAAAAAGGATGATTCAAATTTCAAGGATATAGGTCACTTTTAATGTGTCCCAGAGTATTTTTCTCCTGCCTCAATACTAATGGGCAGCCTGTTGGCCTCATGCGGAAATAAACAAGTAGCATATTCGGTATAAACACAAGGTGGATTATAGGCCTTATTAAAATCAATAAATGTTATACCCTCTTCATTTACAGCAGGCACATAAATATATCTGCCGCTGCCATAGGTTTCATGACCGCTGGTTTTGTCATATATTAAAACAAAGTGCTCGCCTGCATATACTTCTCCTAATGGTTCGAGCTTATAAGACTCCCCTTCAAGCTTAAAATTTAAAGCCCCAAGAACTTGCTGCTCGATCTCCATGCCCACCTGATTATGTACTGTTACCGTTTTAGGATCCGTATAGTCCTCCCATGTAGCTTCAACCCTCCATTTTGCATCTATAGGATAAGTATCGATATGATTAAAAGTTGCCAGTAGTGGATGATCATAATCTTTTAGTCTCACTCCATATTCAGTGCCTCTTTTAATGATAAACCAATGAAGGTCTTCAGAGCTCATGCTTAAACTAACACTACCCTCTAAAAAGATTAATGTAGTATCTGTATTAGCATTACCCTCCACTTTCACCAGGCCCGGTTCATGTTGAACAAACCACACAGAATCATTTTTTAAGATAATCTGCCCTAATATTTTTGCTGTCTTAGCGGGAAAAACGAAGCTGTTTGTGCTATCTGCACCAATACTACTAACCTCATTATTTATCCAGAAAAGTCCGGCCAGGTTTAAAAACCCGGTTTGACCTTTCAGGGAATCTACCCGCAGCTGCTGCCAATGTTCGATTTCACTAATGTATTCTGGACTTGTAGTTGTATCTGAATCAGAACAGCCAATAATCTGCAGTAGAATAGCCAGAAAAACCAGGCTATTAGTCATCCTGGTATCAAGCCATCGCTTTATGAGATTACACTTTTTCAATTTCACACTTATGGACTTTACATTGCATTAGTTTATTGCCGAGGTATGGCTTAAATATTGAAGTGCCTAGAAACAATCGTACGCACTCTTGTATTCCTTCCGGGATTGAAGGGTGTGGATGAACGCATTCTGCGATCTCATCAATCCCTTTATCCATGGAAATTAATAGAGAGATTGCCTGCATGGCACTTGATGCATGCTCACCAACAACTCTTAGACCAAGGATTTTCATCTCATCATCATCGGTGACAAGCATTTTTACAAAACCCTGGGTATTGCGCTTGGCAATAGCACGTGGTATAAGAGCATAATCTACTGTGGCAACCTTATAGTCAATACCTTTTTTCTGTGCTTGAAGTTCATTCAGACCCACACCAGCCACTTCCGGATTGAGAAACATGATGGTAGAGATATTTTCATAAACAAGTTTTCTTGCCGGCGTACCAAATATTCTCTCAACGGCATAACGCCCTTCAAGCTCACCAACATTAACCAAGGCTATATCTGCAGTTATATCTCCAACAGCATAGATATTGGGTACACTTGTTTGGGTGTCATTATCAATAATCCCCCTATCATCCATCTCTACACCAATTTCTTCGAGACCAAGTGTTTCATAATTGGGCACGCGGCCAACAGATACAAGGGCCTTTTCTACATGATATACTTCTTTGCGGCCATTAGCATATTCCAGCTCATATTCAACCTCGCCATTCACAATTTCCATTCTTATCATACGTGAATTTCTATGAATAAGAATATCATGAGCTTCCATGTTCTCTTCAATTACACTCACCACATCCTCATCTTCAAATGGCAGAATCCTATCGCCTTTATCTATAATATTAACTTTGGTACACCTCATTGAAGAAAAAATGGTGGCAAATTCACAACCAATTACTCCTGCGCCAAGGATTACCATTGACTTGGGAAACTCCTTTAGGTTAGAAATCCCATCGCTCGTCATAATTATGTGCTCGTCAATCGGAATATTATCCAGCTTTCGCGGACGACTACCGGTTGCAAGGATGATATTCTCCGCCTCGATGATCTCTTTACCTTTATCATCGGTGATTTCCACCAAATGAGGAGACTTTAGAAAGGCCTCACCTTTTTTGAAGGTAATAGAGGTGCCCTCTGTGGACCGCCTTCTCAAAATCTCGAGGTGCTTTATCAGTTGATCTTTTCGTTCCTTCACAGCTGCATCCACTTCATCTCTCAATTGATTGAAGTTGATTTCAGGAGTACTAAGGTTATAGCGTGATTTATGCTCGTATAGGGCGTCTACATTTTTGGCAAGTTCCCACCACGTCTTCGATGAAAGAGCACCATTGGTAACACCGGCACCGCCTATTACTTCCTTCTCAACAATCAGTACCGTTTTACGAAAATCTATAGCGCGCATGGCCGCAGCAAACCCCGAAGGCCCTGCACCTATAACGCACAAGTCATATTTAGCCATAGTATAGTAGTAATATTAGTCTTTGGTGTCTGCTTATATTTTACTCTCTGCCTTCGCTGACGCTGCATCCGCTGCATCCGCTGCTGGTGCTGCTGGTACTTCTGGCGCTGCAGCTGGCTTAGCCTTTGCAGGAGCAGCCTTTTTTGCTTTAGGTTTAGCTGCTGCCTTCTTTGCTTTAGGCTTAATTGTAACCTTCTTCGCCTTTTTAGGTCGACGTACACCGAATGTACCTAAACTTATTTTACCTTTCTTTGTTTTTTTATCTCCTTTTCCCATAACTAAAGTCGTTTTCTGTAATGCATATTAGCCAATATTCACTAAAAAACAAACGTTTTTGGGTCTAAAGGCAATTATAATCTATGAACAATATCTATTATTATTATTTTTGCCAAATGAGTCAGATAATCTTCGAATATTTTAAAAAAGAGCTTAAAGAAGCCACTATTTTAGTCCGCATAGATCCCAAAACTTTTGCAGGATTAGAATTAATCATCCTTACTAATAACCAGGTAAAACAAACTGAGAGACAATTTGACCAGACAATTTATGAAGACCTCGAGTTTGATAATTTCACAAAAGGCAACCCATTAGAATTTAATTTACGACTTCAAGGAATTTCTAGTCAGAAATAAGTCAATAAATTTAGTACGGCTTAAAAAATACTTATAACTTTGCGGCGGCAAATCAGTACGACCAGCTCCTATCGAACTCCCCCAGGGCCGGAAGGAAGCAAGGGTAGATAGTTGTAGCGGTGCGATACTTGATTTGCCATTTTTATTAATCTAACCTTTACAATTAGAATCCCACATTATGAAATTCTTTATCGATACTGCCAATTTAGATGAAATAAAGGAAGCCCAATCATTAGGAATACTGGATGGAGTAACAACAAATCCATCTTTAATGGCTCGTGAGGGAATAAAAGGTAAAAAAAATATATTCAATCACTACAAAGCTATCTGTGCTATTGTAAATGATAATGTAAGTGCCGAGGTAATTGCCACCGACTATGATGGCATGATCACAGAAGGAACGGAACTTGCTGCTCTCGACGAGAAAATTGTTGTTAAGGTGCCACTTATAGAGAATGGCATTAAGGCGATAAAGTATTTTAGTGATAATGGCATAAGAACTAATGCTACCCTGGTATTTTCTGCAGGGCAGGCTTTATTAGCAGCCAAGGCAGGCGCTACCTATGTGTCGCCATTTGTTGGTCGTTTAGATGATATTAGTGAAGATGGAATGGCCTTGATCGACCAGATTATCGGCATCTACGACAATTATGGCTATGAGACGCAAGTACTTGCTGCTTCAATACGCCATACAATGCATATTATTGAGTGTGCAGAAATGGGTGCCGATGTGGCAACTTGCCCGCTTAAAGCCATTAAAGGATTACTTAATCACCCCTTGACAACCAGTGGTTTAGAAACCTTCTTAAGTGATTATCGCAAGTCGCAAGAATAATGTACGTCATTAAAATTAGAGGTAAATCAAAGATTCCGGACTACATACAAATCCGGGATGAAAATTTTACCCTAATTGAGTATTTTCGTGTTGACAGACCACTTAAAAATCTTGATAAATTAGGGCTGGCCGGAAGAGAGGACTATTTGGTATCTCTTATAAAAACATTACCTTTTGGGAAATTAACAAAAATTGAATCGGCATGAGCTTTTCATCTGAACCTATTATCAGTGCAACTGATGTGAGTATTTTTCAGGATAATAATACTATACTAACCGAAGTTAATTTCAGCGTTCAAAAAGGTGAGTTTGTTTTTTTGGTAGGGCGTACCGGTAGTGGTAAATCATCATTGTTAAGAACGCTTTATGCAGATTTACCAGTAAGACTAGGTGACCTAAAAGTAGCAGATAATAACCTTCGAAGTATTAAATCGAAAGAAATTCCCTTGCTAAGACGCAAATTAGGTATCATTTTTCAAGATTTTCAGCTTTTTCAGGACAGGACAGTAAATGAAAACCTGGAATTTGTTCTTAGGGCCACCGGCTGGACAGACAAATCAAAGATGAAAGGTCGCCAGGCTGAAGTGTTGATGAAGGTTGGACTGGGCTCGGTAAACAATAAGATGCCTCACCAATTATCTGGTGGTGAACAACAGAGGGTAGTTATTGCTCGCGCATTGCTCAATGAGCCACTTATTTTACTTGCCGATGAGCCCACAGGCAACCTTGACCCGGAAGTTTCAAATGGGATACTGGACCTGTTCGAGCAAATTAACCGTAGTGGCACTTCTATTCTTATGGCCACCCACGATTTTAGCTTGCTTGAGAAAAGTTCTTACAGAATTCTAAAATGTGAGAATGGTAAGCTTGTAGAAGACTCAAAAAACTGAGTGGCGAGTTACATAAATCGAATGGTTTTTCCTTTTTTACTATACAGGCCGCTCCTCGGGAGCTAAAATAGAAATAACATAATGCTGGCTACAAACAGTAGACCCCGCTGGAGCCGGATGATCACAATTTCTGAAAAAACCCCTCTGGAGACTGATAGTTAGCATTACGGTGAAAATCCCGCTGAGTCTTCGTCCAACTACCTAAGTGGAACAAGTTTGGGATGCTCCTGATTGAGGCAAAATAATTAGCTTAATCTTATTGATCTTTACTATTACGTTACGTAATAGCTTTAAATCGATCGTCAGACAAATGTTTTCCTGGTTTTTACTTTGCAGATCCCAATGAGTTGGGGACGCAACCTGCCTTTTTGGGATGATCTCTATATTTGTAAATAAGATTCCTCGTTCCTCGGAATAGCAAAATTGATTTTAAGCAGTTGATCCCGCTGGGGCCTGATCGCCATAATTTCTGTGAAAATTCCGTAGGGATGCCCCTGTTTGTAGCTATGAAAATTGGCAGGAATCGAACTCCCTAGCAACTTGTAGCCTTATAAGGTAAATATTAACTGCAAGAAATTGACCCCTGATACATCTTGAAAAAAAGGTGTCAATAATAATTCAGCAACCACTTTTCCCTCCATGTCAGGAGGAAACTCTACCTCCGGTTTCCTTTGGGGCTTACTTCACCTAGGTATTATTTTATAAAGATGATGGCGCACCAATGGCGCTTATCTGCCAAAAGGGATTTTTTTTACCTCGCCTACGATAAATCGTGACGAGGCTATTGCTTGGCACTCCTTTGGAGCTTATATCCGAGAAATTATTTATCACCACAGACTTCCGTGAGATTATTATGGGGACTTCAACACTCCAGTTTATATCTGTTGTGTAACCGGTTTTTAAAAGGTAATGAAAAAAGAGAAAAAGTCTTATTCCGTGTAACCTAGCTTAACAGTACCATAGTCAGAGGAGATCTTAATCTTACTTGAGAAGGCCCCTTTACCCAGCTTCCCTCTATAATATTTCATCGATCCGCTCTCATCAATAAAGCTATGATCAAACTCAATATCGTAGTTTTTTAGGTTGCAGTACTTCATTTCAGCATCTAACTCAGCCGACATGCCTCTCTGAAACTTAAGCGCAACAGTTGCATAGCTCGACTCTACATCTATATTTCTAAAGTCTTTAGATATCCAGGCTACCTTAATACCGCCACCATACATTACATCAAATGTTAGTGACTCATGAAGCTTGGCAATCTTTACATTACCATATTTTGAGTACCCATCAAGGTTATTTATACTTTGCCAGGTGAGGTTGCCATACTTATTTACCAGGTCTACGTCTTTAGAAACACCAAAATCAACATTCGAATAGCTATTAGAAACATCCACATTACCTGCATCTTCTACTTCAAGGTTTGAGTAGCGGACAACAATATCACCATTATTTACCTTTTCGACTTCGCCATTGCCATATGATAATTTTATATCAACAGGACCACTTAACTCACCTATTTTAAAGTTACCATAGGAAACATTAATATCTATATTACCACTGGCATCCTGTAGATATAGGTTGCCATAACTATTTTCAAGATCCATATTCAAGGTCTTTGGCACCTTTACTCTATATTCAATCTTTAATCTGTCGTTACCGCTATTATCCAGGTTTCCACTAATCATCGTTTTAAAAGAAAGATTATTAGTTGAAGCATCGTCTATATCAATAGTGATTTTGTCAAGATACTGCTGAGCTTTGGAGTCTGACCGTTTAGTTACTTCAATACTGACGACAAGGTCTACTTCATTTTTATCCCATGTCTCTACATGTACATTGCCATACTTGCCATCAATAGCAAGGTTGCCGGTAGCGGAAACATTATAATGTTTCTTTACTTCTTTGCTCTTGGTAACCTGAGCAAAGACTAAAAACGGTGTCAGCGCAAATAAAATTGTTGCTATTTTAAATTGAGACGTTTTCATTTTCTTCGTTTATTAATTGAATAATATTTAATTGGTTATTTAGCAGCTCTTGTTGAAGCTGTAAGTTTCTTATAAGTGCATTAACTACTTCATCACTTCTATTCTTATCAAAGTCTGCTTTAAGCTTTTGGTAGTTCTTGCTTAATTCATGTAAATCATTTTTAAAATCTGTCGCCAGGTCGGGGTGCTGCGCTAAAGAAGAGGTAAGCAAACTCTCTTTATCATGAATCACCTTCGTATAATACTGCTCCGTTTTAGCAAATTCGGCATCATTTTGCACATAATTGTTTAGCTCGTTATTGGTTTGGTAGTTTTTCACCAACAAGCCAACGGATAGAACAAAGAAAATTACTGCTGCTGCCTGCCAATAAATCATACGATTCTTCCTGGCTACAGGCTGAAGGTTATCTTCTATCCTTTTCCATAAGTTCTCCGGCGGGCTTGAGCCATCTATCCCATCCCGGTTATCCTTTATATACGATTCCAGTTTATCCCATTTCATCTCTATAATTACTCTTTTGGGTTAACAATATTTTTCTGAGCTTCGCCTTTGCTCTATTATATTGAGACTTAGAAGTTGACTCAGAAATACCAAGTATCTGGCTTATTTCTTTATGGTCGTAGCCTTCAAGCAAGTACAATGAAAACACAACCCGGTAACCATCAGGAAGGTGTTCAATTCCCGATTTTATTCTTTCAATATCAAGATATAATTCCTCGTCATTTATCACATCTTCGGAAGCAGGTTCCACCTCGTCTAGTGGCACCAGATTCATTTTTTTGCTGCGGATATGATTTATTGACTTATTAACGACAATTTTCTTAAGCCAGGCGCCAAAGGATGCTGTTCCTTTGTAGGAACTAAGGTTATTAAATGCACTAATAAATGCCTCCTGAAGCACGTCTGCGGCCTCATCAACATCATTGGTCATTCTATAACATATATTGTACATCGCCTTAGCATATAAATTATACAGCTGCTGTTGAGCCCCACTATCTCCTTCAAGACATTGGGCTATTACATCATCATGTAGATTTCGTTGTTGTGTATTCAAGCTAATCAACCTGGTTAAAAGACACGAACAAATACTAAGGGTTGCATAAGGTAATAAATAATTTGGGATTATCATAAAACCTTAGCTCGACGTAAGGTTAGTAGGTATAAATGATTTTTTAGGCCATTTATCCCAAATCAGTAAAAACAATAATTACAAAAAGCTGTTAATCAGCTACTTATTTGTCCAGCTCGGCTAAATTATTAGTCGCAAAAACGAAGTCGGGAGCGATCTCCAACACCTTATTAAAGGATGCTCTTGCACCTTCTTTATCGCCCTGAGCCTTCAGCATCAGGCCCCTTAAATTGAGGATGGCCACTCTGAGAGCATATTCTTTCTCTACGATCTCACTTAGCTGAAACATCATAAATTTATTATCGATCTCCGGGTCATTCATGAGAATATCAAGATTAACTTCACATTCACCATACCTCTTAAGTTCATACTGAATAAAACTAAGCTTGTAAAGTGTTTCTAAATTATCTGTAGCCATATATAGTTGCTCGTAATTAGTTAGGGCCTTCTCCTTTAAGCCCAACTCTTCATAGGATATAGCTGTCATTTCTAATGATGGTGGATGTGTTGGTACTCTTGATAAAATATCCATACAAACTAATATTGTTGACGGGTAATTCTGGTTCTCAAAATACATGTACGCCAGGCTAAACCTAAGTGAATCATTCTGCGGCTCTATATTGATTAAGCTATACAGTGAGCTCTTGGCAATATCCATGTCATTATACCTGGAGGCAAGATTATAATTATTGTGATAAAGCCAGTAAATAGCCGGACGGTTATCCTGCTGAACATTTGTGGAATCCTGCGCTTTTAATGAAAAAGTAACTGCTAAAAGCAAAAATGTAAGTATTGATTTGTTCATTATTTTATAGTTTATTCTTTTTTAACTGGTTTTAATCCTTTTTGTTTTCCTAATTCCAACATCATGGCATGAGCATCATCAAAATTATTTGGAATCTGCCCTTCTATTATTGCCTCGCGGATGGCATCTTTAATATCGCCGACCTCCCTACTCGGGTCTAAAGCAAAAGTATTCATAATTATCTCCCCAGTAATCGGTGGTTGGAAATTTGTTATGCCATCACGCTCCTCAACATCTTTTAGTTTTTGTTCTACCCTCTCAAAGTTATTGAGATACTTCTTTACTTTAACATTATTCTTAGAGGTAATATCAGCTTTGCAAAGGCTCATCAGGGCATCGATGTCATTGCCTGCTTCATAAAGCAAGCGCCTGATGGCAGAATCGGTAATTTCATCCTTCACCAGGGCTATTGGTCTTAAATGAAGCCTTACCAGCTTAACCACAAAATTCATATGCTCATTCAGCGGCAGTTTCATCCGCCTGAATATTTTTGGCACCATGCGGGCACCCTTATCTTCATGGCCATGAAATGTCCAACCAACTTTACTATTAAATCTCTTTGTTGCCGGCTTGGCAATGTCATGCATAATCGCCGCCCACCTAAGCCAGAGGTCCTCTGAGTACTGAGCTACATTATCAAGTACTTGCAGCGTATGATAAAAATTATCCTTGTGGGACTTGCCGTTTATCTTTTCTACACCCTGCAGGTCCACCATTTCAGGGAATATCTTTTTTAATAATCCTGCATGATAGAGTAGCTTAAATCCATATGAAGGCTCCGGAGCTAAGATGATCTTATTTAGTTCGTCGGTAATACGCTCTTTAGAAACAATATCAATTCTATCAACATTGTCTATAATCCCATCAAAGGTTGTTGCCTCAATATCAAAATCAAGCTGAGCGGCAAAACGAATTGCCCGCATCATTCTAAGTGGGTCATCAGAAAAAGTAATGCCTGGCTCAAGTGGTGTCTTAATCTGTTTCTTCTTGATATCAGCGATACCATCAAATGGATCCAGTAGCTGGCCCATACTGTCTTCATTTAAGCTTATAGCCATGGCATTGATGGTGAAATCTCGCCTGTTTTGGTCGTCTTCAAGAGTGCCATCCTCAACGATTGGCTTTCGTGAGTTGCTACGGTAAGATTCCTTACGAGCGCCAACAAACTCCAGCTCCATGTCCTGCCATTTTACCACAGCTGTGCCAAAATTCTTATAAACAGCCAGATGGCTATTTTTTAAGTTCTTAGATACCTCTTCT